>Ga0066843_10000055_pt1 | contig 29770 bp, 26 predicted proteins | sample ETNtaG_15_FD_66663 | JGI IMG/M metagenome (GOLD analysis project Ga0066843, IMG submission 66663) | Marine microbial and viral communities from oxygen minimum zone, Eastern Pacific Ocean - ETNP201302PF89A | ecosystem: Environmental > Aquatic > Marine > Oceanic | place: Pacific Ocean: Eastern... | reverse complement strand
CTCTAGTTCTGATAGGAATCGCTCATCGCGTGATTCTCGTAACCAGAGAAACAGTGGTGGTAATAGACGCGGTGGTGGCGAAAGGCGTGGTGGTGGCGAAAGGCGTGGTGGTGATGAAAGGCGTGGTGGTGATGAAAGGCGCGGTGGTGATGAAAGGCGCGGTGGATCAATGAGAATTCCTAAAGATAGGGACTAAATTTCTTTAGGATTCTCACAGTTTACAGTAATTAACTTTATACCGCTTTTATAACTTATAGAATGAGCGCACGTAATCTGCTTCGTCAATTGCCTTCAGTTGAGAGTTTGTCTTTGTTTGACCGTAAATGGGTGAATCCTACTTTAACGGTGATCCTTTTGTTGCAAATTTTCATTTTGGGTTTTTCTATTTGGAAAACAGATCAGATTACCCATTACGTATTGAATTTGCCAAGAACCATTAAAACATATTTATATAGAAACGATCTCCCGCACCATCGTCCAAGTCCGAAACCGCGCCCAAGCATTATGATGATAAATGTTAGAAGTGGAACCGTCGTCTTCCTGTCCTTCCCCCGACTAGATTATTCTTACTCCTAGCCCCTGTATGAGACTCTCTTTCTTTGCTTTTCTATGCTTCTTATATTGTGTATCGGGTTGTGGGTATGTTTCAACAACCGATTATCTTAACCACATTGATTCTATTACCATTGCCCCCGTAGTTATCGAAGATCCTGACTTTACTTATCAACGAAATTCTGGAAGGCTTTATAACGAAATCGTTCGTGAGTCGATAACCACAAGTTTTGAAAAGAAATGGCAGGATGGTAATGACTCTCAGCTAAATATTGTGATAGTTGACTATGACCTCTTACCAATAAACTATGACGCAAATAATCGGCCGATTCAACTAAGGATGAAGTTAACGATAGATTACACTTTTACTGATCGCATTCGCAACAAGGTAATAGATCGTCAAGACAATTACATCCAGATTTATGAATTTTATATTGTTCAGGGTAGAGGTGAACCACCAGAGACTATTGAAGAAGCCAGAGAGAGATTAATCCAAGAATTATCTGATGACTTCTACAGTATGCTCGCAGAACAATGGTAGTAAAGAATAATAAAATCATGAGACTTAGTGTAACTGGTTTCCTCCTATTATGTTCTCTCAATATTGCTTGCCAAGATTCATCAAAGAACTACATTGCCATAAGTACCCACAGCAAATGTATTTATGGAGTACTGGGAGCTGGATCCTTGAAAACAGCGCAACACTTTTTGGGCGAGATCTCTAAAAGCAGTAGGAGAAAAATTGTAATTAGCAAGTCGGTTACTACAGACGTTCCCCCAATTAATCTGCTACCAATTGATAACGCGATTTCATCCTGGATAAAATGTGTTGAACCACGAACCTATGTTGGGAATAAACTCTACAATGATGTTATCAACGCTCAACCAAAGCTTTTCCATCAGCACGGCTTTATAAGGCAAGCATATGTCGAATATAAATCTCCGAGCTTGGCGTCTTATCCACTCATTATGGTTGAGATTTTCGATATGGGGACGACAGAAAATGCTTTTGGAATTTATAGTTCTATTCGATATCCAGAGGATGAAATTGACGTAATTCATGGTACTCGTGTTTTGTTATCAGAAGAAAACATTATGTTTGCAAAAGGGAAATATTTTGTCCAAATTGAAGAATATGAGTTCTCCACTCGAATTAGGCAGGCTTCGATCACATTTGCTCGGATAATAATTGAAAGTATTAAAGCGCCTAGGGAACCAAACATCTTGAAATTATTGCCCGAGATGGACCGGGTACCAGACAGTGAAAGGATCTATATTTCGAGTGTGGGCTTTGCTAATAAATCTCCTCTATTTTCTGAACATGTGCTAGGAGATAAGAGTGCAAAATCTGCTTCAGTTACACTATCAAAGCCATCTTGGTTCTCTGGTTCGCCAGAGGTAATAATGGCTTTTTTGATATATTATGATGATAAATTAACGGTGGATTCTGTCTACGACCGTTTTCAACGTTATCTTGAGTTAAATGAATTTGATTTTCGGCTGATTGATGACGAAATGATCATTGAAAATACAGAACACAATTAGCAATTGATTAAACTTTATGAATTTGCTTTACTTAATTAAAATGACGGTAGGTTCTTGATGAAAGCGATTGTTGTTGGTGCGGGAGAGATTGGGCGCCACTTGGCGAAAGTTTTAGCCTCAGAAGGAAGAGACACAGTATTAATTGATCAATCTGAAGATGCGCGTCAGCATGTTCAAGAGAGCGCTGATATTATGACTCTGCGGGGATCTGGAACTAGCTCCATGCTGTTGAAAGAGGCAGGGATTTCCAATGCGGATTTATTTATAGCTGTGACAGATTCCGACGAAGTTAATATTATTGCTTGTGCCATAGCAAACCAAAACGGTGCTAAAACCAAAGTTGCTCGTGTTTCATCAACAGAGTTTTTTAATAATGAGGAGATTTTAAAACCATCCGATTTTGGTATAGATATACTTATTAATCCAGAGAAGCTGAGTGCTAATGAATTTGTACGCCTCTTAAGTTTTCCTGACACCCGTGAGTTTGTAGAATTTGAAAACGGAAAAATTCAACTTGTTGCATTCAATGTTGACTCAAATAATCCTTTGGTTGGAAAATCAATGGGAAGTTTGGCGAGTTATAGCTGGGCGTCTAAACTTCGCTTTACAGCAATTAAGCGTCCAGGTGGAGAAACAGTTATTCCAACTGGACGCGATTCCATTCAAAAAGCAGACGAAGTTTTTGTCATTGGGAGTCATGAAGCGATTAATGAAATGCTTGACTTTTGTAATGTCGCTTATGGGGTCAAACCGCATCGTGTTATTGTAGTAGGAGCAAATCGAGTCGGTATATATATTGCACAATCGCTTGAAATTAATGGAATCGATACCAAATTAGTCGATAAAAACTTGGATAGAGCAGAAATCGCTTCAGGTGTTTTAGGAAAATCTACTGTATTATGTGGTGACTACCTCGATCCATTTTTTTTAGACGAAATTGGTGTCAAAGATGTTGACGGGTTCATATCTGTTACAGGTCATGATGAGGACGATATCATGGCTTGTGTGACAGCTAAACAGAATGGAGCTAAGTATGTCTCTGCGCTCATTCAGCAACAGAAATACCTGCCTATATTGTCAGATATCCCATTATTGGACGCTGTTGTTAGCCGCCACTTGGTTGCAGTTAGTGAAATCCTTCATCTTGTTAGACGTGGTCATATTATTTCCGCAGCATCTCTGCACGAAATTGAAGCTGAAGTCTTGGAGATGATTGTTGATCCAGGAACAAAGATTGCGGAAAAAACAGTTAGTTCAATTCGATTTCCTGATCATGCTTTGATCGCTGCCATTTTGCGTAGAGGTATACACATAGTAGCAACAGGAGATTTAACCATCTTGCCTGGAGACCATGTCATCGTTTTTAGCTTACCCGATGCTATTTCAAAAGTTGAAGAGTTATTTTTGGAAAAATGAATCTGAAGCAGATCTTATTCATACTTAGTAATCTATTGCTTGCTGTTTCAATGGCACTGTTGGTGCCTTTGGCGATTGCCCTCTATTACAATACAGCTAGTAGTGGAGAAAAAGACTTAATGGCTTTTGTTAAAACGATTATAATCACGATCACTGCGGGTGGGATCTTGCATTCGGCGACTCGTGGCGCGAGCCGGGAATTGGGAAACAAAGAAGGTTTTGCAATTGTCACCTTCGGCTGGATATTAATTGCTCTTGCAGGCGCGTTGCCGTACTTTTTTTACCAAGACTTTCTTGGAAACGGAATAGATCAACAAGTTCCAAGTTTCAGCCGATTCACAGACGGCTATTTTGAAGCAATGTCAGGTTTTTCAACCACTGGGGCGACAATCCTGACTGACATTGAGCATCTGCCACATGGAATTCTATTTTGGCGAAGTTTCACTCACTGGTTTGGCGGTATGGGGATTTTGGTTTTGGTTGTCGCGATGTTGCCCTTGCTTGGTGTTGGTGGTATGCAGTTGTATCGAGCCGAAGCACCAGGACCACAAACCGATCGTATGACCCCAAGAATTCAAGAAACAGCAAAAGTTTTATGGTGGGTTTATGTTTTATTCACTCTGGTAGAAGTGGCTTTTCTGTGGGTTGGAACAGTTTGGATTGTGCCTGAAAATGTACGTGAAACTTTTGGCGAAGGTCTGTATAATGCTTTTTGTCATGCCTTTGGGACTATGGCTACTGGAGGCTTCTCGCCTAAAAATTCCAGCATCGGTCACTACAATAGTCTCTATATTGATGTGGTTGTCATGGTTTTCATGTTCATTGCCGGAACTAATTTTTCACATCATTATAAGGCTTTCAAGGGTGATTTCCGTAGCTATCTGAAAGATGAGGAATTTCGATTTTACTCCTTTGTGATTGGGTTGGCAATGGTGATTTTAGTGCTTAATACCATGTGGCAACCTGTTGTCGTAGTTAATAATGTTACCCATTCAGTGAATCAAAATCAAATTGTACAAATAGGAAACGAGACCTATCCGGTCACCGATGGAAAGGTCCAATACCAAAACCAAATCTACTTCGTTCAAGATGATCATGAACAGATAATAATTAACAACACTATTTATGATATTCACCAAGCAGTCCCTGCCTACAAGTCCATCGGCGAGGCATTTCGCTTCGTGGGATTCCAAGTTTTAGCCATCATCACTACTACGGGATATGGAACAGCAGACTTTGAACAGTGGCCATTTATTTCGCAAGTGATCTTAGTTTTTCTGATGTTTTTTGGTGGCTGTGCAGGATCAACTGGCGGTGGGATGAAACAGGTTCGATTCTTACTTTTGATTAAACAAGGCTATCGTGAAATTAAGCATTTGATTATGCCTCATGCCGTCTTGCCGGTAAAGTTGAATGGGCAAGTTGTTCCTCCAGGGATTATGACTAATATTTTGGGATTTTTCTTCATTGGTGTAGGCGTGTTTGTAATGGCGACGGTTACTCTAACAGGATTAGGGTTAGATATAATAAGCGCGAGCACTGCGGTTGCATCTGCACTGATGAACATTGGTCCAGGATTAGGAAGTGTTGGACCAATGAACAATTATGCACACATTGAGCCAATCGGAAAATGGGTTTTGTGTTTCTGCATGCTTTTAGGACGTTTAGAACTATACACTGTGTTGGTACTGTTTACCCCCCAGCTTTGGAAGAAGTAATGTCCCGCCAACTCCGATATATTATTTATACGTTTTCTTTATTTCTTTGTTTGGCAGTTGTATGTATAGGGAAAAATGCCAATGTACAACAGGAATTATCAGGTTCCCGCGAGAATGCTATTGTTAAGGCTGTTGAGTACGCGAGTCCTGCTGTAGTCAATATTAGCACGACGCGAATTCAAGAGTATACAGTTAATCCATTTTTTCAAGATCTCTGGTCGCCATTCTTTGACATGCCGTTTCAGATACCTCAAAAGCGGGAACTTCATGGATTGGGATCAGGTATAATAATTAGTGGAGATGGATATATTCTTACCAACCAGCATGTCATCGAAGGTGCCGATTTTGTTGAAGTTATTCTGTTTGATGGAAAAGAGTTTGAAGCTCTGGTTGTTGGATTAGATCGGTCATCGGATCTTGCCGTTCTGAAGATTGAACCTTCTTCTCAACTACTCGAAATCCAATTCGGAGATTCAAGCGATTTGATGATTGGTGAATGGGCCATTGCTATAGGGCATCCGTTCGCATCTGCTGTAGGGAACCCTAAGCCAACAGTAACTATCGGTGTTATTAGCGCAACCAACAGAACTTTAAAAACGGAAAATAGGCTTTATCGCCATCTGATTCAAACGGACGCTTCGATTAATCCTGGTAACAGCGGCGGAGCACTGGTTAATCTTCATGGTCAACTGATTGGCGTCAATACAGCAATTTACTCTACAAGCGGCGGGTCTCAGGGTATTGGCTTCGCAATTCCCGCAAATGTCGCCCAAAAGGTCGTTAGCAGGATCATTGAGGATGGTGCAATTGTTCCGCCAGTAATTGGGCTAAACGTACAGAATTTAACGCAGGATCTAGCCGAAGCAGTAAATTTGTTGGAAACAACTGGGGTTCTTGTCTCACAAGTGAGTAATGGGAGTGTTGCTGCCCTATCTGGAATTAAACGTGGTGATGTTATCACAAAAATAAATAATCAAACAGTAATGGATCAAGATGAATATCGTTCGATTACTCGGTTAATCAGTAAAAACGAGGAGATAACCTTTCAAATATTTCGAGCTGGTATTCAACAACAGATCAAAATTACAATTAAGGAATTGCAACGAAATTATGAAATTGATGGTTGGGAATTAGAGGTTAGACAGCAAAATAGGGAGGACTTAAACCATTACGGCCATCGCGGTGTAATTGTGTTTAAGATCAAGAAAGAGAGTGAGCTTGCTAGGAAAGGGCTTCGAAAAGGGGATTTGATCTATAAGGTCGGGAATATTATAATTGATTCACTAGAAGATTTTAAACAGATTGTTGTTCGATTACGACGTAATCAGAGGTTCTCACTTTTTTTTGAGCGAGATCGTGAGGAATGGGCTATTCGCAACCTTGTCATTCAGTAAATAATTAATTATGTCATTGTCGGAAAGTGAGTAGACATAAAAATGGGAAGAATAGAAAGAGCAGACAGCGAAGGAATCGATAAGCAATCTAAAAAAATTGAGAAAGGACGGCGTGCTTTAAGCAGAAATCGAGTTCCATTGATAATCGGTGGCATTATTTCAACAGCTGTTTTGATTCTGATTGCTATGTTAATGCAATCAGATGATAACGATACTGAGGTTGTCAATATGGACAGTCAGGAATTCAAAGATTTACGTGAGCAAGCACGAATCGACCACAGTGGAAAAAGGTATGAGCAAGCTATTATCAAACTAAAAGGGGCTTTGAAAATGCGGCCTCAAAATTCGGAAGTCTGGAATGATTTAGGAGCTACCTACTATGCGCTAGGACTGGAGTTCGCAGGTAGCACTTGGCCATCTTGGGAACGTGATTTGACAGCTAACACGATTTCTGAAGGCAACCTGGAACTTGAAACAGCATTGCGTGAAGTTGAATCCGGATACTTAGTTTTTATTTGTACTCATGAGATGGCCAAACAAATTGAACAAAATGCAAAGAAAAAAGGTTCGCATGTCTCCAATAAACATTGGTCTAACCAGAGCAAAAAGGTTAATATTCTTGTTGGAAGAACAAAAGAGTTCTTCTTGAAAGCGCGCGATTCATACGTTGCGGCGATCGATATCAAGCCGGCTTATGATGCTCCCTATCAAAACCTAGGGGCTTTGTACATTAAAATTGGTCAATTGGATGTTGGAAAAGATAATCTCGAGAAGGCCTATAAATTGGACCCTCGCAATGATGAATTGAGGATGTACCTCCGTCAATTTAAATCAAAAGAGTTTGTCACAACGAGTAAAGTTCTAACCTTAGATGAAAAGTCGGATTAGTCTCCCACGCTTCTGGATAAAAAGCTAACACGTTGTATTGAAATTTCACTACTATTTATGAATTTCACCATATCTGAAATCGTTAACAAGACAGGTGGTCGTTTAGTTCAAGGAGAACACAACGCTATTATTAATAGTGTTTCCACCGATTCTAGGACCTTAGTTGTGGGAGATCTTTTTGTCGCAATAATCGGTGAAAATTTTGATGGCCACGATTTCATTCACCAAGCAAAACAAAATGGAGCTATTGGTACCGTTGTTTCAAAATCTGCTGAGATAAACCTTCCGGTTGTAATTGAGGTCCGAGATACACTGATTGCCTATGGTAAGATTGCGAACCTGCATCGAAATCGATTTGATATTCCAATTGTAGCGATTACTGGTAGTAATGGAAAAACTACAACTAAGGACATGGTTGCGGAGATACTTGGACAGCGATGCTCCGTTTTCAAATCTGAGAAAAATTTTAATAACCGCATTGGTATACCAAATCGGTTGCTACAATTGAGTACTCAGTATGAAATTGGAGTGCTAGAGATAGGATCAAATCAACCAGGTGAAATTAAACATTTGTCAAGCATTGTAAAGCCAAATGTTTCAGTAATTACAAATATTGGGTTTAGCCATTTAGAATTTCTTGGATCAATCGAAGGTGTTTTCAGGGAAAAAATTTCTATCCTTAAACACGCGGATTTGGCAATTTTAAACGCCGACGATAGTTACGCGGAAAGGCTCCGACGTGAGTCACCCGCTGAGGTAGTTACCTTTGGTTATAAAAACTCAGCGGATGTGTCTGCTCGCAATGTTTGTATTGACAACCATGGAAAGCCCAAGTTCCATTTGCAATTTGATAATCAGGATGTTGAAGAAATCCATTTACCTTGTGCTGGAACACATAATATTTCAAATGCACTGGCGGCTGCTTGCGTTGGAAAATGGGCAGGCTTGTCCCACCAAGAAATTCGAATTGGCTTGGAGAACTTTTCTCCACCTGAAATGCGCCTTCAATGGATCAAACTGGATTACTTCAATGTAATTAACGATGCTTATAACTCTAATCCGAATTCAGCTCGGATTGCACTTGACATGTTGAGTGACACTTATACCAAAGGTAAGCGAATAGCGGTTTTGGGTGATATGTTGGAACTAGGAGCGCAGACACCTCAACTCCATTTTGAAGTTGGACAATATATTCGTCCAAATGTACAGGCCTTGATTACAGTTGGGGATTGCAGTCACCAGATTTCGGATGGTCTACAACATAAAATGGCATCGATAGATCATTGCTACACTGCCGATGAAGCAGCTGACGTGCTACGTGGTGTTGTGGCTTCGGAGGATCTCGTTTTACTTAAGGGGTCACGTGATATAAAACTTGAAAGGGTATTAAGCGATTTTCTATGAAGTTAGGTTACACTCTTTGGAACGACTATCATTTTACCAACTACCCTGAGATCTTAGCAAATTTGCGCGAGATTGGGGTAGAGATTATTGTTATTGTCCCGCAATATTTGCTAGATCGTGATGACCGTGCACGACTTGTTGGTGTCTATTTACCAATCAAAAATCTTGTCAATGAAGTAAAACAAAGTGGCTTCGAATTGATGATAAAGCCACACTTCATACCTAGAGAATCTACAGGGAAGCAACCTCCCAATTGGCAGGGCTGGGTTGGTACAGTCGACATGAATTCATGGGGACTGCTCATGGGTCGTATTAAACTTGAGCTTGAAAGTCTCACCAGGGATTATCGTCCACGCTACTTTTGTATTGGCAGTGATTTGATCGGAACTCATGCGCAACGTGAGGAATGGGCTAAAATTATTGACGCGATGACGGGTTTTGAAGTATCTTTAGTGTATGCTAGCAATTTTTCTCAGCCATTGATTAAACGTTTCCGTTGGGCGCTCTTTTGGTCGTCGCTCTTAGGTAGACACAGCCGTACATTAGACCTCGTTTTTCAGTCAGAACGTTTTGAAATCCCCGATGTGCAGCGTGCACAAGTTGCGCGATCTATTTACCGAAGTGGCTTTCGCTTTCCGTTAGATGCCGTTGGGCTAAACTTATACTGGCCACCTGAAGACAAAAAATATGAGGATTTATCAGAAAAATGGTTTCAATACGAAAGAAGTGGGTTCGAAATTAACTATGTCGAATCAGTTGAAATGTGGCGCGGAACGAACCCGCTATGGATTACTGAATGCGACTTGATTGGACAACACAGATCAGATCTCGACTATTACCAAAAATGGTGGGAGACATGTTTGGACGTTTGGGGAAATATGTGTGAAGTATTAATATGTAAGGAAGACGAAACGCCACAATGGATTGAAACTGCACGTCAAAGTGCACTTATTAAGAGTAAAATTGTAGAGTGGAGGCAGAAAAAGGATCTGATCGAGGATTTACCTCCATCTCTAACTACGTATAGGTCACACAGAACAAATCGAGAACAGGAAAATCTAGATTTAAAACAATCATCATTTTCCTTTAGGGAGGAGGACAACTAGTGCCAAGAGGAAAAATAAAATACTATAATACAGAAAAAGGATTTGGGTTTATTGCCCAAGATGATGGCGAAGCAGATGTATTTATTCATAGTTCAGCAATTGATAGCCCCTATGATGATATACGGGTTGGACAAACTGTAAAATATAAGGTTACTGAGGGCAAGAAAGGCCTGGTTGGACAAGATGTCGAAATACTATTAACGGCACTTGAACGTAGGTGGCTGCGTCAAGGAAAGAATTTAATCCCACGTGAGAATAGTATTCCGAATTGGATGGATGCTGATGGCGAATCTGCCTTCGGTAATACGGGTGGTGTATCGCGTGAAGGCGATGCCTCGACTGATTCTAACCGGATGAATTTCGGCAATTTATATATTGAAAAGCAGATCCGTCAGCAAACACCAATGTTCTTCGCTATGTTGGGCGGTATCGAGCGATCAGTCACAATTATCCGTGCTAACACAGATTCATTCTTTCTTCACGGCAAAGATGGAAAACAGGAAGTACCAAAAACTGAGGTTAAATACTGTTATAAAGCTGAAGATTTGGATGGAATCGAATCAATTTTGAATCATGATTCTAAATCGCAAAATGATGAAGATATAACAACTGAATCCCATGATGATCAGGATGATCAAGTAAAGATTGATGAAATCCGAGAGGCAAGATTAGGTAGATATCCAATTGAAGTTAAAATCGCTGAAGGAAACACTTTTCACGGCTTGGTAGATTGGGTGAGTGGTGATGAAGTTAAGATGATTTTAGAAAATAGCGCAAAGATCGTTATATTCCTGCATGTGATCTGCGACCTTAAGACATTTCCCATGCAAAAGGCGATGTGAAGATCAAATGAATCAGGATATAGTTGGCCAAAATGCGTTAGATGAATATCGGCAAATTATAAATGAGATTGATGTCGAAACGCAGAGATTGCAGACCCAAACTGGTGGTTTCCCCTGTCCCGTAAACTGTTATGATTGTTGCTACAACACTGCAACGATGAGGATTAGCGAAATTGAAGCCCGAGACCTAAAAACCGGGTTGCAAGAACTATCGGAAGAAATTCAGAATCATATCTTGGAAAAAGCCTCCAAATCCATTACCAAACTCGATGCAGCAGGATTCTATGAAGAGAACTCCGCAACGACTGCAGGTATGGATATGATTGAAGCATCAAAAGGATCTCCCGAAGGAGCATGCCCTATGCTTGTTAGCGGCGTATGCTCAGTCTACAACCACCGGCCAATCATATGCAGAGTATGGGGTTATCCCATAAATAACAGGAACAAGATTGGTTGCTGCTGGAAAACGTTCATTGGTCAACGAACAGAACATACGCCAATACAATATGACCACTATTGGGAAAAATGCCGGGATTTGAGCGAAGTAATCGGAAGCGACTCTCGCGTGCCAAACTGCTATCTTGTTAAACGCTTATTGAGTTAGTCAAATTCTCTATTACAATTTAAGCTGCAAAGAAATCAGCATTCTTCTCGGTAAAACTCTCCCATTCTTCTGGGACGTCATCCTCAGCATAAATTGCTTCGACGGGACACTCTGGCTCGCAAACTCCGCAGTCAATGCATTCTTCCGGGTCAATGTAAAGTTGTACCTCTTCCTCGAAGAATTCTTCGTTATCAGGAGTTGGGTGAATACAATCAACGGGACAGACGTCAACACAAGCCGTATCCTTCACATCGATGCACGGCTCGCAAATTACATAAGTCATACTAATCTGCTCCTAAAAGCTAGAATTACTTAAAAACGCACTCAACAGCTATTATATTCTACTTGGGCTAGCCTTGGAATTACAATGATCTCCCTCGAAAAAAACAGCGCCATCCCAAGCCGAGTAATCATATCATATCCAATCGAACCATGTCAAATGGATATACAGAAAAAGGGGTTCTTTTAATTTGACACGTGTTGCCTATCCGAGACTAGAGATGGCACTACGTATGGATTTTCTCCAAATATCATTCGCCCATTTGCCTTAACTGGGTGATTTTCCTCCCCATTAACAGAGATTAGCCAGAGTTGTCCATTATTTTCGTAGAGAATTTTCTCGCCATTAGGTAACCAGACAGGTTTTTCTCCTCCATGATCTGTGATCTGAGTTTCTTGTATTTTCTCTTCTGGTTTTAGTGTGGCAAGCCAAATTTGACGGTGACGACCTTCCTTTCGGCTGAAGGCCATAACATTGTGATTAGTTGGTGACCATCTCGGCTCAGCGTCATCGGTTAAGCCTACACATATAGAATCGATGCGGTTTTCAACACGGTCATATGCATAGATATTTCGGTCATCTCGCACTTGTGGGTTCTCGATTGTTCCCCGTGCGCTATACGTTAAGATTGTGTCTGTTGTATTCCAATTCGGTGTTGAAACTTCGATTGCTGTTGAGGGAATGACGAATTCGCTACCCGTTGAAATGTGTCTGACATAGAGTCTCTGCCTATCTGGACCACGACGTACAAATGCAACATAATTACCATCTGATGATATAGCTGGATCCTTAGCAAGCTCTTTACGACTCAACAAAATGTCAATTGTACCTTGATCATTAATAACTATGTTATTGTCCGGGTCAGTATAAAGAATCCGTCCATCCATTGAAACTGTCGGCTTTTTGCCAATACCAAGCGGTTCATTTGTTCCATCCGGCGCATAACCCCAGACTAAATTATCGTAATTATAAAAAATTAATGCATTATTAATGTAGTGAGCTGTCTCTTTCTGATCAAATGCTATGGCATCAACAGCAGCGCCTTTGGGGGTAGGATCGAATTCCTGTTGATCTTGCAATCGCCAGCCCTTATCAGTCACTTCAAAGATAAACCCAATACCTTGAGACCAATACCACCATTCCTCGATCTGTATACCTGCACGTGTAAACTGAAAAGCATCATCGGGTTTGCCATACTGCATCCGGATTGTATGACGATGACCATCATCAATTTCAGCTATATTGCCAAGTTGATCAATATAAATTGCGGATATGGTAATGTCAATTGAAGGCGTTATATAATTTGGAAAGACAGATATCATGTGCGGATTGCCCTGAACAGGACGATGAGTTCCATAAATCCCAACGCCATCTCGTAGATCTGCATGTTGGTTGTTGTTGAGATCAATAACGGCCATCACGTAATAGTCACCAGGTGGAACATAGATTCTATACTTACCATCCTCGTCAAAACTGACGGGATATGCGATAGGTTGATTAAAATCCTCATCCTGTGAAAATGAGATAACCCCAATCTTGAATTCCTGATTTGACCAAAGTATTTGCCCCTCAATACCGCTATCACCTTCTGTCGTTGGTGCAATCCATTCCAACCTATGAACCGGTTCAAGTTGGCCATCACTAGAGTACGTTGCACTGACGGCTATTTCGATCGGTGCGTTCTTTCCTTCTTTGAGTTTAATAAATGAAGGGGGAATGTTAGTGATATCATTGGTTCCAAGACCTCCAATTGCATCACCCACACTGTATTTTCCGTCACCATCACTATCAACATTAACCAAAAAATAGTAACTTCCGGGAGGTAGCGAAATTTCAAATTCCCCATTAAGATCCAGTCCAAATTGTTTAATCGGATTAATCATAGTTGCTTCTTCGTAGACCTGTACAATCGAGTTCTGTAAGGAGTGCCCAGACCAGATAACTCCCCCTGTGATCCCCGCCATCTCTGCATCGTTTGAAATCGATTTAACCAACTGGTTTATAGGAATAGTTTTACCATTTGCAAGTTGTTTTCCTGTGATAGCAATCCCTATTCCTTTGGTCATATTAGCTTTGCTAACTAAAACAGGGCGAGGGTAAGAGTCGGCTGAAAAATCTTGTATACCATACATACCAACTAAATCTCCGGGGTCAAAATTATTGCTATCATTACGGTCAGCAACGGCAAGAAAATAATATTTCCCGGGCTTCAGATTAAGGATAAAAGTCTGATCCTCTTCCATTTGACAAGCCGCCGCACGGTATTTCCAAGACAAATCAGTGTAGGCAGAAATGGATACTTTTTCCCCCGGATTAAAGTCTTCCCAAATTATATGGCCTTGCACACCAGAAGTAATTTCCTCCAACTTATCCTTGAATCTAGTTAGATCACTCGCTTTATACTCAGCAGTTGACACAATTTTGTTAGCACCTTCAACCTCTTGCAATCGCGCCACAATAGGAACATTAATACCATTGATGGATTGGTGATTTTCGATAGAAATCAGTCGTTTTTCCTGTGTCGGATCGTTCCAGTCAATAACACCGAAAACACCCATACCATCGCCAAAGTCAAATTTACCAGATTTATCTAGATCTACAAACGCTACCAAGTAATAATTACCGGGTTCAACACGAATCTCAAACTTACCATTAATAAGTTGTGTTACGCCTGTATATGGTTCTTTGAGGGATTCATCCTTATAAACTTGAACGGTGGTTTTTGATATATCTTTACCTGACCAAAACACCTGTCCCTTAATCCTAGCTGTAGCATTTTCAACAAAGTTTCCTTCAATCTTGCTAAGTTCATTGGCTGTTAATTTCTGTTGTGCAATTAAGTGGCCACTGACTGTAATTACCAAAAAGACATATATAAGACCTTTTACAATAACCGACTGATGAGTTGTCATATTATTTATCAGTCGCCTGTTTTTGGTTCTGGTGGACTTTTTCATCTGATGTCTTTGATTGACTGGAAGTCTGTTCTTGCCCAACCACATGTTGATAAGTATTATGCCAATTCGCTGGTGTGTTGGTAATTCTTTGTTCTTTATAGATTTTTTCCAAATCTGAGATCTGTTTCTCCTTCAATTCGGTTTCTAAACGGGCTTTTTCTATATCCTCAGCAAAAAGAAGAGATGCCATTTCCTCATGATCTGCGCCCTCTGCCATTGCCAGCTTTAAATCTAACTCCGGATTCATTTCGTCAAGTTTTCGCTGATCTCCTGTAAACACAATCCGCAGGTCTAAGTCCGGATTATGCGCTATGGTCCTTGTTCGTGCATCATAGATTTTTGAGCGATTTTTTGAGTGAGCGAGTATCCTTCCGGAGCTTGGTTGCCTATCCTCATAACTATATATGATCAGTAACAACCACCGATTTGGATGTTTTTTTCGGATACCAGTCATGTCCAGTGTGTTTTGCACAACTCCTTACCCTCCAATCTCAGATGTTTGATTTAATTCACTGAAAATTATTTACCACTTACTGGATGATAGCAGTTCTACCATTCAGTTTCAATCTAAATGCCGCAGAAATTGAGTCAAACGACTAAACTAATGGTTGTACATTTAATTAGATTTTTTCGACAAAAAATGAAACTTCTTTTAGGTAATTAGCACTAAATTGTCACGATGGATTATTTCATCATAATGACGATAACCGAGAACTTTTTCAATCTCATGTGTATTTTTACCAATGATCTGCTGAGCCTCTTGGGTACTATAGTTAACCAAACCCCTTGCAAATTCCCTGTCATTCTGATCTCGACACGAAATAGTATCACCAAATTCGAACTTCCCAGTAATTTCTCTTACACCACATGGTAAGAGACTACCTCCATGATTTAACAAGGCATGATGGGCTCCTTCATCAACAAACACTTGACCTTTTGGTGGACGTGAGTAAGCAATCCAGCGTTGACGTGAGGACATTCGCTTTTGCGGTAAGAAAAGGCTCCCAATCGCTTCGCCATCCATAATCCGATTTAGAATATTCTTCTCAGATCCGTCGGCCAGCACCATCAATCCACCAGAACCGGTCACAATTTCGGCCGCTAGCAGTTTTGTTATCATTCCGCCCGTTCCTTCATCAGTACTAGAATTCCCTGCTGATACACGGATTGTATCATCAATCTTGGGAACAACATTTATCAATTTTGCATCTGTATCTGTGCGTGGGTCAGCAGAGTAAAAACCTTTCTGATCAGAAAGAATAATCAGTAGATATGCGTCAATCAAATTGGTTACGTATGCAGCGAGAGTATCATTATCACCCACCTTAATTTCATCAACCGTAACAGTATCATTTTCATTAATTATTGGTATGGCCCCTAACCTAAGTAAGGTAAGGAGTGTGTCACTTATATGGACATAACGTTGCCGATTGGTAAAATCTTCCTGTGTTAACAATGCCATAGCAGGAATTTGCCCATATTGTTGTAGTCGTGACTGATATGCTTGCATCAATTGAATTTGACCGACAGCAGCAGCAGCTTGTAATTCAGGTATCGTCCCAGGACGTTGGTTAAATCCAAGTTGTCGTGTACCCGCAACGATGGCACCAGAGGTAACAAGTACAACCTCAACACCTCTACATTTTAATTTTGTGAGATCATGGGCAAGCTGATCAAGTCGTTCGCTAGAAAGTTCAGAATTTTCTGATAGCGTCGAACTGCCAACCTTCACTACCACACGTTTGACTGACGACATTAACTGTTGTCGATCAAATTCAGCCATTTGAGTTCTGGTTGAATGTAAATTCGAATTCATCAATCTGAACTGTATCCCCTTCTTGCACACCAGCTTTCATTAGAGCATTAATAGCTCCCATTTTCTTTAATTTCCGATAAAACATCACGATTGCTTGTTCATTCCCAAAATCTGTCATCAGAGCTGCTCGTCGTACTTCTTTTCCTTCTACAAAAAAGTGATTTTTCCTATGTGTTACTTTTATCTTTTCTTTTGGCCTCGATTCGTTTATCACCATCGGTTTTTGTTGAGAACTTTTCTTTTGAATCTCTTTATTGATATGATTTAACAATCGATACGTAGATGTCATTAGCAAGTTTACACCCTGTCCAGTTAAGGCAGATATTTCATAAACTTTCCGTTTGCTAAAATATCCCAAAACTTTCTGCAGATGATCTTGAGCCGCAGGTAGGTCTGTTTTATTTAAGGCAACCAATTGTGGAGTTCGGACTAATCGCTTATTATAGAGCGAAAGTTCTTTATTAATCTGCTCAAAGTCTTCGATCGGATCTCGCCCATCACCAGCTGAGACATCAATAACATGGATCAGTATTTTGGTCCGTTCAATGTGACGAAGGAAATCATGCCCAAGGCCAGAGCCAGCATGAGCGCCGTCAATTAAGCCGGGAATATCAGCTAAGAGAAAGTTTTTATCGTTAGCAATTCGGACCACTCCGAGGTTTGGTGTCAGCGTCGTAAATGGATAATCAGCAATTTTAGGATTGGCCGCAGAAGTTCTTGAAAGAAGCGTTGACTTCCCAGCGTTCGGGAAACCGACTAGGCCGACATCAGCGATTAACTTGACTTCGAGACCGAGAGTTCGTTCTTCACCTGGTTCTCCTTTTTCAGCGACACGAGGTGTTTGAAAAGTTGAACTGCGAAAGTGAGAGTTACCCCGACCTCCAATTCCTCCTCGGGCTACAACGAAAGACTGACCAACTTTATCCAAGTCAGAAATGATCTCATCTGAATCGTGGACACGCACGACAGTACCTATGGGAACTCTAACAACCCGATCCTCCGCGCTCTCGCCATTCCTTAATTTCCCCATACCATGCTGACCATTATCAGCTGTTTGATGCGGTTTATAACGAAGATCTATAAGCGTTGTCATTCCTTCGGTAGCTTCCAATACTACACTACCTCCATTTCCACCATCTCCACCATTAGGCCCGCCTCGAGGAATATACTTTTCACGACGAAAACTAATGCTCCCATCTCCACCTCTCCCACCCTTTACGTAAATCTTGGCTTTATCTAAATTCATGGCTTACTCTCGGGATTAGATTTGGATGAATTATAAAGAAATTTGGCTGTCAGGCGATGAAAATCCACTTCAGATTACAAAAAAAGCCCCATTGAAAAGTGGGGCTTTTATACAATACAAATACAATTTCTCAGCGTTTAAATTTAGGCCTGCTTAGCAACTTTTCCTGTTTCAAATCGATAACTTCTCGAAATCAGGCCGTTGGGCGTATACACTCACCTTTTTACGATACTTATCCTTGCGCTCAAAACAAACGTAACCTTCAATTTTTGAAAAGATGGTGTGGTCATTTCCCAGTCCCACATTATTCCCTGGATGAATTCTTGTTCCCCGCTGGCGAATAATAATGTTTCCAGCCACTACCTTAGAGCCTGAGTATTTTTTTACTCCAAGTCGCTTAGCATTACTGTCGCGGCCGTTTGAGGTGCTACCCCCCCCCTTTTTATGGGCCATTTACGTCTCCTTTGAAAAATTTTCTAACATAATGGGCCTAACTTTCGATGCCGGTCACTTTAATTCGGGTAAGGTTCTGCCTGTGCCCCCGCCTCCGACTGTAGCCTTTACGTCTCTTTGATTTAAAAACGAGAATCTTCTTGCCTTTCGTCTGCGTAACTACTTCACCAGTAACAGTTACGTTCTCAAGATACGGTGCCCCAACTTGTACATCTCCTTCATTATCAGAGATAACCAGGACATCAGAAAAATTGATAGTTTCACCGACAGACGCATCCAACTTCTCTATATCAATTAGCATACCAACTTCGACCCGATGTTGCTTGCCACCTGAGGCGAATACTGCATACATTTAACTTTCCTCATGATTTATCTGAAATAAAACCTAGCTGCGGATTATACCAAACAACCCCTTAATATGTCAAATTTAATCTAGGCGGATTTGTCGATCATATTCATCAAGGATTTGATAATCTTCCAGATGAAGATCAACGTTACCCTCAATTCGAATATGAAGATCCATTTCTTGCTTGAGTTGCTGTATCAATTTTGATCGTCGATCGAGAAGGCGAGATACAACTAATTCATTGGCAATAACCTTAAATTTCCTCTTTTGAGATTTATGGGCAGCTTTTTTAATTGCCCGTAGAACATTAGTTACTACAGTATCAACTGAGAGGACAAAACCATGCCCATCACAGTATGGGCAAATCTGAGTAAGAACACTTGTTATACTTGGACGTGTACGCTGACGGGTCATTTCCACCAGTCCGAGTTCAGAAATCCTGAGTATATTTGTCTTGGCGCGATCCCTTTTGATTTCCTGTTGCAATGCTTGATAAACTTTTCTCCGGTCTTCATGGCGATCCATATCAATGAAATCAATAACAACAATGCCACCAAGATCCCTTAAGCGCAACTGGCGTACAATCTCCTCAGCAGCTTCTAAGTTTGCTTTCAGTATGGTATTATCAGCATCGTTTTCCCCGGTAAATTTACCTGTGTTTACATCAATTGAGACCATCGCCTCAGTTTGCTCGATTATGATATATGCTCCGCTGCGTAACCAAACTTTTTGCCCCAGCGCTTTTTTTAGTCCTGTCTCGATGCCGAATTTCTCCATCATCGAGATAGATTTCGCTTTGTAAAATTTCACGCGAGACTTAAATTCAGGCAGCAACTGGGTAAAATAATTAATGGCTGTTTCGTATTGTAGCTTCGAATCAATAATCAATTCGTTAACATCGCTATTAAAGTAATCGCGTATAATTCGCTCAGTAAAACCAAGGTCCTTATGAATTAAACTTGGTGCTCTAACACGACTGGCCTTCTGGTTGATTTTTTGCCACGTATTCAGAAGATAGTTAATTTCAGCGGAGAGATTATCCTCACTCTTGCCTTCAGCCGCTGTCCGGATAATGAATCCACCTTCAGTATCGGTTCTAAAGGACTGCACTAGATCTTTTAAACGCAGCCTTTCCTCTGCAGATTCAATTCGTCGTGAGATACCAACACTTGACGAAGTTGGGAGATAAACGACGTACTTCCCTGGAAGGGAAACAGTGCTTGTAATACGAGCACCTTTTGTACCCATGGCTGCTTTGGCAACTTGCACGAGGATTTCTTGGCCAGTTTCAATGACATCTGTGATGGCGGGCTCAGTTTTCCTTCTTTGTCTGCGTGGTGGAGAGTCGTCTAAATCGGCATGTATCTTAGTCGTAGCATTATCATCCTCGATATCTTCGAAACTGTACTCAATATCTGATGCATGTAGAAACCCATGCTTTTCAAGGCCAATCTCGACAAAGGCAATTTGCATGCCGGGTAAAACATTGTCAACACGTCCTTTATATATGTTAGCTAGAACCCGTTGTTCATTCTGACGTTCGATATAAATTTCGCTGAGTAGGCCATTTTCAAGAATAGCGCATCTTGATTCATACTTATCTTCAGAAATAAGAATTTCTTTCTTCATTAGCTGCCTCCAATTGCTGATTTTTGTGGAGGCAAAGAATTCATGTTGTCAAGTCACTTTGAACAGGGAAACCACTACGAAAATCGCATTGAACTTTTTTCACAGTAGATGTTTCCTTTAAAATTTGCTCATTTATATTCATTTTACCTACGCGGTGTCATTGTAATAACAGGCAAAATCATTTCACCCATTGATATTCCTCCATGCTGAAATCCTCCTCGAAATTGTCGTGTGTATTCATTAAACTGATTTGGGTACACAAAGTAATGGTCTTCTTTAGCAAGAATATAGTTTTTAGCAGGAGTTTCTGCTGGTAATTTGTATTCATTTGGACGATCAATGTGAACTGCTTGATCAGCTCTTAATGTCGTCCCGAATTTAAATCGAAGACTTGTCGAGGTTTCACGATTGCCAAAGGCTCTAGAAGGACGGTTACACAAAGTTGAACCGTGATCAGAAGTCAAGACTACCATGGCATTTCGGCTAGCAATAATTTTGAGGATTTCAAACAATACAGAATGTGTAAACCACGATTTCACCAGAGATCGGAAAGCCGATTCATCTGGAGAAATCTGCTGTAAAATATCTGATTGTGAGCGTTGATGTGTCAAAATATCAACAAAATTAACGACCAGTGTTGAAAGACTAACCTGATCGAAAGCAGTGACTTGGCGTATGAATTCATTGCCACCTTTAACATCAAAAATCTTAAAATACCTTAATTGTGGGTTTAGTTGAATACCTTCTTGTTGCAGTTTTGATTGGAGTAGTTTTTTCTCATATCGATTTGTGCTTGTTTCATCCACATCCCCCTCTTGCCAGTACTCTGGATACTCCTGAGCGATTTCACTCGGAAACAACCCACTAAAGAGAGCGTTACGAGAATAGAGTGTAGCACTCGGTAAAATTGAATAATAATAATCTTGATTCATGTAGAAGAATTGCCTCAGCATTGGCTCAATCATTAGCCAGTGATCTAAGCGCATACAATCAACAACGATATAATAAACTTGCCTTTTTTCGCGTAAATGAGGAATAACATATTTGTTCAAAATGTCTACTGATAAAACTGGTCGGTTCTTGGAGCTCATCCAACCAGCATAATTTTCTTCAATATATCTAGAAAAGAAAGTTTCACACTCTTTTTTCTGTTCTTTATGCGTTTCTTTAAAACCTGTTTCTCCTAGTTCATCAAATGCAACGTCCCAAGAAAGCAATTTTAAATATATGTCTATCCAAGTTTTCCAATCTGAATGACCTTGGGTTAATTCTCGGATTTCGTTGAAGCTCTCTGTATAGTTCCGTGGGATTTGTCCTTCAACGATGCTGTTTTGATCGAGAACCCTCTTCAAAGTTGACACAATTTGAGCGACCCCAACCGGTTTGACTAAGAAACTGTCAATCTGCTTTCCCAGCGCTTCCTCGATGAATAACTCGTCACTAATTTGAGTGACCATAATGATTGGGACACCTGAATCGACCTCTCGGATTTGATCGAGTGTCTCTATTCCGTCCTGCCCCGGCATCATTTGGTCTAGGATTACCACATCATAGTGCGATTCTTTAATAATCGCAACTGCATCAGCACCATTTGAGACTGGGGTAACCGAGTAATGCTTGTTACGGAGGGAACATATATGTGGTTCTAAAATGTCTATTTCATCATCGACCCACAGAATGCTATGTGTTGCAGTCTGCATTGTTGTTTACTTAATCCCTTCTTGAGTGTCTTTAACATCTAATTTCTTTCGACTGGCAATGAAATATTAAATTGTGTTCCTTGTGAATTGCTGTTCACCAATTTAATTTTACCTTTATGGTATTCTTCAACAATTCGCTTTACAAGTGCTAACCCCATTCCCCAACCGTGTTTTTTGGTCGTCATGCCTGGTTGAAAGATCTTTTTTTGATTTCCTCGGAGAATCCCTTTGCCATTATCATAGTATTCAATTATAATCTGATTTTTCTTTTGTTCATATCCAGACTTAACTTCAATAACACCTATAGGCTTGTCCATTGCGTCAAGTGAATTTCGAATTAAATTCTCCAGCACCCACTGCAAGAGCTCTTGGTTTACAGTTACTTGGGGAATCTCGCCATGATTGACTATAATCTTAACTCGTGCGGAGTGACGTGGCAGACGCTTCTGAAAATATTCAACTGCCTCATCGATAATTTGGTTGACATCCGCCTTGTTTTTGCTTGGATCAGATCCAATGCGACTAAACCGTTTCGTAATACTCTGAAGTCGATCGGTGTCTTTTCGCATAGCAGTGTGGATATCGTTAGTTGCGGAGTCATCTTTTGCGGTTTTTTGCTCCTCAAGCAACTCAATCCATCCGATGAGGGAAGAAATTGGCGTTCCAAGTTGATGAGCTGTTTCTTTCGCTAGCCCACACCAAATAGCCGTTTGCTCAAAAGCTTTAATCTGACGAAATGCCGCAAACCCAAGCACAAGAAAAACAGAAAAAACGGAGGTCAGAACAATCGGCATTATGATTAGACCATAATACGGAGCCTTCTGGTAATAGAAGTAACCTGTTTCCCATAGCGGCGTTGTTTGAATTGGCACGAAAAGATCTTGTGAAGTGGAGTTACGAATTAATTGCTTTGCTTGTTGAACTTGATTGAGATTTGAGTCCTTATGCTGAATCAAGTCCCCCCAAATCTGCCATTTTTGGGGGGTTTTCCCCAAGTCAGTAAACACGAAAGGCAATTGATCTATAGCATTTACATCTGTTTCACCATGGTAGATGTAACCGTAAGTTTTCCTGTTTTCAAACATGTAACGAATTGTACTTACTTTGCCTTCATTTTTCATTCGGCTCAGGACGTCATCAACTTTCTTTTTTTCTGCCTTAGAAAATGGTACTTGCGGGGTCTCATTCAATTTCTTCTCAATAGCCGGGTCAATACCGCGTGCAGTTATGATTTGCTCACCCGTACTATCTGTGATGATGAATGATAAACGACTCAAGGGGAGAGATTGGACAATGAACTCATTAAGCCGATTTTGCAAGCTCACTTCTGTTAAACTTGGAATCTCTGCGGCCAAGTTAGCGAGCGGGGCAACCTGCTTTTCAAGATTCCAGTTCAGTTCGATGATTTGCCTTGTATAATAGACAAACGCGCACGATAGGCTGAAGATACCGACAACAAAGTAGGCGAGCAAAAAAGCCGATGCAACAGATCTTGTGGCGGGCTTCTCCTTCCCGAAAAGCATTATAGCTCCACACTCAAAAGCCCTACATAGCTTTAATATTATAACGTAAATAGAGCAGCGAAGTCAAAGAAATCTTAATCCAAGGATTTCCTTATTGACAGTGGTTTCAACGTGTGCTAAATTATATGTTTGTGAGGAAGTTCAACGTTACTATTTACTGGAGCGATGAAAGGCTACATTCAAGAGCAATGTTATGTATCGTAGCATTTGAATATAGCTTGGTCAACTAGGAAATACAAATGGTTAGATTCAGGGGAAGTTTTTTTTCGGTTGGGTTCTCTGTTGCCGTTTTTTTTGTGTCATCACTAGTTGTTTCAGATAATAATGGTTTTCTTCCCGACAAAGCAGTTGATCGCATAGGATACGGTCGCATCCAGCGAATAAATTATTCACCGGATGCGAAACTAATAACCCTTACAACATCAGTTGGTGTGCGCATTATTGATGCCGTTAGTTTGAAGCAGGCAGGATTCATCCGGTTAGAAAATTTTGCCGTAGACTTGGGGTTTATGTCACATGAGCGGGTTGCGATTGCTACCACAAATGGTTTGAAGATCTTTGATTTAAATAATCCTCGTTATTCAATTAACTCGCCATTGCAAGTCCAAAGAACACCAATTCAAACAGTTGCCATCAGCACTGATGAAGAATGGATGGCTGTTGGAACTATTATTCAAGAAGGAAAGAAGAAAGAGCAAAGCGAGGTTTTTGTTTATGCTGTTGGTGAGGATGAAACAAGTTTGTCACAAATTTTCATACTTGAAGGTGAAGTTGTTGATGTGACATTCGACCCTGGGCCTTCGGGTATGGATCAACGTATTGCAGTTGCCTCTAAGACAGAGATTTTTATTTGGCGGAAGAGTTCAACAGAATCAATATTCCGTAACATTCAAAAAGGGATTCTACCTGTAGATCTTGTCATTAATAATATAACTTTCAATAGCGATGGAAGCCACTTATTAATTGGTGCGTATAATACCCAAACCAATTCAAGTGAGATCTATCGTCAGGTTGTTGCAGACCCTAGACCTGAGTTTGTAACTCAGATTCCTAATGAAGAGATCTTCGACATTATTTTTCACCCAACTCAACGAAACTTTCTTGCAATTGCGACTGATCAGAAACTTCGAGTATGGGAAGTCTTCCAATCTGATGCAACTCAGAAAGGCAGCCCCCTGCTTAATCGGGACTTTAGTGCTGATAGTATTACACTGGCATTTCATCCCAAGAAAAAGGTTTTAGCAATTGGTGCGGATAATAATCCGCTTAACCAATCCTTTGTACTTTTCAAACTTGGATTGGCTGACATCGCAGTTCCAATTAACACCGAATTTACAGATTTTTATCCACAAGTCTTCTCAATTCATTCCTCGTTAACAACCACCAATCGCCAATTATTGGTCAATTACAAATCAAAAAAGGCAGTGATTTGGGATTTGGAAGAGATGACAGAGAAACGAAACTTACCTTTCCCATCCAAAGTAAATGATATCAAACTAAGTCCATCTGCCGACGAAATCGCTATTGCATTACAAAGCAATGAAATAAAGGTGTTAGATATTACATCTGATCCTCCAAGTGATAGCGCGGCACAGTCAGGGTTGAGTCATCCTGAGACGACGATATCCAATGTGGTTGCCTACGACCCATCAGGACAATGGATCGGTTCCGTGGCGAAAGACGGTAGTGTTCGCGTGCGCCAAAAAGGAGCTCCTCAGTTTGAAAACGATCTTGATTTCAAAGGTATTCCTCTGATTGATATCAGTTTTAATTTCGATGGGACAGTAATAGCGTTACTTACAGCAAACAATACTGTCGCACTCTATCAGGTTTCCCTAGATCAAGGTATCCAAAAATTTACAGGTAAATCAGGAGATTCGGTTCTTAATATAGGTGCTGCAGGTGCAAAAGTAGCTTTCAGCCCAGTCAAGGATGATAACCGTTTTATTATTGGTCTGAAGAATGGATTCGTCCAGTTTTATGATATTTTGAAGGACCGTTCAATTCTTCAAACACATCAGCTTTCCGTAGACAAAAGCGTTGCGGGTGGTGAAGTTGCTGCCTTGGGCATTTCTCTTGATGGTCGTTTCGTGGCTGTTGGAATCGATAACTCAATTTTGATGTGGAGCCACGGTAACCCGGAAGAAGGAGTACAACAATTCAGCGGCCACACAGAAAAAGTGACAGGGCTAGTTTTCTCACGGCTCGATGACGGCACGAATCTGTTGGCTTCTTCATCGCTTGATGGAACAGTATTGATCTGGGACATTGGAATCCTAGTCAAGGAAGAGAGAACAGGAGAATTAATTGATTTAATTGAGCCAAATCGAACAACTGAGGTTGCTGTAACTGACCGAATTCGAGTTCGAGTCCCTACGTTTTCCCAACTCAATATGGAAACACTAACACCATTTAATTTTAGAGTTGAAGGAAAGTTGGAAAGTGGTTCTATTATTACCTATTCTCAAAATGAGAAGCAGTACGCAGTCTCGGGAACAAACATGATCACCTTCAATCCAGGAAGTATCCTGCGTGAGAAGGAAACAATTACCATCCGTGTCAGTAGTGGAATTGAAGATGTAAATGGGAAATTTTTAGAAGCAACTGCCCTCGAATTTAATACAGGTTTAATTGTTTGGCCTGGTGATACCAACCGTGATGGTAATGTAAATGTTTTTGATATTCTGCCAGTTGGTCGATTTTGGGGACTTACTGGCGAACTTCGTCGAAAGGGAAATAGTAGCTGGCGATTGCAGCCTGCCATATCATGGTCAAACAAACAGGCAACCTATGCCGACGCAAATGGGGATGGTGTTATTAATCTCGATGATGTTTTTACCATTAATGATAATTGGAAGAAAATAGTAGATGGTGGTATTGCGTTACCTGTGCCCAATTCACCAATTCAGTCTCAGTTTTCCGATTCTGAGATGATTGAGATTTATGAAAAAATGTATTTTGGCCTGAAAAACAGAAGTCGTGAAATTGGTGCAGGCAGTGAGCTTGCTGTAGCATTGAGAAAGATTATTGATCAATTGCGTATGCAGAGTATCCCCACGGTTACAAAATTACTCAATAATTATCCGAATCCTTTTAATCCAGAGACTTGGATTCCGTTCCAGCTCGCAGAACCTCAAGAAGTATCAATTGCAATCTATGATTTAAAAGGCCGAAAAGTAAGAGGGCTCGATCTTGGATATAAGAAAGCAGGGTATTATCTTAGCCGTGCTAAAGCTGCCTACTGGGATGGTCGAAGTGATTGGGGTGAATTGATAGCAAGTGGAATCTATTTCTACCGGATTAAAGCCGGGAATTTTTCTGGCCAGAAACGACTTATTATCTTAAAGTAAGCAAATAGTTCTGGAAAGTTTAATATGAAGTGTTTTTGGGTTATCTGCCTTCTTGTAATTATTTCTACCACGGGATGTGATATATCTCGTGATTTTGCCAGAGTAGAAGGCGATCAATTGACCAGCGTTACTATTGCTTTCGCACCTTCCTTTCAAACACCTGAGCTCAAAGTAGTAGTAGAGTTTCTCTATCTTGATGCCAAGGGAAAGCAGGTTCCATTTGATCCCCCAATCCGTGACCAATTTGTTCTCGTGCCTAAAGCTACAAAATTCTCTACGCTTCGTGTTCCAATCGGTGAAAATCGAATCATTGAAGTTCGAGGATATGAGTACGGCGACCTAGTATTAGAAGGACGCCAAGAGTTTCCTTATGTTGGGAATCAGCCGATTTCTGCCAATATCACGCTTGATCCGATTGGTGTTCCGTTATTAATCATTGATACCCCCAAACTAGTTTTCAGTCCCGGCGAAGAGGTTCCAGTTGAGATTAAAGTTAAGAATGTCGAGAACCTCTTTGGTGTCGTTGTGGAGTTGGATTATACGCGAAGCCGACTTTTTGCCTTGAATGTGGAGGCCAAATCACTCAATGCCGATGAGGATTCGCCTTTTTCGAAATCGCTCATGCCACTAGTTCATGATTTAAACTTGGACCCCGATCCTGGCCGGATGGCAATTGGCATGACGCTGACAAAAGGGCAGGACTCGGTTACAGTTGGTTCAAAACCTCAGACTTTGGCAGTAGCTACTTTCCGTGCAGTAAAACCTGGAGCAGCCGAAATCAAAGTTCGATTAATACGCGGGGTGAGTCCAAAACTAATGGATCCAGATGGGCAGGCTCTTCAAAATCTCGACCAAACACAGAAGTATCTCAATCCAACTGATGGTCGGACGCCACGCGGTGTAATAAAAATTGAGATTGAATAAAGCAGTTGCCTTCCAACTGATTTTTTCAGGTATATGGTTAGTCTTGTTCATCGGTTGCCAAGAGGTGATGGTGAATATTGGTAACGTCGGAACACGCGAGAATCCACTTGAAAAAACGGGGGTTCTAGAAAACAGTGAGACCTGGTCCGGGGTGATTCGCGTTACTGGTGATGTCACTGTTCCCGAGGGGTTATCGCTAACAATACGTCCAGGAGCAATCATTGGGTTTGACCCTGTTACTGGGAACCATCAACTTGCTATTTTCGGTTCCCTTTATGCAGAAGGCGAACAGGAACGTATGATTAGATTCGGTTCGCTTGGCACAGAAGCCGATCCTCCCGCTGCTGGAGATTGGGCTGGTATTTACATTAAATCAACTAGTCATAATTCGCGTGTTGTACACTGTCATATTCAGGATGCTGCCACCGCAGTCATTTGTGACTCAGACACCACCCAATTGGAGTACTGCCTAATTACAGACAGTAAAAGTGCGATCCTATGCCATTCTTCTCCACTAATTACTCAGAATGATATTAACAAAAACGGAACTGCTATTAAGTGTGTAGGTAGCGTCACCCCTGAGATAATTCAAAATACGATTCAAGCAAATGAGTTTGGCATTATCTGTGACGATGGGGCCCGACCAAAAATTGAGAAGAATGAATTAACGAATAATTATCAACATGCGATTGTTTGTTATTCGTCTGCCGAACCTGAGATTCTGTCTAACAACATCACCAGAAATGGAGGATGGGCGGTTTATAGTGGTGGCCGGTTACGAGGGAATTTTATTTTGGGTAACAATGAGAGTGATGTAATTGAGAGGGGAACAGGGCGTGACAGCGAGCAATTTTATGGAGTAGATGAAGTACTAGAACCTAGGTCTAACCGTGTATCTGATGCTGGTGTTCAGAGAGAATATAATCCATAGACGCCCTACTAGAAAGATCGCCAACTCGAATTATCTGCATAATGTGGAAACGGGTAATCCTATCCATATCCAGAAAATCCATAAACCTTAGATGATCCCCCTTTACCAGAGACATGACGGTGCCTTTTCGTGGAGTATTCAAGGGGATTCCGCGGGTAAAAACAAAAAGATGATGAGCAATCGCGGGGGTCAACATTTTCTCGGATTTCAGTCAATTTGACTCAAAAGATTTAATGCTCTCTCGAGTATCTCTTTTTTCTTTTCTATCTGATCAATAGTTTTTGGATCGATATAAACTGAGAATCCATCCGACTCTTCTTTAATTTCCTCCTCCAATAGATCTAAATTTAAATGAGCAACTACTTCGTAAGTTTGTATAGGATGAGCAATATTTTTAACCCTAATTTTGTTTAGCTTTCTACATTTTATTTTTTCTCTTACCAATAAGTAAGTATCTTCAGATATCAATATCTGATTAGGCTCTGCATTAGTTTCCAGTCTCGAAGCCAAATTAACCCCGTTCCCTATGGTTGTATAGTCAAGCCGATCGTGAGAACCAAAGTTTCCTACTGTACATGTATCTGTATGAACGCCAATTCGAATGTCCAATGGCTGAGAAATCCCCATATTTTCCCAAGACAATCTAACCGATCGCAAGGCTTTTACCATGGCTATCGCCATTTGAACACAAGCGATAGCATCCTCTTTGTGTCCAAGTGATTTCGGGTCCCCAAAAAAGACCATAATTGCATCACCAATATACTTATCAACTGTCCCACCATGGTCTATGGCAATATTGGTCATCTCCGTTAAATAGCTGGTCACCAGTTCCGTTAAGATTTCTGGTTCAAGCCTCTCCGTTAATTCACTGAACCCTTTGATATCTGAAAAGAATACAGTCAGTCTTTTTCGTCTAGTTTCAATTTTCACCTCTAGATCCCCAGAAAAAATAGACTCATATACCTGAGGTGAAAAGTATTTTGATAATTTCAGCAAGATCAGTCTATTATCCTCGGCCGCAGTGACATCAGTACCATAAATGTTGATGAAATCAAATTCAGGTACGGCAACCACATGAAAAGCATAAGTTTTATTACCCACCTCCATTTCCAAAGGCAAACTTGAGACAAGCTTTGACTGATCAAC
>Ga0066843_10000048_pt1 | contig 30802 bp, 26 predicted proteins | sample ETNtaG_15_FD_66663 | JGI IMG/M metagenome (GOLD analysis project Ga0066843, IMG submission 66663) | Marine microbial and viral communities from oxygen minimum zone, Eastern Pacific Ocean - ETNP201302PF89A | ecosystem: Environmental > Aquatic > Marine > Oceanic | place: Pacific Ocean: Eastern... | reverse complement strand
GATGGGGAGATTACAATTGGTGATATTTCCAATGAAATCCGGTTGATGGTGGAAACTGGGATTGATCGAGTCGACTGGACAAGTCGCCCGAAAGTTCGCCGTTCTTTTGAATTACTCTTGGAAAACTACTCGCAGATGGGTTGGTCAACAAAACAAGCAGGATCTTTTGAATCGATCAAGGTTGGTGATCAACTGACAGTTACGGCTGACGAACCAATACGTGCTCGTGGTAAGTTTCGATACTGGTGGATTGAAGATACAAGCATATTCATGACACACTTAACAACTGTCAGACGATTAAATTATATTCGAAACGCTGCTACCAAACCTAGCGAGTTTCTGGGTTTGACTATGCCATGGTTGTGCTACACTGAAACTGAGGATAAACTGGATGGTGTCAACAGTGTCAACAATCATGTCTGTCATATTACAGATCAAAATTCGCAGACACACTACCACCCTGCCCAAGCTATTGGTGGTGGTAAACCGCAACACGAGATTCATATTGCTCTTGAGCCCAGTAGTTTGGGAATTGATGTACAAGAACACGGCAGTTATATTGATATCTTTCCTGAAGTAGATGATTTAACTGTTCATCAAAAGATTGAGTTATCTCCGGGTACCATTGTTTATATTCCTCCTGGAACTGGACACCGTATTGTAAATGCTGTTGTTAGTGTGTTGGGAATACCTGGATTCAAACTGAACAACACAATTTTTCTCGACTAACGAACCTCAGTTAGTCAAGAGGGAAGTTATGAAATTCACACTTGTTATTTTTTTACTGCCGTTTTTAGGTTATATTTGGTTTTTCAAGCCAAGCAAATATATGCAAAATTGGTGTTGTTGATTAAAGCTGGCCTGCTAGACGTTTAGTTCAGGACAATTATATAATGCTTGTTAATGGTGAAGCTGGAACATCCCGAGTATAGGAGTGGATCTGTCAACTTTCAGGCTAATTGCCAATCCAATCTCTGGAAAAGGGAAAGGTCGAAAGCTCTCTGAAATTGCTCTAAAAAAACTTAAAACTGCTGGATTGGAAGGCGAATTGATTCTTACGACTGGGCCTGGTCACGCAAACCAGTTGGCGCAGGATGCTATTTCAACAGGAATACGGTGGTTAATTGCTTGTGGCGGTGACGGAACTATACATGAAATTGTTAATGCTATTGGTCAACGGCGGGATATTATTCTTGGTCTGATTCCCTGTGGAAAAGGGAACGATTTGGCATCCGCTCTTCGGATTCCCAAAAATCCAATTCAAGCAATTGAGGTTTTGCTAGCTCGGCAGACGCGTCAGATCGATCTGGGAAGAATTGGAGATAAATTTTTTCATACCATTGCAACCTGCGGCTATGATGCGGAAGTTGGTCGTCGAGTTACGGAAGAAGGTTCGATCTTATCAGGAACACTTGCTTACATCCAGAAAGCCATTACAACATTGCCTAAATTTGATTCTCCAGATGCTCGAATTGAAGGTGATTTTGGTGTATTCGAAGGAAAGATCCTACTAACATCAGTGGGAATTACTTCTAGCTATGGCGGTGGTATGAAGATCGTTCCTGATGCAGTTGTAGATGACGGATTGTTTGATGTCTGTATTGTCAACTCGATACCCAATTTAACAATTTTGCGAATGCTTGTCACACTGTATTGGGGTGGACACACCAGCCACCCAGATGTGCAAATACATCGGACTCGGACCCTATGCATCGATACAGATCCACCGCTTAAACTCTATGCTGATGGTGAGCTCATCGGGCCGGTACCCACCAAAATTGAAATGGTTGATCAGGGCATGACAGTTGTTGTTCCCTAACTAATCAGTAAATTTTAACTGCACCACTATAGCACGATGGTCAGATAAATCGACATCGAAAATCTGGCATCTTCTTTCTCTTTTCCCTGTCGACTCGCAGGGAATCGTCCTGAAAACTCGGACTGATTAGTATGTGATCGAGCAGATTTTTCTTCCCAATTATATTCTTTCCTTTGTCGGAATCGGTATATTTCGCCCAAAGATTCTTCTGTGTGGTGGTGGGTTTTCAAAGAAAAACTCAGTATTTAGGTAAGGAAATTTTGATATCAAGCTGGATTGATCCATATCTAACCCAACAAGAAACAGCAAGAATAAAGGTGATAGAGACTCACCTGTTTTTACGTAGTGGTATACTTGCTATTTTTGCTTTATCCTTCGAGAATTTTCGCGTAAATTTTCCTGTTCCTTGGTCCATCGAATTCACACAGGAAAATCCCCTGCCAAGTGCCGAAAACTAGTGCTCCTTTTTCTATGATAACCGACTCAGAACTACCGAAAAGACAGGCTTTAACATGAGCGGCTGAATTGTCTTCCATGTGTTGATAACGGTGATCAACAAATGGGATAATCTCATCAACAATTAATAGAATGTCTTGTGATACCATAGGATCTGCATTCTCATTAATTGTGATGCCAGCGGTTGTGTGTGGTACGTATATATGGCAGATGCCACTTTGAATTTGGTTGCTTTTGACTATTTGCTGGATCTTTTCGGTGATGGGAACAAATTCAGTTTTTCTTTGTGTTTGAACATCAAATTTTTCTAGCAATACTTTACCTCATCTTTTTTCATTAAGTCTGTCATAATTTGGTTGAGTTATCCTATTTGTTTAGAACGTTCGGTTCCTCATTTTCTGTTGACCGCGTTAGGTGAAAGTGTTATGATTTTCAGCGATGGAATTTAGTCTATCACAGCGTAATTCCTGTTGGTTAGATAAAAAAAGTCGATGAAGGAAATTGCTTTTGTGTTTTTGGGAATTATTGAAATTGAGGAACCAAGGAGGATAATCAATGTTTTCCTCGTTTTGTTAGAATTTCTCGTTGCCGTTGGGTTTGCCCACGGGGGAAAATGGCTATACGACGAGAAACTGAATCCAGTTGACCGTGCTTATGCTACTTTGGTTGACATGCGTGTTGAGAAACAGATGTTGTTTTGTTTTCTACTAAATTTGGGATGTTTGAATTGGAAGATAACAGGAAAATTGAACTAATGCTGACTTCAAGTACCCATTCATTTATCGAGATTGGTACATGTGGACTATTGACCTATCGGAAAAATAGAGCGTTAGATTTTGAGTTTGATCAGGATCAGTTTTTGGTTCGCGTGCCTGCATCTCTGATTAGTAAAAGTGAAGTAGAGGTCTCAACTTTTTCAGCTAACTCTGGTGTATTTGAATTGGAAGACTCATCCTTTCTTGAATTGATATTGAACTCTAAATGCAATGTGGTTGAGGTTGGTACTCGAGGGGAGTTGATCTATCGTAACAACCATGCACTGGATTTTATTGTTGATGGAGGATAAAGTTAAAGTATGATGTTGACGGTTGATCAAGCTCGATCCCGAATTTTAGATGCCGTTCCTCGTATGCCGGCCAAAAAATGCGGTATTGTCGATAGTCTTGGGTCTATTCTGGCTCAAAATGTCTATGCTGGTGAAAATATTCCGCCATTCGATAACTCTGCCATGGATGGATATGCGTTGATTGCTAGTGATGTTAAGACCGCCTCAGATGAAAATCCAGTAACTTTGGATGTCATTGAAACAATCCCCGCTGGTTATGCACCAGTGAAACAGGTGAAGAATGGTCAGGCTACCCGTATTATGACAGGCGCTATGATGCCTAGTGGGGCTGATAGTGTTGTTATGGTTGAAAAGACGGAAGCAAAAGAGGGTGGTGTAGATATTTTTGATTCGGCCGCAAAAGCTCAGAATGTCCGGTTTGTTGGTGAAAGCGTTAAAACTGGGGATTTGGTTATGTCAGCAGGGAAAGTCATCCGCCCACAGGAAATCGCTATGTTAGCCTCACTCAATATTTCGGAGGTAGATATCTATCAACGCCCTAAAGTGGCGGTTGTTTCTACTGGTGATGAGTTGACACCGCTAGGTGAAGAATTGAACCCGGGGAAAATCCGGGATAGTAACCGCTATGGGATCTGTGCCCAGCTCATTGAAGCAGGGTTCGAGGTTATTGACAAGGGGATTTGTGGCGATGATGTAGCTGAACTTGAGCGAACCCTGCGTTCAGCACTTGGCCAAGCAGACGCCTTAATCACAAGCGGAGGGGTATCTGTCGGTGACTATGATGTTGTTAAAATTGTGCTTGAAAAATTAGGGGATATCAACTTTTGGAGAGTGGCTATGAAACCGGGAAAGCCGCAAGCTTTTGGAGTCGCTGATGGTAAGCCTATCTTCGGTTTACCTGGAAATCCGGTGTCATCATTAACCGTCTTTGAACTCTTTGTTCGACCAGCGTTATTCAAGATGGCTGGATATACCAAGTTGCTGCGTCCAACATTTAAAGCCGTTTTGGAAACTGACATTAAAAACGATACGAACCGTGTTAACTTTATGCGGGCTATTATCGAGAAGCATAATGGAAGGTATCATGCTAAAATTACTGGTGACCAAGGTTCGGGTATCCTTTATTCGCTTGTTTTAGCTAATGGTTTAATTACTATTCCTGTTAACCAGACGGTTCATGCTGGTGAGACAGTGGATGCACAGTTTTTTGGAGATGCGTTTTAAAAATGTAAGTGAGGGAAAACATTATGAGTCAGGGAAAAATTTTTCAAGTCGGAGTTGTAGAATTGCATGTCGATAATCGGTCTCTTGATAATGATGGAGGGCCTTCAGTTCGTGTGTTTGGGGATGTCGATGGGAAATCAGTCCAATTGTTACGTTTCGATTGTTTCCGAAAAAATCCTCATTATCACTACGATCCAGCTGGAAAAAATGACATGCATTCAATTGATGAGACTAGCATTCCTGATTCAGTCAGTTGGACCATTGAACAGCTTGGAAACAATCTGCCAGATATGATCCGCACATCTGGTTATCATGATGTGGCTGACAACGTTGATCAGGCCACTATAGCATTAATTTTATCAGAGTTAGAAACGTTCATGCTGGCGGACTAAACAACTTTGGTTCTTTGATTATTTAGTATTAAAAAGGAGTTAAATGAATGCCTACATATGAGTACAAATGCCTCGAATGTGATCATAGATTTGAAGCGTTTCAGTCAATGAAAGATGATCCGCTTGAATCCTGCCCTGAATGTGAAGGGGGTGTAAAAAAATTAATCAGTTCGGGGGCAGGTTTAATTTTCAAGGGATCTGGTTTTTATATTACGGATTACCGCGGTGATGGGTACAAGGAAGCTGCTAAGAAGGATAAGGAAGCCTCTGGTGAAGGTAAAAGTAAATCAGATGGTGGTGAATCCAAGGGCAGTTCAGGTGAATCTAAAGGCAGTTCAGGCGAATCTAAAGGCAGTTCAGGCGAATCTAAGGGCAGTTCAGGCGAATCTAAGGGCAGTTCAGGCGAATCTAAGGGCAGTTCAGGCGAATCTAAGGGCAGTTCAGGCGAATCTAAAGGGACAGATTAGCTTGTGCTTGAAATTGCTGTCTCTCGTCTAATTATTTGTTCTTTACTTAGTATTCAGCCTGTGAGTGTTAGTGCAACCTTGAAGCAACTGAATTATCCATCAGATGCTAAGTTGTTGATTATTCATGCTGATGATGCAGGTATGTCTCATTCCGTGAATGAAGCAACTCTGGATGCCATGCAAAAAGGGAGTGTCTCGTCTGCTGCGATTATGGTGCCGTGCCCATGGTTTTTGGAAATAGCAGAATTTGCTCGCCAGTATCCAGAAATGGATTTCGGTTTGCACCTGACACTAACGAGTGAATGGAAACACTATCGTTGGCGGCCAGTTGCTGATCCCAGCAAGGTACCAGGTCTAATTGATGAAGAAGGATATTTTTGGAAATCCGTAGAAGAGGTTGTGGGTCACGCCACGGTGGAGGAAGTTGAGTTAGAAATACGGGCACAGGTTGATCGGGCAATTGCATTTGGGATCAATCCTACCCACATCGATTCGCATATGGGAACTTTGTTTGCCACTTCGGAATTTCTGCGTGTTTACTTGAAGGTTGCAACTGAATATGGGATTCCGCCCATGATGTTGGACCCTGCAGATCCTGAGGTCAAGAAATTGCTGAAAGAACGAGGCATATCTTATTCGGACTCGACCATTCAGGAAATATATGCGGCAAAAGTTCCTCTGCTTAATCATTTGAATACCGGTGAAGATGAAAAAACCTACCAAACTCGAAAAGCTGCTTATTACCAAGCTATCCGAGATATTAAGCCTGGAGTTAACCAGATCATCGTCCATCTAGCTGGAGATGATGCAGAAATTCAAAACATCACCAATGCTTGGCAGAAGCGTTATGATGAATTTCGTATTTTTACTGATCCAGAACTGAAAAACCTAATCGAAGATCTTAGTATTGAACTTATTGGATGGCGCAAAATGAAAGACATCATGCCTCGGCAGAACCGCTGAGTTATAGGAAGGACTTATGTCAAAAAAGAATAGACCGAATGTCATTGTTTTCTTTACAGACCAGCAACGATGGGATACCTCAGGTCTTCATGGTAATCCGTTAGATTTGATGCCAAACTTTGACCGAATTGCACAGCGTGGAACCCATGTGCGGTATTCGTTCACATGTCAACCTGTATGTGGTCCAGCAAGATCGTGTCTGCAAACGGGCATGTATGCTACAACAACTGGTTGCTTTCGAAATGGCATTCCCCTTCCAACCGAATCGAAGACACTGGCACACTATTTTAAAGATTCCGGGTATCAGACGGGTTACATCGGCAAATGGCACTTGGCGACAGAAGAACCGGTAACTGAAGCTAATCGTGGTGGTTATGACTTCTGGCTAGCATCCAATGTCTTGGAATTTACTTCGGATGCCTACCATATGGAGGTATATGATAATGATAATAATCCGGTGAAGTTGCCAGGATATCGAGTTGATGCGCTTACTGATGCGGCTATTCGTTATGTAAACGATCATCAAACTGATCCGTTTTTCCTGTTTTTATCGTATATTGAGCCGCATCATCAAAATCATCTGGATGATTATCCTCCACCGGACGGTTATCGGGAACGGTATGCGGGAAAGTGGACTCCACCAGATCTGGCATCATTGGGTGGTTCAACTCACCAACACTTGGCTGGATATTACGGGATGGTCAAACGGCTTGACGAGGCCTTTGGGCGATTGCTTGATGCACTCAAAAGTTTGGGGATGCAGGATGATACCATTATACTTTTTACATCTGATCACGGGTGTCATTTCAAAACCAGGAATTCGGAATATAAAAGATCGGCACATGAAAGCTCTATACGTGTTCCAACTGCATTTCATGGAGGGGGGTTTACCAGTGGCGGTGAAATCTCTGAGCTGGTAAGTTTAATTGATCTACCGCCAACACTGCTTGATGCTGCGGGGATCCCGGTTCCTGATAACATGCAAGGTTCGTCTATTCTACCCTTAATCAGAGGTGAGCGAAATAATTGGCCACAAGAAATATTCACACAGATTAGCGAAGCACAGGTTGGGCGTGCCGTGCGAACACACCGGTGGAAATATGCGGTAGATGCTCCTGATAAAAGTGGAGGTAAAGACGCTGGGTCAGATCGTTACATCGAGCAGTATCTTTATGATCTGGAAGCAGATCCATACGAATTGCGAAATCTAATTGGCTTAAACTCGCATTCAGGTGTGCAAAATATCATGCGAGAACGTCTTATTCGACGGATGGTTGAGGCAGGAGAATCAGAGCCAATAATCGAATCTGCTGGGCTACATGGAAGTGGGCAGAGGCGTGTTAGTGAGGAAGAAGCTCTGATGTGATTCGAAATGAGGGTGATTTATTGGGCTCTTTTTCAACGTTCCATCCCTGGTTTTTTAAAGGTTAGATCAAATACTTAAGAATAATCGTGTTTGCCCTGTTTCTCTGGTCACGATATAAATCTATGCTTAAGATACATACCGACGAATGTTAACCTGTTTTATTATAAATGCAAATTAACGCCAAAATACATAAGTGTCAACGTTAAATATTTGCCTTATGATTATCCAACTGCCACCGATAAGATAATCTCCAAACAGTAAGCCCATAAAGAAAGGTACTGCTCGACGATAGGCACCGATTCCTCCTTGCTTGAGCAAAATCCATTTAGCCAACCAACTGATAAAAACTGAAAACCATAACCATCCAACTGTCCAGGTACTACCTGTGAGAGCAAAGCCAGCGGGATGTAATGTCCACCATAGAAAGTTTATCCGCATAAACCGGAGTACAGAGGTAATCAGCACACCAATTCCCATGAAAATTAAGGCAACAAAATTAGTTGGTTTAGGATAATAAAGCCAGCTTTGTAGGTCCTTAAATCCTCCCCAGCCGGGATTGTTTTCAGCCCCGTTTCGATACGACATATCAATGAAAGCCCAATAGGCTGATAGTGTTCCGATAATTGCCGCTAATACTATAGCGAATGCCAATTTACCTCGATGTATTTGGGCAATATCAGCGAGCTTGAAGCCTTCAAGAGTGTGAGGCATTGGATGCGCCCGATATCCACGGTTAAACCCCCATAGCAAGCTCATTATGGTCAGGTTTCTTGGACCTAGGCGTCGAGTGCCGATAGAGAGTACTAGTAGGTTGTGTGGTGTTGATTGGTACATTTCGTGAGTTGGAGGACCTAATTCTGCTCGTATGCGTGTAATGGCTAAGGCAATCGTAAAATAAATTAATAAGTAAGCTAAGATAACTCCAAACGACATCCCAGCGCGCATCATCCAGAAAGTCAGGAAACTGAATCCAGCGACAAAGCCAAGAATTGCCCAGTTGTTTTTTCGCTTATCTAATGAAAATACCTGTTTTAGATGGTGGCGAGCGCTCCAAGCGGAAAAAATAGCAATGGCAATATAAGCTCCTGTTGTTTGTTCATCAGCATAAGGAAAACCTGGTAACCCTTGAAACCCAGCAGTACTACCAAAGATTCGAACACCTTTCCAAAACCAGAAAAAAAACCAGACTGAAAAAGAGAGATCGAGTGGCATGAAAAAGGCTAAACCAATGGCAAAAGGCAACACATATATAGGTGTCCAGCCGATGGCATTCCATGGCTTTTGCAAGAAAAGTGCACCGATTTCATACTGTCGGTTGGGAAACATAGGAACAGTTGGAATAAGATAATGAAGGCCATTCAAAATTGCCAGACCGGCTGATATTGAAAACCCTATCCACATCAATCGGGAGCTAAAAAGGCTGTTTCCTAAATTAGTCAATTCAATTGGTAAGTGGACAATTGGATATGATAGCCGTTCATATCGAATCCATTGTTCCTGAAAAAACAAGCTTAGACAGACCAAGGTAACGATCAAAGCAGTAAAGAATAACGTCCACCATAAAGTTGGCTCGAGCCAATGATAAAGCCGTTTACCTGTATAAAGTGAAGAATCACCAAGATAATAGGGAGTGATCTCATCTGAAATTCCCATTGTTAACCAATTTGGCAGATGACGCCAGAAAAGCTGTTGCCAATCATTTTCAGGGGTCGCATACCAAAATGCATGTGTTAGGGCAGGTACAACTGTTTGTAGCATATCATGACCTGCCATCGCTGATGCAATTGACAACATGACATAGATGGTGAGTATTTCTCCGCGGCTGAGCCCGCCTTCTGGGATTATTAACTTAACTCCGAAATTTACGGCAATAACGATGGTAAGGATAATAATGACGTTATAAAAAAGCGAAATCGTGGTTGCAAGCCCACTCAGGTAGACATGATTATTAATTAGGAAATATGCATTGAAGGGGATAATAAAAGCGGAAAGTATGATGGAGCGGAGGGTTACACCTTTATCATTATTCCCTTGTTTATTCAAAAGTTTTTATTTAGGGAAGGTTAGAGGCGTCGATTAACCGTTGCCCCATTGGTGGTAATACCTGTAGTAATTGAGATTAAGGAAGGGGTAACAGCTTCATAAAGCGATTCTTGTCTGCTTATAAGGTTGGCAGCTCCAAACAGATTGTTGATCGATTGCAAACTGAACTTAGCAGAATTGGTTCGACGTGTCCCATTACTACCGTTTAAAGTAGTACTGTAGGCAGAAATTGAAGGCTGAACACTACTGTAATTATTGTTCCTCTTATTTGATTGGTCTGAAAGATTTAGAGCATCACGTAATTGTTCGTTGATTGGTGAGTTTAATGCTGGTGCAAGCGAGGATAGTTGCTCCTGAACTTCAGGGGAATCGGGAGCGAGATATTCTGCAATCGAAACGATGCGGCCCGGTTCCTTTGTGGCATCAGACTGATTGGTTTCTGTGACAGAACCTTTGCGCTCAGTTCTCAGACGACTCTCAGTAGCTCTTTCTAATCGCGACTGGTTTTCTGTCGAAAACTTTCGTGCTTCCTGCACCAAGCCCGCTGACACTGAAGAAATAATCATTACTCTAACCTTCCCTATCTACTTATACGAGGATACCATAATATCATGTACAGCTTATAATTTCAAGTAAAAATTAAGCTATTGCTGCGGTAGGGTTTGCTCTTGACACTTATGTGAGTGGATGCTATTATTATTGAAGTTGGGCTAAGCGGCATATGATGCCGCTGTTTTTTTGTTTGATCATAAAACAATATCTATTCTCAGTAATCTCTCATTGACTCAATCCCCCATCTTTTTAATATGTATTTGAAAAAGTATCCAAAGATACTCGCCAAAGTTGGCTTGACCAACTTAACTGACCTTAGTATTGATTTAGATAGCTTTCTGCTGTCTCTGTGAGATTTTGATTTTCATCTTTAATTTTATCTGGATTTAAAAGTATGAGTGTAGTGGGCCTAGATGTAGGCGATGTAAGAATAGGTATAGCTATTAGTGAAGATCTCTTGTTTGCACATCCTCTAAAAACAATTGAACGCATAGGGCTTAAAAAGGACATTCAGCATTTGTGCCGAATTTTTATGGAGAAAGATGTTGAAACTATAGTTGTTGGATTGCCAAAGCGGCTCAACGGTGAAATCGGCATCCAAGCTGAAAAGGTACAAGGATTTTCTAGGAAATTGGAGAAAAAGACGAAAGCGAAAATCGTTTTTTGGGATGAAAGGCTGACAACAGTTGAAGCAGAACGTATCTTTCAAACAACGGTTGCGAATCGTAAGAAAAAGCGCAAGAAAGTTATTGATCAAATCGCAGCAGTTTTGATTCTTGAAGGATACCTAAACCAGTTTCGCTTACCCTAAAATTTGCCCGATAATGCACAAAGTCGCTGTTTCGCTTATTTTGATTATCTTTGTCATTTTAGTTTCAAGCGCTGTCGCATTTTTGGTTTTTCGACCAATGCAAAGTAGCGCTACACCTATTATCTTTCAAGTGAAATCGGGTAGAAGTTCTCGTTTGATTGCTGAAGATTTAGCACATAAGAATCTGATTCGAACACCATTAGCTTTCAATTTGTTGACCCGGTTTACCGGTACAAGTCGAAATCTAAAGGCAGGTACCTACCGCCTTAGTGGTGCGATGAATTCGCTTCAGATTTTCTACTGCCTCCGCGATGGAAAAGCAATTATGCGAAAACTTGTTGTCCCAGAGGGTAAAACGTTAAACGAAATTGCTCAAATCTATGAACAGTCAGGGTTTGGTTCCGCAGACCAATTCCGACGGGCTTCGCGAGATCCAAACTGGCAGGTTACATATAACATAGAGAGTGACTTTTTGGAGGGATATCTTTTTCCAGATACCTACTATTTTGGCGATGGTGTATCAGCTGAAACTGTGATTCAAACCATGTTGAAACGCTTTGATCGGCAGTGGACTGACAATATGAAAAAAGCCGCAGATGCTATTAGTATGTCACGCCACGATATTATCACACTAGCTTCAATAATTGAAATGGAGGCGACACTTTCCGAGGAACGGGCCGTCATATCTGGTGTTTTCCACAATCGGTTGCGCTTGGGTTGGAGATTGGACGCCGATCCCACCGTGATCTATGGTTTAGGTGGCCCAAAGCGCCCACTCACTAAATCTGATTTGAAAAAGGATACACCCTATAATACTTATGTGCATCGAGGACTACCTCCAGGGCCGATATGTAACCCGGGAGAGTCTTGCATTCTTGCGGCCCTTTACCCTGAAGATGTTCCTTATTTTTTCTTTGTAGCAATTAAGAACTTCAGCCATTATTTTTCTAAGAGTTTGCAGGAGCATCGGAGAATGATTGGAGAAATAAAGCGTAAAAAAAACCTAACCAGGTTTTAGGAGGTAGTTTGGCAAAACAAAGAACGCTAACGAAAGAGATTAGCATTTCAGGTAAGGGTTTAATGCTTGGTCAGCCTGTAGCAACTACAATCAAGCCTGCTCCCGAAAACTACGGTATTGTTTTTCGGCGAATGGATTTGGACGGAACTCCAGCCTTAAAGGCCTGTCCAGAAAACTATCAAGCTGATTTGCCGCGTTGCACCAGTATTGGTGATGGACACACAAAAGTCAATAGCGTCGAGCATTTACTCTCAGCACTTGGTGGAACAGGCATCGATAATGCCCAAATCGATGTTGAAGGGCCTGAGTTGCCGTCGCTTGATGGAAGTTCGTTGCCCTATGTCGAACGTATCATGGATGTGGGTGTAGCTGAACAAAATTCGGATAAGAAATTCATCAATCTGCAATCGCCTATTTCTGTTGACGATGGTGAACGACAACTTGTACTTTTACCCTCAAGTCATTTTCAAATAACTTTTGTTTATGATCATCCGCAGTTACCAACACAAATGGCAACTTTTACAATTACGCCAGAGACATACATTAGTGAGATTGCACCGTCACGAAGTTTCTGCTTGGCGAGTGAAGTAGAGATGCTTAAAGAATTAGGGATTGGTCGTGGTGCTAGTTATGAAAATGTTGTTGTTATTGAGGATGATGGAAGTGTGAGCAGCGAATTAAGGTTTAGCGATGAGTTTGTTCGACATAAAATCTTAGATCTTATTGGTGATTTTTACTTGGCAGGCCAATTACCAAAAGCAAATGTAATTGCGATTAAATCAGGGCATGAAATTCATGCTGAACTTGTTATGTCGCTTGCGGAGGCTAGGCTGATTGATAGTAGTAGTGTCGTTCGTTGCTCGGTGGAAGCTAAGGATATTTATCAGATCCTGCCACATCGTTTTCCAATGTGTATGGTCGACCGAGTTATTGAATACGAAAATGGGAAAAGAGCTGTTGGGGTGAAGAACCTGTCGTTTAACGAACAGTTTTTCCAAGGGCATTTTCCGCAAGAGCCAGTGATGCCAGGTGTTTTACAGATAGAGGGTTTAGCTCAACTGGCAGCTTGGTTGGTATTGCAAGAGATTGGTCAAGGGAATCATATCGGGTATTTTGCCTCTATTAATGAGGCAAAATTTAGGAAACCAGTAGTGCCAGGTGATCAGTTGCGGCTAGAAGTTGAAGTCATACGTAAGCGACGTTCCTTTGTGAGGGTCTCTGGCAAAACTTTTGTTGGGACTGAAGTGGCGAGCGAAGGTGATATCTCAATTATGCTCGGCAGCAATTCCACATAGTTTTTAGAGTCAAATGTTGAGGGAAAAAATTAGAATTGGAATCGTTGGGTCCGGTGGGATGGCTGGGAATCATGCAAGAAATTTGGCCCATAATGATGTTGTTGAACTAGTTGCTATTTCTTCGCGAAACATGGAGACTGGATCCGACTTGGCGAGAAAATATAATGCTAGGTTCATGCCAAATTGGCACGAAATGCTTCAGCAAGAGGATCTAGATGGAATTATCGTTTGTACTGCAAACGACAGTCACGGTGAAATTGTTATAGCTTCACTTGAACATGACAAACATGTTTTTACCGAATATCCGCTGGCACGTTCACTTGAAGAGGGAGAAGTCGCAGCAGAAATTGCTATTTCAAAGCGAAAGATTTTACGTGTTTCGCATAGTGACCCGGTATCGGAAACGCACCAAGCTATACGACAGAAAATAGAACATTTAGGCCAGCTTTTGGTTGCTAGTTTTATGAGACTTACGCCTGGGCGTGGAGGTCGGCCAGAAGTTTTATTTAACTTGCAGATCTCTGGGCCGCCGGCCCACTTTTTTATCTATCATATTTATCCTGTTGTTGACCTTTTTGGTCAGGCTGAATGGGTAGAGGCAAATGCAATCTACAGTAATTTAAACGATTCAGGATCCTATGATCAGTTTGTTAACATCGTCACCGTCGGATTCAAAGGTGGTGGAATCGGTCATTGGACTTGGTCCGGGGGAATTGAAATTCAGTCGGCGGAGCAGCACCATCGTTATGTCTTAGATGGAGGGACACTGGTTAATAGTGGTGGAGGATGGCAGATTTCAACTAGATCAGGAATAGAATCAATTACCCCAACTTCAGTTCAATACTCATCGGTTGTGGATCTTTGGCTCAGCGAAGTTTTAAATAATAATCTGGTTTCTGCACAGACTGACACAACCAAAGCGCTTGATGCGATTCGTGTAAGTCTACTTGCTGAAAAGGCTATGCAGGAAAACAGGCGAGTACCCATCCACCGTTCCGATTAGTTATTTTCTCCTAGTAAAGCTAGATAGCTTTCGTAACGAAAAGCAGCAATCTCACCTTGTTTTACTGCTTCAATTATAGCGCAATTTGGTTCACGAAGGTGCGAACAGTCGCTGAATTTGCAGGCGCTTATCCGACTTTCCATCTCCGGAAAGTAGTGGTCTATATGATCCGGGTTAACTCCCCACAAACCGACTTCACGCACTCCGGGAGTATCTGCAACTTTACCGCCAATTTCAAGGTCGAAAAGTTCAACCAGCGTGGTGGTATGCCGTCCTTTTTTCGTTTTAGAACTGACTTCATGTGTTCGCAATCCCAAGTTGGGCTGGATCGCATTAAGCAAACTTGACTTTCCGACTCCGGATGTGCCGACAATGACACTAAGCTTTCCTTTTAAAATTGAGCGGAATTGATCTATTGTTTCTTGATAGTGAATACTAGTTAAGATTAATTGATATCCCAGATCTTCGTAAACTTGAAAGGTTTTATAGAACTTGCTTTGTTCATATTCGTTTAGCAGATCAGCTTTATTAATGCAGATAACGGCATTTATGTTTCCTGCTGCAGCGAGAATCAGAAAACGATCTATGAATCGGCAGTTGAGATCAGGTGAGTGTATAGACCCCACGATTATCGCTTGATCGACATTAGACACGATAATCTGTTCGATCTCGCGGTGTCGGTTTGGGTCCCGACGTGAAAGCTTGTTGTCACGTGGTAAAAGGTCTTCTATTGATCCCTCTTCATTATCGATTGGTGTAACAAGTACCTTGTCACCGACTGAAATCGGATCAGAATAAATCTGTTTTCCGATCTCCGATCGGAGTTTCTTTTTGACGACCCCACGAAGTTGGCATCTAAGCACACTTGCACCAATGTCGACATCGTAGAAACTTGTCCTGGCGGATATAACTCTCCCTTCAATTTTGTTGTTCATAATATTATAATGCTATTTCGATCGTGGTTTATTTATGTTCCAAATCTCCTTTTTCTATTGCTATAATCGCGGATTGCCCGCAGAAAATCAATTTTACGTAGTGCTGGCCAATGTGTTTCACAAAAGTAGAATTCTGAATAGGCACTCTGCCATAGGAGAAATCCGCTTAGGCGAATTTCTCCGCTTGTACGGATGATCAAATCTGGGTCTGGTAATTGGGATGTATAAAGATGTGGTGATATTAGGTCGGTTGTCAGTTCGTCCGCAATTTGCTGGATGCCTTTTTTGCCTTTTGCTTCTGTGTAAAGGTGCTGTTGGATAGCGTCTATAATTTCCTCGCGTCCTCCATATGCAACGGCAATATTCAGAATGAATCGACTATAGTGTTTAGTTGCTTCTTCTGCGTCATGGATTGCATTTTGAAGACTGAGCGGTAATAAATTGATGCGCCCCATTGACCGAATTCTAATTTGGTTTTTGTGTACTTTATGATCAACAATCATCTCACGGATTTTTTTCTCGATCAGGGTTAGGATATCTATAACCTCTGACTGTTCGCGCTTAAAATTATCAAGTGAAAAAACCCAAATAGTTACAATTTTAATTCCAAATTCATCGCACCAATTCAGAACTTCCTCTAGTTTGTCTGCGCCGTCATAATGTCCTTTGATAATGTGTGAGAACCCCTGACCTTTTGCATATCGGCGGTTGCCATCAAGAATAATTCCTATATGGTATGGAATCTGCCAATTTTCGGATTGAGTTTCGAGCCGTTTTTGATAAGCAGAATAGACAAAATTTTTCAGAGCCGATTTAATTTTCTGTCGCAAAATTGCTTGAACTTTCGTGGTTGCAAAATCCTGTATATTATATTGCATTATAACATAACAACCTAGTCTGCATACAGATTAAACCTCATCTCGGTTGATTCATTGACCCGATTTTTTAATTCGTGTTATAATCCGTAATGATGATAGGTCAATCAATGAAGTCGAATGGCTCCATGCAAGGAGTGACAGTTAAGTCTATCGTCATTGCAGTTCTTCTCATCCCTATTAATTGTTACTGGATAATTGAGATGGAAGTTATACGCTACTCAGGTCATCCGGTAACGATTTCGCTTTTTTTCAATGTTATTTTTTGCTTATTCCTCCTAGTCGGTATCAATCAGATCCTAAAGCATTTTTGGCCTCAGCATCAATTAGCTCAAGCTGAATTGGTTGTTATATACCTGATGCTTTCGATTGCGTCTGGGATATCGGGCCATGATATGCTCGAAATTCTGGTGCCGATGCTTGGTCATGCCTTCAGATTTGCTACCGCTGAAAATGAATGGCGGGAGTTAATTATACCGTTCTTGCCGAGTTGGTTGACGGTCAGTGATCCGAAGCTTCTTCAGGGGTATTATGAAGGTGAAATTAGTCTTTACGATGCAAATCATCTCATAGGTTGGACTGAGCCGGTATTATGGTGGACTGCTTTTATTTTTTTCCTCCTGTTCGGCATGCTGTGCATCAATGTAATTTTACGTAAGCGGTGGATTGAACAAGAGAAGTTAAGTTATCCGATTATCCAACTCCCGCTTGAAATGACTGAGACACAGCATCTAAGATTCTTTCGGAATCGTGCCATGTGGATCGGCTTCTCAATAGCGGGTGGCCTTGCGTTGGTAAACGGACTTAATTTTATTTATCCGGTTGTGCCGCAGTTACGGACACGGATCCAGAGTTTTCAGCTATTCACAGAACCTCCATGGAATGCCATGGGCGGAATTCCCATTTCGACGTATCCGTTTGCTATCGGGTTGGGTTTTTTTATACCGTTAGATTTATCTTTTTCCTGTTGGTTTTTCTTCTGGTTCTGGCGTATGATGCGTGTGCTCGGATCAGCACTAGGCTTACAGGCGCTCCCAAGATTTCCATATACCAATGAACAGGCGTCCGGTGGGTATATTGCGCTTTGTGTTATTGCTATCTGGGCGAGTCGAGCTCATCTTGCTAATGTGCTAAGATTGACGTTGAAAGGGGAGGATGTGCTTATAGATCACAAAGAACCAATTCGTTATCGAACTGCTGTTCTAGGTTTAGTTGTTGTCTTTGTCTTTATGATTTTGTTCTGTCGTCGAGGCGGTGGTACGGTTTGGATTACTCTTATATTTTTTGCTTTTTACTATGTCATCTCAATAGCAATTACGCGTATGCGCGCTGAGTTAGGGACACCGGTTCATGATCTGCATTATTCCGGGCCAGACCAAATTTTGACTAAGTCAATTGGTACTCGGAACCTTGGACGCGGTAATCTAGCTATGTTTTCGATGTTTTGGTTTATTAACCGTGCTTATCGAAGTCATCCGATGCCGCATCAACTTGAAGGCTTTAAGATTGCTGAGCGCACTCGAATGAATCTTCGTCGAATTGTGTTGGCGCTGATGATTTCGGCAGTGGTAGGAGCCTTGTCTGGTTTCTGGGCATTGATAGATCGTGGGTATCGGATTGGTATGGAGGTGCGAGCATATTGGCCGTCGCTTAGTGCTTTTGGCATCGAGCCCTATCGACGCCTTGATGGATGGCTTAGTTCTCCTACTGACACCTTGATTCCTGATACTTCGTTCATGGTACTGGGATTTCTTGTTACCATGGTGTTGATGGCTTGTCGTATGAAGTTTGTATGGTGGCCGTTTCATCCCGCAGGTTTTGCTATTTCCACCAGTTGGGGAATGAATGTCACGTGGAGTTGCCTTTTCCTGAGTTGGTTAATTAAATGGGTTGTACTGAAACATGGTGGAATTGGTGTGCACCGTAAGGCCGCACCTTTCTTTTTAGGCTTGATTCTTGGTGAGTTTACGGTTGGTAGTTTGTGGACGATCTTCGGGATTCTGGCCAAAATTCCAACTTATGGTTTCTGGGTTTAAAGTTGTTGTGTATTAGGAAGGAAAGAACTTGATTCTTGACAAAATTGTTGGGCATAAGTTGAAGGAGTTGGAATATGCTCGGGAACATATTCCGTTGCAAGAACTGAAAGCGCAGGTCAGTCATTTGGCACCGACGCGTGATTTTCGTTCTGCTATTGGTACGCCAGGTCAAATAGACTTAATTGCCGAGGTTAAAAAAAAATCGCCTAGCAAGGGGATTATTCGACAAAATTTTGATCACATCCAGATTGCTAAAATATATTTGGAGCATGGTGCCTCAGCGCTATCTGTTTTGACAGATAGCCAGTTTTTCGCAGGCCAACTCAGCTATCTTTCCGAGATTCACGCGATGGTCCCTCTTCCAATTCTGCGTAAAGATTTCACTATAGATCCCTACCAGATATATGAGGCGCGGGTTGCCGGAGCAGATGCCATTTTACTTATCGTCGCAATTTTATCCTTGAACCAACTTAGGGAATTTATGCGGATTGCGCAAAGTTTGGACCTTGCGTGTCTAGTTGAAGTACATACAGCAGAAGAATTGGATGTTGCACTGCAGGCAGATGCGGAAATTATTGGAATCAACAACAGAGATTTAAAGGTTTTTAAAACCGATTTGGCTACAACTTTTCGCCTCACTCAGCAGATTCCTGAGGGTAAAATTGTCATAAGTGAAAGCGGTATCAGTTCTAAGGAAGATGTCACCCAGCTACGCCAAATAGGTGTTGACGCCATTCTCGTCGGTGAATCGTTGATGCGAAGTCCTGATATCGGCTTAAAGGTAAACGAACTTCTAGGTCCATAATGAACAGGATGCGGAGTGGCTTTTGGATAGTCTTTTCTGTTTTCTTCCTATTTGGAGTTAGTCTTCTCGGTTTTACCGCAATTGATATTGAATCGCTGGAACTCGGTTATGACCAGCTTTACAAACGTAACCGCTGGGTTCCTATTCGGATTCTAGTTACAAGCCGCGGCGAGGAGTTTGAGGGACATGTCAAAGTAGAAGTTAATAGCATCTCTTCTGATACATTGATTAAAAGCTATTCTGTTCCGCTTAGCTTGCAGCATACAGATCGGCAAAAACGATTAATACCTATCCTCCTTTCCAGTGGGCGATCTAACCTGAGACTACAGCTGATTAACCTGCAAAACCAAGTGCGGATTTCTCGGCAGATAGTGACTGAAGTTCCGCGTCCGCTATCAGATCTCTTTGTACTGGTTGTTTCGCCTAATCGTGATGGGTTGCGTCGTCTTCATAAGCAGTCGATTGACCAAGAATCGAACGGTAATATCTTTATCGGGTATACGGTTCCTGGCGATTTGCCGACTAGCTGGAGAGGCTACGATTCGATTGATACATTGGTTGTCAGGAATGTCCCATTGTCTGATCAATATCTTCTCAAAGATCAACAGGCTGCTATGCTCGATTGGATTCAAAATGGTGGAATCCTAATTTTTTCAGGAGGGAGGAATTTTCACACGATAAAAGGGAGTTTTTTGCATTCATATTTGCCGGTCAGCTTGTCCAGCCTACAAATAGAGAATGAGATGCCTGAATCTATTTCCCAGCGTTTTGATGTTTCATCGGTAATCCCGTTTGATAAGATCAATTTTGTGTTGAGGCCAGGTGGAGAAGTTTTGATTGGTGATGCAGGTTCTATCCATGTAGCGAAATCTATGTATGGTAGCGGAACCATAATTAGCTTATCTTTTGATTACGCTTCACCCCCGTTTTCTGATGTGCCATTTACCAATCAGTTTTGGTCATTTATGATTTCAGACCAAGGTAGATCAGCACGACATGCTGAATACCGGTTTGATCCATTTCGAAAGTATAGCGAGAAGATTTTAAAACAACTTGAAACACTGAAGCCAAAAGATCTTCCATTAATCAAATTTATCATCTTTTTCTTGTTGTTGTACTTGTTGGTTGTGGGAGGGGTTACTTTCTTGGGAGGAAATTATAATGTTCAATTTTTCTGGTTGATTAGTTTGTTGATGCCGTGTCTGTTTTCAAGTGCTGTGATTTGTTGGAATGTTTTTGTTCCCTCTGCGGTTTCCGTTCGCCAGTTATCAGTTCTATCAGTCTTTCCAGACAGAGATCGAGCCCATTTGCAGAGTTATATTGGTTTAATCGGCTCTACCAACATAAAGGTGCCAGTTGATTTTGGAAAAAATGCTTTTGTTCAACAATTAACCGGCATAGCTTCTTCGCCGATTGAGTTGATTTGGGACAACACCACGCGGCTGAATTCAATGAACGTTGGTCCATGGTTCGTTAGTTCATATTTAATTGAAAGTTTCATTGACTTGCAATTTGCAGATCCTCCGAAACTGGAAAACGAATTCAATACAAATCAAATGAAGTTGCTTGCCAAACACGCCGTTGGCATTAGAGGGGAATTTTTGAAAATTATTAATAGTGAAGGAGTACTGCGGTACTTGGAAACAGGAGATACAGTCAAAAAAATGGGATGGACGAAGCAATCTTTTTTACCGATTTTATCCAATGTGGGAATGAAAGTATCGACAGAAACATTGGTTCTTCTTTATGATACTGAATCACGTGTATTGACAGGCGCAAGGGATTGAGTCACACTTAGGACAGCCGTTTGTGTACATTTCAACTGTTTTATCGAGGTCTATATCCAATAGGCTAGCTAGCGTTGAAAGCCAGGCAAAAACATTGGCGAATTCCTCGAACAGCCGTTTTTTATTACGCGGTTCCTGCCGAATTTCTCTGGCGAGCTCACCCACCTCTTCCGTAAACCAGACAAAGTTACGGTCAATTCCGCGTTGCGAATCGCGATCTAAATATATATCCTCAATCAACTGCTGGAACTCGCTAATTTTCATCGCTGATCCTACTTTAATGTGATGTGGATTACATTTGTGTGAAAAACCTGATTTTTAATTGTTATCACTCGATCATAAGATTCGTGAACCCATCAGGGCGACAAATATCGGTAGCATCTTCTTTTGATAGCTTAAAGTAATTGTCTTCGTGTTCGATTGGTCTTTGCGTTAATAATACAGCCGATTTATCATCGCGACGTATCAGATGAACATGACGGCGGTTTTTACTGCTGTGCATATTAATAAAGTCATATAGGATTTTGGGGATTGAGCTTAGTTGGTTGTCTTTATAAGGACGGTATCTTTCTACTATTAAAGAAGAACTCTCTTTTTCGGCGACGTTATTGTTCCTCGCGTGATGTTTGAAAATATGGTAGATTCGTGTGTTAGCAGGTGTCAATAATTTAGCCCACACTCTTTTGACTCCCTTTAGTGATCCCTCGAATGGTTGAAAACAATCTGAAGTATGAATTTTGATGTCAGCAATTTGACTTGAATTAGGGGCATACTGGCAGACTAAGGAATGTGATGATTCAAATGGTACCAGAAAATACGCGTGTTCCACATTCGCTTCAATAAAAAGATTGGTAAATTCGGTAAAAGTTTGGATCTCTTGGCAAGGTTTATGCGGTTCTTGCAGTGAGTAGAACCAGAAGGAAAAACGAGCGTTGATGCTTGTGTATGTTTCACTGATGGCATTTTCTAGCTGAACGGTATCTTCGTAAATTTGGTCAATCAATGTTCCTGCCAGAAAATCAGCATTGTCAATCGTTCTTTCGACGATAGATCTGATATTGCGAATGATGTGTTCTTTTCGATCCGCGGCCGTCTCGAAGTAAAGAGGGGCGGAAGTAAGGCGATCCAATTCCCAAAGTGCACTAATTGTTTTTTCTAGATCACTTACAGACAAATTGAGCATCGATTTGATATTTATAATCTGTTGGGAGGGCTTGTTTGGTTCGGATGAATCGGACTTAATTAACCACTTTTGTTCCATACGAAATGTTTACTTTATGCTTTATTTTGAAGCTTATGCTATGCTATAATTTGAAATTGGCTGCGTTTTAAAATTGGCTGCGCGATAAATGGCTGTAACTTGGAGACATGGGAAAATTATATAATAGGCTTCTTGTATAAGTCAAAGAAACAGAAGTTTGGGCGTTTAAAAGCCATGTATTTCAAAGAATTTAGCTGCCTTCCTGTTGGATTTTCTGTTTAATGTATAGCGTTAATAAATTTAGTAATAACGCATTTAGATTTTAGGGGATAAGAATGGCAAATTGGGGTGAGTTTATTAATCAGACGCTCACGAAGTTTTCAGGTGCAGCGAAAGCAGAGGCACTTCCACAACTGGTTGCAATCGAATCGGATAAGCCGTCCAGTAAATTGACCCTCTATGAAGGACCAACAAAGCGGCGCGAGCGGCAGGTAAAACAGAGTTTGAGTTACCAACTGTTCGAAAAAATGAGAAGGCGAACGCTGAGTTGGAAATCTTATTATTACTACGATAGCTTTGAAATCCCACGCATTGCAATTACGAATGATAATGCGACTGGGACAAACGTGACGAATAAACGATATTTTGTTGGATATGAGCAGATTATTGATGCTGCCATTTATAGTGATGTAAATGGATCGAAAATTTTGGTTGATGTGAACGACCTACAGCATGTCGATCGAGAGTTGTTTGATCAAATTGAAGCTGGCGAAGTAGCGTTTCAGGTGTATAACAAGCTGTTTCCGTTAGAAATTTGGTATGATGACAGTCCGCAATATGTGGAAAAATTACATTTTCTAGGAAAACAAAAGATTTACATCGATAGTAAAAAAGGTTACCTGTTACGATCTTTTCGTAATTTGGGGGCGGAAGGTTTTTCTGCATTGTCAAGTCGGTTGCTCGCGCAGGAGGGAGTTTCGGTTGATTCGAAGAACGCCATTGAGTCTTTGCTGATTGAACTTGGGAGTGCAGACCTCCTCCGGCATTATCAATCTGCGTTAAATGTGTACAATCAAGAGTCTTCACTCCGTCGTTCACCGAAAGACTTAGCTAATGGAACGGCACCGCTTATTATTACCGAATCAAAGCAGGGAAGTCAGGTTAGCAGGAACATCATAGAATTTTCACCAGATGAGGTTATCGATGATGAAAGTTTCGAACGGCTTGCCGTTGTGATGAATTCTCACTTTTCTGAGATTGAGGAGGAACTCTTATATATTAGCCTCTCTTCTCTTGGGCTCGATCGGGCGGCTGTGATTGACAGCTGTTCAATATTGAGAGATAAACTTTATGAGTATGTGAAGATTGCATTTCTGGCAGAACAGCGGCTCGAAAATTTTTATCCATTTGTCACTTCATTGGTAGAAGAACAAGATGTGGATGATTCTGAGGAAAGAGAATATCCAGTTTTAGAAGATGAAGCATACGAAGGGATGTTCCTTGATCTCATTGAGGATATTGGTAATCTGGCCAATGATTATCGATATCAGGCTTATCCGCCTATTATGGATCAACTCGATAAATTGCAGACACCGATTGAGTCTTTAGCCAATGCGCTCGAAGACGCAAACATGATGCAACGCCGACGTGAAATTAGCGACCGTCGTGAAATCCTGACACAGCAAGCTTTCGAGTTACCGAATCCGCGTTCTTATAATGTTCAGGTTGAGGAAGGTCAGCTAAGTTATTACGATAAATTAATCGAAATTCGTGAAAATGTCGACACAATCCGTAATCAGATGAGCTGGTCAGTCTATGATGTTGCATCTAGTCTGTTGGAGTCATCGTATATTTTATTACAGCATTTCCTAAAGGATGTGCCAGATCTTGAATCCGTTTCCACGCATCTTCTGGATCTAATCAAGCGAGCAGATTTAAACGCTGCAACGCAGGAATTCGAGCTTGAGTTAATCGAAAGTATCACCTTGCTGTCAAGTGAAATTCACAGTATGGTCAATAATGAATTATCCGGAAGATTACAAAAAATTGCGGTAGGAATGGAAGAAATTGTTGCTGATGATCAATGTTATATTAGTGAAGAATGGACTCCTCGGTATGCTGATTTTGTCAATCAAGAGGTTGCAGGCTTTAACCAGCGAGTACAACAGGTAGCATTTGAGCGATACGATGAAATATCCAAGCAGATTGATGCTCAATTTCAGCTGGTAGATATATTTATTAGTGGTGTCAATGTTCCTGCACTTTTACCGTCCCAACTTCATGAATCGGGGGATGGGCTTCAGACTTTCTTGGTTCAAGAATTACAGAAGTATTTGAATTCACAGAATTTACAACTTCATACTGTGCCTGGTCGTGAACAACAGTTAAGGTCTCTGCTGAACGAATTAATGCCTCAGAAGTTGCAGGGACAGTTTGAACAACTGGAACATTTCTTCGTTAGTACAGCGTAAGAGTAGAAATGTAGGTTCTTAGTTCGTGCTGTTAACCTTTGTGTTAGTTAGTGACTGGATCTATGTTCAAACCGGCAGTGGAGGTTATTAATTGCAAAAGTCCAAAATTGAAGGATAATAGAGTTCTTGCAGGAGAAAACGCGCCCTTTTAGTTCGAAGGAAAAGTTCCTTGACCCCGAGCTGTCAAAGGATTTTGACCATCAGGTGAGTAAGCAGGTTGGTGAAATTATCCCTCCCTATGACCCTGAGATACCAAAGATAGAAAAACTTAAGAGAGTTTTCAGGGGGGTTTTCTTGGTTGTCGTCCCTGTTATCTTACTTGCGTTTTTTGGGGCAATTGGTTTCATCGGTTACAAAGCTGCTGGAGATTTCGATACGTTCTGGCATCATCTAAAGAATAACAAGACAATTGCTGTTACTCTAACTAATCAAAAGGAAGTTCAAGATATTGTAATTGATGATGTCCTTTCGCAGCTTTCTCAACCTGATAAGACCATTCACGAAAAGCTACTCGAAATTACTATTTCCGGATATCAGAAACAAGATTTGGCTAAACACTCGCTGGTAGTGCACGATCAAAATCTCAGAACACGGTATCAGCATGGTTTCGAGCAGTATATCCAGATGGCGATTAAGCAAGCTTACCTGATTTATGATAATTTTGGGCCGCAAACAGAGCGTGATGTCTATGGTATCACTGCTGAAGAGTTAGTTTATCAAAAAGGTCTTCGCGTTGACGGGTATGCGCCGATGACACTAAAAAGCTCGGTCTACCAAGCGAGACGGTACTTCCCATTTGCACTTATTGCCGGTCAGATCGCTGACATTGATCCATTGCGGATTCTGAAGATTTTTGAGATTGAGACGAATTTTACAGAGACAGTGGTTTACAGCAATACTAACAGGACTATTAATGATGACATTGGTATTGCTCAAAATAACCTGATCCTTATTCCAGGTTTAATCCGTGATATTCTTAATCCAAGCAGCCCAATTTATAGTCCGTATTTCGAGTTCTTTGAGGTTGGAGTCGATTTTGAAACTGGCGATCCGCTTCTTTGGCCGGATTATCTGGTCAGATTGGAAAAAGAGTTATCGGGATCGTACAATCCTCAGCATAATCCAACTGGAAGATACTACGTCAATATGCTAAAAGCACCTCATTTGGGAGCTGTATTGGCTGCTTTCCATATCAAGCGTGACCAACAATATCCTATCTATAATAAATGTATGCGTTTTTATACAACTCATGCGGATTGGTTTGAGCAAACGCTAAATCTTGAAAAGAAACTGAATCCTTTTCACTGGACGGATTACACATTCTACAATGGCGGACCTAAGCGATGGTTTGTAATGAGAAATTTTTTAGAGTGTAAAACAAACCAAAAATCGGTTAGTTCTCCTTTACGAAAAGCGGTAAATGTTATAAAACGTCGAAACACATTGGCTCAGCGCATTGGCGAAAAAAATGATTACATAAAAACGCTTGCCTATGACACAAATAATGGGCAGAAGCTCGTAGAGAATGATGGGCTTTTCCAATATGGTTTATTGGATTTCACTAGTGATTTTGAAGGTAAGCTGCTGATGTACAATTTAAATCAGCAAATCGCTCAGAACATAGTGCAATCACCTACAAAAACTCAATAATATCTGCTTGAACGCGGCAAATATCAATCGCACGTCTTTATTCTTTCCTAGAAATTTCTCCATAAAGAATTTTACTTGCTAACTTAAATTATGGAAAGTCCGATCAATAAAAGGCAGTTTATCAATTGTAATGTCTTTGTGCTATCAATGTTGTTTTGTCTGTTGTTAATAGCAAAAAAGGGAGAAACAGCTATTACGGGAAAGCTTTTTGGGTTGGTGAAAGAAGGACAGACAGGAAAAACGCTAGTCAACGCTAGGGTTGCACTTTTAGGTACGCCAAGAGTGACATTAACGAATCAGGATGGTGAGTATGTTTTTGTTGGTCTGCATCCGGGTAAGTATGATATCGAGGTTGATCTAAATGGTTATCGTTCTATAATCAAAGAGGGAATCCAGATTAATATCGGTTTGACAACTATTGTCGATTTTTGGTTAGAAGCAACGTCGATTGAAAGCCTGCCAACGGTAATTAAGGTTGATATATCTGGTGTTCATAATGGTTTTAATCAAAGCCGTAAGCTGATCAAAGCTCCAGAGATATGGAAAATCCCTTATCATACTATTGACGAGATTATGGTTGCTAAAAGTGTGGGAACGACAGTCGATCGGGCGAATAGGTCTATCCATTTTCGCGGTGGGCGATCTACGGGAATGGCGTATATGCTGGATGGGTTTCCGATTACCGACCCAATATTCAAAGGAATTGGTTTGCATGTTCACCCGAGAACGTTAGAGCAAATTGAACTCGTCACTGGTAGTTGGGATGCGGAATATGGAGATTCACATTCAGGTATTGTCAATCTGGTATCTAGAGAAGGACAACAGAACTTTACCGGAAAACTGGTATACCGTTACGGTATGTGGTCGCGGCATGATGATATTCAGCCTTATTTAGTTTCCTGGCAGGATCCCGATAATAATTATCGACCTCACTCTTTGGAATTATTTGAAGGGGTGTTTCTAGGGAAACCTTATCCATATCAGATTCCTTATCGAGGAGATCGCAAGACAGTTTCGGAATACGGAACGAAGGCAATGGATTCAATTACCTACACGCCAATTTTGCCGGGGATTTGGGCTGATCGAACACAGAATCCTGAGTTTCTTCTAACCAATCCTGTCACAGGCGAGCCGATTCTAGATGCGAACGGTGATCATATGACCGAAAGCCGACCTTACAAAACTACTGATGGTCATCAAATTGATTACGCAACCAAAAAGGTCACCTTGTCAGATGGTTATGAAATAGATCTCCATCAATATAGCGACCTTCTGAAACAGAATGATCAGGGTAAGTTTGGAGCCAACGGGTATAACTTGGGTAGTACGCATCTTGGTGAGTTTTTTCTGAGTGGGCCGCTGTATGGATATAATACTTTTACCATTTCCGGCCAGCGGCAGAGATATCCGGGGTATTTGCCTGGAAGTTTTACCGGACAATCTGGTATTCAGGGAAGCCTGAAGTCATTGTTAACATCCAATATATTATTAAAAACGAGCGTTGTGTTTGATACCAGCAGAAGTGAGTTTTCCAGCAGTGAATATCGATTTAATCCAGGTATGAATCCCACCGGAAAAAATAATGGATTTAACATTGGTGTACTGTTATCACATCATCTAGATTTGGCGACAATGTACAGGATAAGATTGGGTTATTTTAAGAACACTTATCAGGAGAAGCAGGATGAAAGGTCATGGGATCCTTTTACAAAGGCATTTGATCGAAACACGTGGAATGTGGATCTGACACACAAAGAAAATGTAGAGCAGGGAAAGATCCACGCTCCTGTTCTCGCTTACAATGATCCGAACTACTATATTGCTGGTGATCATAACGAATGGAAATCTCGGCAGTCCTCTGTTTTTACGGTTAAAGCGGATATCGTGCGCCAATTGAATAGATACCATCACTTAAAAATTGGTAGTCAGTATGCTGGTACGAGAATTCAAGTTTTCGAAACGGCAGTTTATAGTGAGGCTGATTTGTGGATTGATTATTATGATGCTCAGCCATCACAAATTAGTGCATATGTACAGGATAAAATAGAGTATGCTGAGTTTATGGCTGATATTGGGTTACGTCTTGATGTTTATAGATTTGATAGTCGCTATCCTGCTGATTGGGAAGATCCATTTGAAAGCAGTGACGATGGCGGAATCAAATATGGTTCGGTAGAACTTGACCCGGATTTTATGAGATTTGTTTATCGAGATACGCTCCATAATTTAGTTAATCAGGAAGCTTTTTTAGAAGAACAGAGATTCTCGTTTTTTCCGAAAAAAAAGAATTCCATCAAGCCGATGGCAAAATCGGTGTTAAGTCCTCGTTTTAGAATCTCATATCCGATAGAGGAATACGGTAAGGTGCATTTCTCTTATGGCCATTATTCTCAAATACCGCCTGGGAATAATCTATACCAAGGTACGGCATTTGATCTGCGTGCGAGAACCAGACAGGTGGGGAATCCCAATCTTGGGTTAGAGAAGACGGTCGCTTCAGAGGTTGGAATTACTGGTCAGCTAGCTAATGATACCATGTTTGGCGTAACCTGTTTTATGAAAAATATGGATAATCTTACTGATGTTCGGTTCATAGACATTGGTCAGTATAGTTACTACCATTTTGTGAATACTGCTTATGCGCGGTCAAGAGGGGTTGAGTTTGTGCTTCAGAAACGGGAATCGGAGTTTTCTCGTTTCTCCGGTATGTTAACCTATAGTTGTGCCATGGCAAAGGGGAGCCGCTTATATTGGGACGGTGAATACGTTGATCATGAATCTAGAACTGCGGGATATCAATGGCTGAACTGGGATCAACGACATAGGTTCTCGATGTTATTCAATGTTAAATTTCCCTTTGGTATTGATATCGATGGGATTGGTAGATGGGCCAGTGGGTTACCTTATCCTGAGACACCCAATCGCCGGTCATATAGAAGTTCTAAGCGTTATCCATCAACCTACAATTTCGATCTCATATTGAATTGGAAACTCAGTCTCCTATTAGATGTTCCGATGTCTCTTTTTCTGGATACTCGTAACTTATTCAATACAAAGAACCTTTACAATGTTCTTGACGCAGAAATGTATGAAATCTATGGCCGACCGATGTATAGTAATAAACGAACCACACCACGAGCTTGGTCTCCACCACGCCAAGTTATGCTCGGCGTAATGATGGATTGGTAATCGAATGAATCTGAATGTCATAAGACTCAAGTTAGTAACATTGGCCATACTATTTTTTGTCGCAGTAGCAGCGACTGGTGATGAAGTATTAGGCGTTTCTCCGATACCATCGCCGCAGATACGTGCTTATCCCGCAGATAGGTCTGTCACGCTTGTGTGGGATGGTTCAAACAGATGGATAGATCTATCGGGGAAATTGAGAAACATTGAAGACTATGTTGATGCAGGCAATCCGAATCGTGTTTTTGAAGGATACCGTGTGTATCGGAAATTGTCTGTATCTAATCAGAATAAAGATGGTGAAGGCGATTGGCAACTTATAGCTGAATACGATGAAATTAGTTTTACCCGTAGCCTTGTTTCGGCTGCCCATGTGGGAAAAATTAGTAATGACGTGTCGATTACCGTCTTGCGGGATCAACCGAAACAGTCAAATTCTCTTGTGGAATCAACCTTTCTGATCAAATTTCTGACCACACAACAGTTTGAGATCATTGATCTGGTCAAATCACAAGTTTTAAAGTATGGTCAGTATCATGGCGATGATGGTTTTACCCTTTTAAAGGATCTGACATCTTTTACACCGTATCCGGATGGGTTATATGTTTCTGGAGCCATTATACATTTTGCTGGCATGTATTTTAAAATCGAAGGTTCACCTCAACCAGATGACATCTTTGAAATAACCACATCACCTTCCGGAGCAATCGGAAAAAATCAGGGGTTAAGATACCATTATATTGATATGGATCTCTTTAACGGTATGGAGTACCTTTATTGCGTGACGGCTTACGATTCTGGAGAGCCGAGACTGGGGTTACCTCCTTTGGAAAGCCATAAGGATCAGGCAACCGTTAAGGTGGTTCCTCGCACGTATCCTGAAGGGTACCAATTGCCCAGAACGAATGTAACTCATGTTGGTACCAGCCACGGGGTTGTTCGGGTAATACCGATTGAGCCTAATCGAATAACGGGTCATACTTATGAAATAACTTTTTATGATGGTTTATGGACATTGACTGATAGAGATGAAGGGATTATTCTCCTGGAGGATCAACCCCAGAAAAATCGGACAGTTATAGTACATGGTTTGATGATTAAGGTGGATGGCCCGCAGCCTGATATCGTGGGAGAGGAAATGAACGGGGGGTCTGGACATGGGATAATTGGATCTCAAGGCAGGGTTGCGGATGGTCGAAATGCCAATCACCATGATTATCAACTTCGATTCCTCAACAAGATGGAGAAGGGAATCAATTATGATTCTTCCAATTCAGAAGAGGTTACTGCTACGAATCGTCCACCTCTTCTGGCTTATTCAAAGGTACCTTTTGAGCTTTGGGATATGACGGATAACATGCGGGTCTGGCCGGTTTAT
>Ga0066843_10000040_pt1 | contig 32693 bp, 22 predicted proteins | sample ETNtaG_15_FD_66663 | JGI IMG/M metagenome (GOLD analysis project Ga0066843, IMG submission 66663) | Marine microbial and viral communities from oxygen minimum zone, Eastern Pacific Ocean - ETNP201302PF89A | ecosystem: Environmental > Aquatic > Marine > Oceanic | place: Pacific Ocean: Eastern... | reverse complement strand
CGCAAATCTCTTGCTAAAGGACTGCAAAACTCAGTCAGTCAATGTGAGTCATTCCAAGATCTAAAAAAAGTCGTTGAGATAGCAATTTCGGTACCGGAACTTCCTTCTCCTTATAAAGAGAAATTAGAAAAGGAAATACTCTCTAAGCTAGTTCCTTTTTTACGCAATTCTTACAATTGCGACGATACGATCAACTTGATCCATTGGGTCTGCATTCGGATGACAGACGATGGACTCACTTTTCTGTGCCACCAACTACTAGATTATATTACAGATAGCAACTTGACATTTTCTGCCTATGAAGCGATTTTTGATTTAATGATTTCGCAACCCGCGCTTCAGGAGGAATTACCCCGTCCCTGTGCGGAGAAGATGATGTCGTTCGTCGGTAAATCCAAAGATTTAAATAGCGCTTTAGGTTTAATTATTGATAGTTTCAGGCACGAAGTTGAACCTTTTAAAGCTCATTTGATTACTTTGTTACAGCAGGAGCTTTCTGTCGAGGACCTGTACTATGCACCTGAAATTTTCGATTTCCTACTACATTTAATTGAGTATAGCCACCAAATTCCAGACACGTACATCGAAGATCATGAAGCACTTCAGTTAACATACGTAAGAGGACTACTAAAGATTTCGGAGACACAGGCAGATGTTGACTATCTCCATTCTATCCTTCATGAACAATCTGGAGAATTCAATAAGGCATTAAAACTGAAATCCCGTTTGATAATTAGTGTTTGGTTAATATTAGCACCGGTTATCCGATATATACCACATTCAAAAATAAAAGTGACTGTTGATGCTTGGCAACTACATACTTTTCCTGAAGAAATCCTATTTCGTTCGTTGACTGCTGTGTTTGATATACTTTTGCCACTCAACTTTGACAGGGATCGCCATTTGCAAATCTGCCGAAGTTTCATTAATGGCATTGGACAGCTAATGGATACTGGAGATGAAGAAATATCCGGACAGGGAGAGGAAATACTACTGTGTGTCAAACAATATATTATTGGGGTATCCGATCAGGATTTTAAAGAATGGCAATCAATATGTCAGCAGGTTTGGCTATCAGATTCTCGAAAAAGCATGCCAAATGTTGATCGGGTGCGCAAAGCCACAAGAAAAGTACTTGAGAAATGGATTGATGATATTTTCGACCGCTGAGAAAACTATATTGGAAAAATTGGGACGCTACTTCCGATTGATCGCATGAAATCCTATGTCACGCCGATAATGTGCTTGCTCAAAATTTATTTTTGACACCCCTTGATATGACAAATTGATTGAGGATTCAACATTTATACCAAGCGCAGTTACTCCTAGCACTCTACCACCATCAGTAACAATTTTATCACTAATACGTTTTGTTCCTGCTTGAAAGACCTTCACATTATTTAGTGCATCTGCATCATCGATTCCATGGATTACTTTCCCTGTTTCATAGTTGCTGGGATATCCTCCAGAAGCCATAATTGTGCAAACAGCTGTTTCTGGTTTCCACTCAAGCGTACAAAGATTAAGATTCCCATCAACACAAGCATTCAATAATGGCACTAAGTCACTTATTAGTCTTGGCAAAAGAACCTGAGTCTCGGGATCTCCGAATCGAGCATTAAACTCAACAACCTTTGGGCCAGTTTGGGTAATCATCAATCCGACGTAAAGCACCCCTTTGAATTCTCTTCCCTTTGCCTTCATTGAACGGATGGTTGGATACACAATCGTTTCCATTACTTCTTTCTCGATTGACTTTGTAATAACAGGAGCGGGTGAATAAGCGCCCATTCCACCGGTATTTTCACCTTGGTCTCCATCGTGAGACATCTTGTGATCTTGAGCTGTAGCTAATGGCAAACAATAGTCGCCATCAGTCAACACAGTAAATGACGCTTCTTCTCCTATCATTAATTCTTCAATAATGACTTTTTTGCCCGAAGTTCCAAAGTCGCCATGGACCAGAATGCGATTTATGGCAGTAATTGCTTCTTCAACTGTCCTACCAGGAATTGCACCTTTCCCAGCTGCGAGACCGTCAGCTTTGACAAAGACTGGTTGGTTTAGAGCTTTTACATAACTGATTGCGGCATCAGCATCTACGAATGTTCGATAATCGGCCGTTGGAATCGAATTTTCAACCATCAAATTCTTAGCAAAATCCTTGCTCGCTTCAATTACTGACGCTTGCTGGGTTGGCCCAAATACACGAAGACCACGCGTTTGAAAAACATTAACCAATCCGTTAGCCAAGGGAGTTTCTGGTCCAACAATAGTCAAGTTAACCTGATGGTTTTCCGCGAAATCAGCGATATGGCTAAAGCCGTCTTCCAACGAAACGCAAGCACATTCCCCTATATCTGAGATTCCTGGGTTTCCAGGGACGCAATATACCTGCTCAACAAGTGGACTTTGAACGATTTTCCACACAATCGCATGCTCACGTCCACCCATACCAATCACAAGAATCCTCATACATCATTCTCCCATCGTAGAAACAAGCTGATAATCAATTATACACACTTTGAAATCACAACACAATTAAAGATAATAGTTTTGAATTTATTTGGTTAGTGTGCTATATTGATGGTAGCTTTCCTATGTTAGTTTCGTTCAACATTACCTACACAGAAAATCTTTCTGGAATTCTAATTTTGGGTGTTTTAAAGTGCTTGTTGTAAGCATGCATTATGCTTGTTCAAATTGAGAGCCTCTCCATTTTTTACGGTGAATCGCGAGCTTTAAAAAATGTTAATTTGTCTATTGATAGCAAATCTACTGGATTGTTAGGACCAAATGGTGCAGGAAAAAGCACATTAATTAAGACAATTCTTGGCTTTTTGGTTCCTAGTAGCGGTTCTGTCAGAATCTTTGGTTCTTCTGTTCACGATAACCCCATTAAAATTCGGCAGCAAATTGGATATATGCCTGAAAATGATTGTTATATTCCTGATATAACCGGGCTCGATTTTGTCTCCTACATGGGGGAATTAGCAGGTATGCCTAAAGATGATGCTATACAGCGAGCACATGAAGTACTGCAATACGTCAATTTGGGCGAAGCACGATACCGCAAAATTGAGGCGTACTCAATTGGGATGAAACAACGAGCCAAACTAGCACAAGCACTGATTCATGATCCAATCGTCCTGTTACTTGACGAGCCAACCAATGGTATGGACCCAGCTGGCCGTCAGGAAATGCTCGAACTGATACGTGAAATTTCAACTTATAAAAAAATAGATGTCATTTTATCATCACATATTCTGGATGATGTTGAATATGTATGCAAAGATGTAATAGCTTTAGATCAAGGAAAAGTTGTTCTTGAAGGAAACATGGAGCAATTAAAATCAGAACATCGATTCAGCTATGAACTCAGGATCAAAGGGGATCAGAAAGCTTATATTCTTGCCTTGAGGGAAAATGATTGTGAGGTGGATATCCGATCCAGCGTGGAAATTCGTGTTACTGCCCAAGACTCAACTCCAATCAACAAAAATCTATTCTTTCAATTAGCAATTGAAACAGATGTACAGATTCGCCATCTTGGCTTGGTAGAACGGTCTTTAGAAGATATTTTTATTAGTGCAATCGAACAAAATCAACCAAGTTCTTATCCAGCATAGTTTGGAATACAAAACTTGGATCCAGGAAATCAGGAAAAACCCTTAGTGAAGGACAATGTGGCAGCGCAGGTTATTAATGGTCAACAGATTGCAAAATCGATTCGAAATCATATACGCCTCCAGGTAAAAAAACTTGACTTTAAACCAGGGTTAGCTGTTATACAGATTGGCACCGATCCCGCTTCAACGGTTTATGTAAACCATAAAAAAAAGGATTGTGAGCGCGTTGGATTCCATTCTGAAGTTACCCGGTTGCCATCAAATACTTCACAGGAAGAGGTAATCGATCTTGTCAAGCAGTTGAACCAATCAAAAAGCATTCATGGCATTTTGGTGCAGATGCCAATGCCTAGTCATGTCAATGAACAAATGGTAATTGATTCGATTTTGCCCCAAAAAGACGCGGATGGGCTGGGAACAGTGAATTTGGGTAATTTGCTGATTGGACGAGAGCATATACTACCCTGCACACCAGGAGGGATTCTTCGACTAATCGAAAAAACAAAAGTTAAACTTGTAGGAAAGCGCGTTGTTTGTGTTGGACGCAGCAGACTCGTAGGCAAACCAATCGGCTTGCTTCTGCTGAACAGACACGCAACTGTCACATTCTGTCATTCCCGAACGACAAATCTTGGTTTAGAAACTAAGGAAGCTGATATTCTCGTTGTCGCGGTAGGAAAACCAAAGTTTATTACAGAAGAAATGGTAAAACCAGAAGCTATTGTTATCGATGTCGGCATAAACCGCACTGGTGACTCCCTGATCGGAGATATCGATTTCAAAGCAGTATCCAAAGTCGCTAGTTTTATAACACCTGTACCAGGGGGCGTTGGACCGATGACGCGTGCCATCTTGCTTGAAAACACCCTAAAGTTGGCAACTACTCAGTCTTAACCTCTTCATGTTGCCCGCTTTTCATGCCGTAAAGCTTAAAAACAATTGCGTCGATCAACTGATTTGTTTTTACAACTTGGCGTGAAAGGGGGCGTAGTCTTTCACAACTGATACTGAATTCGGTTTCAACTGATTCTTGAAAATTTCGACTCGACACTTCTATGGGGATCATCTTTTGATTTTTTTTGAGAATTGAGATTACTTCGGATAAATTAGCATGCTGATAATTTTCGATTATTCTCTTATTTTTAAGGTCATCAACCGAAAAACTGATCTCGCGTTCCAACCATTTTAGAAATCCGGATTTCTCCTGATACAAAGCTAAATTATCCGTGCTCATCTTCTCGGCCAAAAACGATAAAAGGTCGTAGACTATATCCACTTGCTGTTTTGAAATATGATGATCTACAAATCCAAGCAAACAGGCAATATCATCCTTTTCTAAGCACTTTTCATAAAGCAATTTTGCCTTTTCATGAAAAAGCCTACGTTCTTTTACCGGCGTTGTAAAGTCTATAACTCGAATTGGCACCTTCTCCAAATACTGCTTGCTGAAACGCAAAGTCTTACCTCTAAATCTGGTGCAAATCCGTTTCAAATAGTCCCAAGCAAATTGAGAATTTAATAAAGCTAACAAATAATAATCGTCTTCAGCAATAAAATAAGCATTGTTGATTAAAAAGAGACCGCTTTTGTCCAAACAAAATCGACAGTTTGCTCCCAGGTCAGGGAACAAGATCTTTGACATCTCAAACTCTACCGCATAACGGCAACTTCTTATTTCCCACCAATGATCTCCTTTATCTCGTCTGCTCTCCAAGGAATCTTTGAAACACTTGAGGTGTTCAAAAACTGCTGGATATCTCTGAATATCCACTCCGTTGACCGCCCAAATCAAAAAACAATCTTCAAACTCAACATGATATTCCCGAATATTATTTCCTGCCACAAGTGGTTTCAGGATATCAACAGAATTCTCATCTTGAGCGATCAAGTTCTTTCGCGTTTCGGCATTGACAACAAATGCTTGATTTAGCCCCGTCATGACGCCGCGTCGAATCTTGGCTTGGCAATAATCACCTAATGGAAGTGTACGAGCCTGAATATCAAAATCTGTGTCGTTAACACGCGATGCAATCCAGTTTCCGTTTTGCAGAGCGTTTCTATCCAAGGAGCGAGAAACGCGATTCACCTCAGCCTCAAAGGAATCAAATTTAAGATTTTCAATCTCCGCGTACTGCGGCGAACAACTATCTCTCGATGGCACATTTTCTGTCAAAAGAATAGAAGCCATCAATGCAGTATTTTCGAAAACAGGTAAATCGCCAAAATCAATGATTTGACAGATTTGCACGTCAGTCTCAAGATATTTCCGCAAATTTCTACCGTACTTTGAGCGAATAAACTTATTGGATGTAACTATTCCAAAACGACCACCATCCTTTAATAAGCAATGTGATCTTTCCATGAAATATACGTATAAATCCGCTACACCATTATATGTTTTATAAGTCGCTAAGTATTTTTTCTCTTCACCAATTTCTTCTTGTCTAAGACAAGGGGGGTTCCCTACTACTGCTGAAAAACCTCTATTTCTCTTTAAGCGTCCGCTCCTATCTCGGAAGACCTCAGGAAACTCAATCTCCCAATGAAAAAAACAACTTTTCTTCGCAATCTCCTGTGCCGCAGCAAAACAAGGTATGGACTTGATTTTTTCCAACTCATTGGTTTGCAACATATCAAGTACCGAATGATAATCGGATCTCTCAACTTCGTTTCCAAAATAGCAACTCAACCATAGATTAGCAACTTCTTTATAAGGGTGAAGCATAACTTCAGCACTGTCGAGCCTCTGTTCTTTCAAATCAATGTGAATTGCTTGACTACTTTCTGTTTCCTCAATTTCTAAATAGTTTTGAATCGCGCACGCAGCAGTATCTGTAAAATCAAAGGACAGATTCAGCTCGACCTGAAGCACATTACTCAATTTGGCTTTTCTTCGTTTATCTTCAACAACTGGAGGGTTAGCTAAATCTGCTATCTCAGCGCCAAGTAAGGAGTTTCCACAACGAATATGATGATCTAGGAACGAAAGGGGCTCATTTTTTGCCACTGTATGCAACCAAAGGGAAAGTTTTGCCAACTCAACCGCAGTGGGATCAAGACTAACACCATAAACACACGATTCGACAACACGCCGGCGCCAGTAACTGATCTCTGAATCAATCTCAGAAGGTAATGGTGTATCCACACGCCTGACAATCTCCTCGGCCAAGAAATCAACTACCTCGATTAAGAAGTATCCGCTACCAACAGCTGGATCCAGAACTTTAAGTTGTAAGATCTCTTCAACATTCTTTCCTTTACACAAAGGGGCGAGGGTCTGTTCAACAATATATCGACTAATATAGTCAGGGGTTTGACCATTGCGAACACTACGTTTTTTCGCTTTTGGTCGAATGAAATCAATATTACTACCTTCAAAAAAAGGCTTCAGGTCAAGCAAGCTTTGATAAACATTCCATAGATGGCGAGCATCTAGATCCCGATAGGCAATACGCTCGCCATCCTGAGTGTAAGTTACAAGATCCAAAGCACTAGCCAATGCTTGATTTCCAATTTCGTATGTTTCTAGAAACGGATAACGTTTGGGACTAAACAGTCCACCATTATATTGGGGAATAAATTCTTCCCAGCCATCATTGACAAGTTGAAACAAGCCACGCAGGCGTGACCAATAGTCATTCATAGTGGGCAAAATGTATCGTTGTTCTTCAATACGCTGATGTGCATCCGCTGCCAGTTTAGATAAACTATGATCGTTGGCATAATGAGGATTATCAATCGGTAGAAGATTCCGGCTTTCTGAATGGAGGACAAACAGAATTCGGTACAGTAGGATCAAGCTATTTCCATGCACTTGTTGGATTAATTCTGGTGAGGCTTCGAGTTGGTTACGCGAGAAATCCAAGAAACCTTGCATCAAGATTTTTAATGCCTTATAGACACGGATTTCAAGATCCTCGGAAACACCTACTGTGTGCTCTTTGCTCTCCGAATAAACTTGATCAAGGAAAGACTTACCTCCATGATCGAAAACAAAGGCTTCACACCGGAAAAAGTAATAAAAATAGCAGAATGAATCAAGGTCAAATTTGTCTGACTCCAGTATATCTTCCAAATTGAATTGGTAAAATTGATCCAACCGATAACTAGTATTCCGATGAAAAAGTCGCCACTGACGACCATTAGTTAGAATTCCCCAAACCCTATCGGTTTCACGCAGATAGAAATCAATTTGGAAACTTGGATTCATGTTAGTGAAAGCGTCTGAACTGCTCTTGTACTTGCGGTCCAGATCCCTCGACCATGCTTTTGCATCACCAATAGCAACAGCTGTTTTAAAAAAGGATCTTGTGTTTATGCGGGATTGAGAAAATTCAAATGCATCTGAGTTGGGAAAAAACACATAATCTGGCCTCTTCACCCCTTGAGATGTTCGAAGTGTTGGTTGAACTGCAAAATGGTGTCCAAGCAGTTCAAGCACCGGACGAATAAAATTCCCTTCAGTTTGTGCCTCAAGGAGATTCGACTTGATCAACTTAATCTTTTGATACAATCGCCGAATCTCATTGAACGTAAATTCAAGTTCAAGGGAGTTTTTTTGATCAAAAAAACCTGGAACAACAAAATCCAGATAATAATCTGAAAAAAGAGCTCGATTTATGACATGATTTGGCATATAATAATACTGACCGTTACGATTTTGTTACCAATTGTTATGCTTTTCCAAAACAATTAACGTTACCTGAAAACAAAATTCACAACTGTTACAACAAAAGCAAAAAAAAATGTGCGAAACATCGCACGCATATTAAAATTTGAATAAATCTATTTCAAGATTATCATTTTCCGTGGTTGACCTGCATTGTTCAGCAAGTAAAAGTACATACCACTTGATACACTTTCGCCTTGCTGATTACAACCATCCCAATATGCTGCCCCACTTTTACTTGTATAGATTCCTTTTGAACAAAAACCTAGATTGAGTTCGCGAATTAAATTTCCGTTTGTGTTGTGGATCTGTATTAATACTAAGGAGTCTTCTGCTATCTCGAATGGTATCCAGGTTTCTGGATTGAAAGGATTCGGGTAGTTCTGGTAAAGCATTGTATTGAGATTCTGATTTTCAAGCGATGCAATGAGATAGTCAACCACACTCTGTGTTGCGAGAAATCCATGATCCGAATCAGACCACGCCAATTTGAGCTGAAGTTCAGACTGTATTTTCCTAAGAACAGATAGCGAGCCAGCAATTGGTAGAGAGCGAATAAGCTCAGGAGAAGAAAACATACTGTCTTCTCCCAAGTGGTTACCGATTAGCACAATATCAAAAATATCGATTTGATTGTCTTGATTTACGTCTCCTGACAGCCCCTTTCCCTTTTGTCCCATTTGATTTCCAGCCAAAACTAAATCAAAAATGTTAGTAGTACCGTCCTGATTAATGTCCCATAATGGAAAAAAACCCTTAATTGGAATTGAAGCGTCAACCAAATTAACAGATATTGGACTTGCTTTAACATCGGAAAAATCTACTTTTCCAAAGGTAATCGCTGCTACATCTGCATCTTTAGCACGGAATTTAATATTGGCCAATACCCCGTTACCACTCATACCATTTCCACCTAATCGATAGATTGTAATTTTAATATTACTATTCTTCTCATCAATGGTTAACTGGGCAGGTCGTGTATCTGCATCCCCACGCTTAAGGAATTCCCCCTCGGAAATGGAAACAGCATCAACTTGGCTTGGGTCGTATCGGACTATGGTGCCGAAACCTTGAAGCCCCGCAATATTTTCAACCCGCATCACTAGTTCAAAGACACTTCCAATTTCAACCGGTTGATCGCAGAGTTGGCTAGTAGTGTAGCACCTATCTAACAAAACAGTCGGCTTGGATGGGTCTATGGTTGCCTTCAACCTAACCTTAATAGGTGAATCAGCATAAAAAACAACTCCGTCATTCCGAACAGCATGAGCATAAATGATGTAATCACCTGGAGTAGAAAGATTATCATAGATGCCACTATACACTTCGCTCCCCCCTGTTACGAGCGAAATTTGATCAAACTTCAAATCTGACCATTGATTAATTATTTTTTCGGAGTTAAATGAAGGAGGAATGATAGTTGCCCGTACCTCAGTAATATCAGAATTCGGCGCCTCGACTTCGACAGTCAGCAATCTGGTCTCAGGCAGCAAAGTACGATTTTTTGACATCATTCCTACTAGAGGGAGAGATGTAGATTTGACTTCGATAGGCATGGGGATATATAGTGAAGAAACGACTGTTAAGTCCCGAGTTTCATTGGCTAAGCCGTTGCTGTTGCTATCAATTTGAGGGTATTGTAGCCGATAAATTGGTGTGGATTGCATGGTGTTACGAGCGGCGATAAATGCCTCACCGACAGTTTTATTTGCTTGGATTTGATCGAAGAAGAGGCGCGAAAAAGAATAACCGTTAACCATAATGCGATTTTGCCGACTACTGTGTGAACTTGTCACGATCGTGCGGTTTGCAGATGCAAGTACAGACCTACCATTACGTGACTGAGTGATAAAATTACCACTATAACTCGCTTCAACCATGACAAATATTGGTGTTTCAACAGGGACAACATCCAACCAACTATCAAGAAGATCAGGCGTTAGGATATTCTTATCATTTATTAAAAAATCAGGATCAAGGTTTGCAGAAATGAGATAGAGGAAAAGAGGTGACTGTGAACCTAATTGCGGTTTGGCCCAAATACCAATTGCCTCTTCAAGATTAACAAGCGTGGCGAAATCATCAGCATTAGCTGTTTGATTTGGTTCTGAGGAGAAAAATTTAATGTCGCTGTCAGGATCAAGTCCGCGAGTAGTGAAAGTGTGATGGACGAATTCCGCATTTACTCTGAAAGCATCCCAAATTGGATTGGTCTGCGAATTGCCCCCAAGAACAATAATAGCCTTACCAACATTCATCATGGCAACGTATACAGCAGATCCTGACACTGGCAGGTAAGTCGCATTTCCACCGTAATTCGCATTAACGAACCAACCGCCTGCCAAATCAAATGCCAGGTTGAAAGAAAATTGCCCTGATGTGTCTGTTTTTACATCCTTAATGAAATTGTCACTACCATCTGGTTTATTAATTGTAAATTGCAGCAATTGATCAGGAATCTCGGGGATAAGCTTACCTCGGATTTTTTTTACAGCCCCAAGCCGTGCGGTTTTCTCACCTAAAAACTCGATTTTGACTGAAACATCACTCGCATTGATAGAGATAGCATTAGATTGATCTATTGCCGTATTGAGCCTGAAAATGACAGGTGCATTGGAAACTTGATCTCCTGCTTTGATTGTATATGGTATGGTGTATATACCAGACGAAGTTGTGCTTTCAGCCATCGACAAATTGCTTACACCTTCAATTCCATTGATAGAAATAGTTGCCGTGCCACCGCTTGTCCCAACCAATTGAAAAACTACAACATCATTGGTAACACCAGATGCAGGTAAAATTGAAGTAGACTTAATTCTCTGGCTCGTTTGATCAGGCTCAGTAAGAGTAATAGTTATACTGGTCTGAACCACGTCATCAATCAAAACACTTACCACATTAGGGCCGGGAAACCTACCTGCTGTATACATGGCAAGCCACACACCTTTATCCGGTTGAAACTGAGCTTCACTAACTGCACCATCGGTGACCTTTAGAGTTGGTTTTTGAAAATCAATACGATTACCAAAAGTATCAACAACGCTTACCACTACTACCGAAGTTGATACTCCGTCTGCTGGCAAAGTGTTCGGGTCTACTGTGAGAGTTGTAGTATCTAAAAATGTTGGTAGGAACTCTACTTTTGCCGTGGCTACGAGAGGAACACCTCGCACATTTGCAGTGATATATTTGGTCTCCGATTTTGTTGATGTAATCTGTGCTACCGTTTTACCATACGGATTAGTCAAAGTTGCGGATTGTATTATTTCGTTGTTTGACCCACTAACATTTATCTTTGCTTCTTCATCACTGATTGGGTTGGCAAATTGATCCATAAGGGTAATAGTCACCAGGCTTTTGGCTTTCCCATCAGCAACAACTGGTGATGACGCTGTAATCAATGATTGACTTTGACTGAGCCTACCGGGAATAAAGGTGATTTGTGGTTTTTCTATTAGAGAAACACCGCTACGGGCTTCTCTAATAGTCAGAGTTTTAATTTCTGCTTTTTTGCTGGTGATTGTTCCTTTGGCGCGTCCATTGATATCTGTTGATTTGGCTATCGTAATTGTATTGTCAGTTCCAGTGCTTATAATTTCGATAATTCTACCTACAACTGGGTTCCCATATAAATCTATTACCTGAACCTCAATGTTGGCCACAGATTTATTATCAGCAGGCACCTGAATTTCGTTAACACGGACCGTTGATTTATCAGGATGAGGATCTCCAGCAACAAATTGGATAGTAATTGGGACCAAAGCAATGTCGCCAATGGTAACCGTAACAATTTTTTCTTCCGCTTTCATCGAGCTAATCTCCGCGACAGCTTCGCCAATTACATTAGTGGGAGAAGTCGGAGAAATCGTATTATTTGATCCAGTTGCAGTTACCAGAAAGCGTTGTCCAACTACTGGTATATTTCGAATATCTTTCAAAGTCACATATATTGTTGCAGTTGCTTTCCCATCAGCGACAACTGATTTGAGAGGAAAAAGCTCAACTGTCGAAAGAGATCGAGACAAGAATACATCTTGAAGCTTAATTTGCAGGTTAATTACAGCACTCAAAGCCTGTATTTCAGTGCTGACAATTTTGTGGTTTCCTTCAACAATCAGACCTCCATCAGCATCCGTGATTCGTATCTTCAACGAATCGTTGGTCTTAGCTACAGGAGCCCCTGTTGTACTGAGGAAATTTACAATATATTCCCCTTCAACACGTTTTCCCAATGTTGTGGTACGCGTCAGGTTTCTAGTAGTGTTTGTAACCGCAACGGTCAACCCACTTGCCGCAGGAGTCCCATCAGGTTGCCTAACTTCGCCAGTAACAGCAAAAATAAAGGTGTTATTTTGGGCAATTGATGCAAACGGAGAGAGCGCAAAAATGAGAAAAACAAAGGATAGTATTTTTATTCTGAATAACACTTAACTTTTGGGAAATACCTTTTGAACCTTGGACAAAACGGAAACGCCATGAATGCTGGACGTTTGGAAAAACTCCCTTGAATTATAACAATAACGCATGTTTCTATCTTCAGCATAGTATTATAGCAGGATTAAAAAAAAGATGGTATACAATTTCAGACAATTTCTAAGATTATTTAGGAGAGAATTTAATTGGAAATGATACTGAGTATTTGCAAACGACTTCAGATCCTTGATAGGTCAACTTGCATCTCAATTAAAGTATCCTGAATAGCAGATAAAAGTGCATGTATGTCCGACTCAAAGATGTAACCAATAGATCCGATTCTGAAGCAATCGTGGTTACTTACTTTACCTGGGTAAATTAGATAACCACGATTGCTCAAATGTTGATAAAAACCGCAAAAATCAAAATTAAGATGATCGGGTGAAACAAAGGATGTGATGATATAACTTCGATTAGTAGGCTGCAAATACAGTTCAAAACCAATATCCTTCATACCCTCAACTAATATTTCGTGATTCTGTCGGTAACGCATAGCACGCCTAGCAACTCCTCCTTCAGCTTCAAGTTCAGTTAAGGCTTGGTGAAAGGATACTAATGCGTGTGTTGGCGGAGTAAACCGAAACTGTCCATTTCGTTCTAGCCCCTGCCACTGACTAAAGAGATCTAAGCTAAGACTTCTAGCATATCCCTGAGTTTTTTCTAAGGCATCTATCTTAGCAATGACGAACGAAAATCCTGGAACTCCTTCAAGGCACTTATTGGACGATGAGACCAAATAATCGATATGGTGATCATAAAGATTCATAGGAACAGCACCAAAACTACTCATAGCATCAACAAAAAATTTGCAATTAAAATCGTTGGCAATTTCCCCAATTTCTTGAATGGGATTGATAATACCAGTGGTTGTTTCGCAGTGTACAACTGCCACATGGGTAAATCCCAAGTTTGTTTCAAGGACTTTGTTGATCTCATCAAGATCGGGCGTTTTTTCCTCAGGCCCTCTGAGAACATGGCAATTAATATTTAATACATTCGCTATTTTAGCAATCCTCTCTCCATACGCGCCATTGGCAATCACTAACAATCTTCCATCTGATGGGATTGTTGAAGAAACAACAGCCTCGATTCCAAAAGTACCACTGCCCTGCATAGGTACTGCAGTATACACATCCGAGGAACATGAACCTATTGCCAATAATTTCTGGCGAATTTGACGGACAATTTCGATAAATGAGATATCTCGAGAACCAAGATCGGTTAGCATTGCTTGTTTTACAGTGAAACTCGTTGTTAATGGACCTGGTGTGAATAATACTTTGTCTTTACTTGAAGTAGTTACCTTCATAATCTTTACCTACTATCGTTAAGGTTGAAATAAACGGCCCGATCAAAGCTACTTAAGTATGCCTGTTCAACCACGTTTCTTTTCATGAAATTTTACAAGTCCTTAAACTAAGTAACAATCTATTTTATGTGCCAATGACCTTCAGAATTAGAAACTGAGCAGATTAAATTACTGAAATTATAGTCTTATCCTTATAACTCTATTATCACTTGATGTGTATTCCTCTATTTGGAAACATAATGCCATCTAAACACTAAGTGGTTTTCTGTTAAGATAATGGCTACAATTGATTGGCCTATTATTTTAGACTTGGCCCTTAATAAGTTTGTCAATGATAACAAAATTATACGTAAGATGTTGACAGATGATGGACAAATCCCAAACAATCAAAAACTTCCTGTCAAAGGTCCGAAACTCTACGGTCGAACGAGGCCAACTCTCTCCTACCTTTTCTGGACGAAGCCTTGATGAAGAAGAAATTGGGCTACGAATTGTATCATTCTGCTAAGTTAGCTACTCATGGAAGCAGGTTGGGCCAACGTCACTCTGACAATCGAGGGAAGAAACAAGGAAATGTTGGGATCTACGTTGTCATTGAACAGATAGGCAGCTATCTTGAAAGCGAACTAGGCAAGGCATCAAAAGGTAGTCTATTGATGACACTGGATTCAATTAATGATTGGGAACAGTCTGGGAAATGCCCCATAGGCTTACACGCTTTACAATATCAAGAAAGGGGAAAAGAACACAAACTAAATCCGATAGTTAGCTGATTCGCTTAAACTAATCGAGAAAACACCGAAAACCAAGTTCGAACACAAGATTGAAAAAAGGATGGATCTCAAGCAATTTGTCTCCTGCCTAGCAGCAACTTTCATCCTCGTTAACATCGACGCTATATAGGCATACCAAGCAACTACTACCAATACAACAGCACCATAAAGCCTTTAATCCATAGAGGCTAACACCTGGGATGCAACCTTTTGAGTTTTTTTGTTCTTCTTTGTCTCTTCCAAGAATACGCGAATATGGGCGTTTGCCTGTGACAGACTGTCTGGATTTTCCTCCAGCTGTTGAAACCCCCAACGGGTCCGCATCGCAGCTGCTTTGGCCCGATCAAGCACTGGTTGTTGCAATGCGTCCTGCTCATCAGGACAGAGATGTCTCATCAACGGCTGCAAATCGACGGGCAACGCAAGATATTCCGAGTGAGCCAATGGCCGACAGACAGTGTTGTATATACCACCTGGGGCATAGTCATCAACAGACAACCACCAAGGACACCATCGGTTTACCACGGCTACTCTATCTCGACCACTAGGATTGTGCATAGCAGACGCATGCCAGCTTCGCGAGTCTTGGATATAAACGGACCCTGCAGGCGCTGTTATTTGCATGTCTCCAGGGATAGGCGCTGTAACCGTAATACCATCGGACGGACCTCTTGGGTTCCGCTTATCCTTGTGCGATCCGGGAACGACCCATGTACCACCCGAATTTGCATCCACGTCTGTTAAATACCAGATCATTACCAAACACATAGCTATATCAGGAAAAGGCTGGCGGATGCAACCAACGTTCTCGCCAGGATTGTCTCTTCCATATGCAGACAGATCGTGGGGCCAGTCCGTATGCCACTCACGGGTATCTACACGACCTCGGTACTTAACCGCACCAAAGCCTCCTAAAGTGCCGTCAGGCTTATCAGTCTCAATAATACGAGTATGCAACTGGGCAATCCGTAAGTGGTCATCTAAAATCTGGCGTGCCACAGCAGTAACAATAGGGTTCGCCAAATGCTGCGCATACTGTGGCATCCAGACAATATCATTGGGTGGTTTTGGAGGATGCCCAACACGGCGTACCGGCCTCAATTCCACTTTGTTCGCTACTGCCCGTTTTTCGAGTGATTCCTGTTCGCTAAACTCGTTTTTACTAAGCAGTTCCCTTAGGCCCTTCATGTTTTGAGTTATAGTGGATTGCGCTGCTAGAATCTCCTCACAGATAGCATCCACACGGTCGGTTGGTATTACATTGTCGATGACACAGAATCCATATCTATTGAGAGAATCAACACCACCCTGCACTGCTTCCTCGAATGGAATCGCCGAGGCATTAAACGCATAAGCCCGGGTGCGGGCAAGATTGTCGGTGACAGTCTCTGTGCTATGGGTTGTTTTTGCCAAGAGATCTCGGATATCCTGCAACTCTTGTTCTAGACGGACGGCTTTGGCTTGCAATTCGGAGATGTTCATTCTAAAAAGCCTTTTAGTGATCAAACCAGCATAATTTTTATATCCGACAAGTCGAAGTTTAGCCACTGACCAAAGGATTCTGATTTATAGGCGGACATAGTAGCAAAGAATCAGGATCTTGTCTATACTTTATTAAGTTCTAAGAAGTTTATAGGTCTTAATAAAAACATGATATCTTCTATACATGGAATAAATTACGATATAAATGAATTAGGCAACAAAAGAAATCTACTTTCCCAATGAATAGTTAGGTTTAATGGCAAATCTGCAAAAAAATATTTAAGATTATGAAAGAACAACCCGTTACTAGCTCAATCAACATAATGTACTAAATAGTTTCCTGTTCAAATCGACAGTTCTCACATACGTTGATCCATTGGGGATTTTTTTTGGTGTATGTAAGAAGCATGTTCTAGTTTTCTGAGATGGAAGCATTCTTGATAATGCAACAAGATTATTATTTTTAGTTATTTGGATATCTATTGAACTCCAAAACACAATAGTCCCACAATCATTGTAGTAAATACTAAAACATTGTCACAACAATTGGTTCTGTTTCCAGTTAATGTTAGTATTTCCGTACCCTCGGTATGTATGTGTTATCGTTTTCTATATCATGCATTTTATTGCATGATATTATCTAACTTTTTTATCGTTACCCACCCTTTCAGTTTAACTATGAAGATAAGGAGATATCAGCCATGATCAAAATAGGCTCTAACTATCTAAGTCTACAGAATACAAGTGTTGAAACATTCATTAAGGTTGCTCATGATCTAAGGCTAGATATTGTTGACTTTCATCAGCGAGCATTTGCTTCAACAAACCCGGAGTATTTGAGCAATATCAAAATGCTGTGCCTGAGATATGGACTGCCGATAGGCTACATAGGTGTAAGTGGGTTGTTTATAGGCACGGATGCCCAACAGCAAGAACATTTACAACGGTGCAAGGATGCGATTGATCTCGCGGCTTTCTTAGGAGCTCCAATTATCAGAGTGTTCTGCGCAACGTCACCGGAAAAGAATACAGATGGTGGGAATGTGTGGTCGAAAATGATCATCGGTTATCAGGAAGTTGCTGATTACGCTTCCAAAAAAGGGATCGCTGTTGGGCTACAAAATCACCCATCTACAGGTGATGAGATGCTATCCATCCGACGTGAAACCAATCGAAAAAACTTTGTTTTTATCATGGACACCGGCCAGTGGGTTGGATCACCGGGAGCTTCCCCCAGAGGTGAAACAGACACAGACGTCGACTTCTATCATTTCATGGAACAGACTGTACCTTATGCCATGTATATTCGCACAAAATTCTACAAGATTGAAAGTGGTAGAGAGGAATGGTTAGACTATGAGCGCATCATAGGCATATTGAAGAATATAAAATACAATGGATGCATCTCCATTGTTTATGAAGGCCAAAAGGAAGACCGAGTTGAGCAGATACACCTTGCAGCGAACTATCTGCGCCAATTGTTAGAAAACCATTAAATGGGAGGGTCTCCAACGTGCAGGAGTTTAACCCTAGCACCCATGGTCAGTCGAAGTATAACCTTGCTCAGACGAAATCGTCTGTAAGTACAGAATTTAGGGATTGCATTACAATCTCTGAGCTAATTATATATTCAATGTATTTATCTCCTATTGCTTATAGAAATTAGGAGATAAATATCGTAGAAAGGATACATGCATGCAAAGCGGAAGATAATCTTAATCGGAAAACACAGATTCTCGGACAACATAATTATAGCGCGACATCCTTCAATCCATCTCAATCGAAAGGAAATTGGTTAAATCAACTTTCAAACCGGACCAGGTCCTCGAGGATAAGAAATTTTCAGCCCGACTCACTTTCGGCATAACTCATACCACCAGCCCACAGGCTTTGCATCTCTGAACTGCTTTGCAAAAGATCATCTAGTTTCCCGACAGCTTCGACTGCACCATCTTTTAGTACCACGATTTGGTCGGCTCGGCGTAGCGCCGGTCGTCGATGGGACACAACTAGGCAGGTGACTTGGTGCTGGGCATCTGCGGTATCAGCAGTGGTGAATACCCGTTCCCACAATTTCTGTTCAGTTTCGACATCTAAGGCAGAAGACAAATCATCAAAAACATAGAGTTCAGCTCGACGGGCAAACATTCGCGCGGCAGCCGTTCGTTGCATCTGCCCTCCAGAGAGTTTGACCCCTCGTGGACCTACAATTGTTTCCAAACCATTATCCAGAGTCGGTAAATCTTCTTCCATAACACCTAGTCTAACAGCTTGGTCAATTAACTCTGTATCGTCCGATAAACCCATCAAGATGTTGTCTTTTAGAGATTCGCTAAACAAGCGGGGTACTTGCGGTGTATATGCGCATCTAGGTGGAACGAAATAGTTCTTCGGTTCGGTAATGGTTTTACCGTTCCAACAGACCTGTCCCGACTGAATCGGGAGAACTCCTAGCAAAGCTTTCAACAAGGTAGTTTTGCCTGCCCCTATCTGTCCCGTAACAACAGTGAAGGAACCAGCAGACAGCTCTAAGTCAAAATTCCGGATGCCGTTCGGAGAATTTGGGTATAGATAGGTTAAACCTCGGACAGTAAGATTGTTCAGCCGATCTGAAGGTTGGCGTTCGGGAATCACGATAGGTGGTAAAGCCCCGCGCAAGAAGACAGGACTATGAGCCACAAGATCTTCAGAAGTCATGTTTTCTACCGTACCAACCATGCGGGTGAATGAAACTTCAGCCCGTTTGTGCTGTGCCATTATAGTCCCCACCAATGAACCGCTGCGGGCCACCGAACCAACATAGGAAACAAACAGGTAGAAGTCACCAACCGTGAAGATGGATGACCGCATTTTCTCCACTACCAAGACCAAAATTACTCCTGTTGCAATTTGACCGATGTTGTGGTTAATAGAAATTAGCAAATGATTGAACATATTGTCGACGATGGTCGATTTGCGGCGAGCATCATTCAACCGTCCGTACTGGTCCACAACGTCTTTCTCGGCATTATTAACCTTAATGGCTAAAATCGACTGAAACATCTCGTTAATAAAATTAGTTGATTGCTCGGTGGCTTCGCGTTGTGCTCTCCGGTACTTGCCAATAAATCTTCGAGCCACGTTGACAATGGTAACAATGATGATCCCTGGAATAACAGTAGCCAACATAATAGTCCAATCTGTTTTGGCCATCCAGTAGACGGCTAACCCAACAAAGATCATATTTCCCCAAAGATGGATGTACTGCTCCAAATAAGAAACAATGGCACGCGTATCATCGCGGAGACGGTTGGTGACTTCACCAGAAGAGCTAGCAACCTGTTGAGGATTTGGGACGTCTAAAATGGCCTGAACTAGGTTTTTCCTCAACAAAGTGTAAATCGAAAATCTCCAGCGAGTCCAAAAGAAAACAGAGGAAATCAAAACACCTCGATCTCCCAAATCAACAGCTATATAAAATGCCACAATGGTCCAAACATTCAACCCTGTGTTCCCATCACCAGAGAGGGCATCGAAAAAGTATTTCATCAACAGGCCCACGACAAACGGAGCCAAATCATCAATACCCCTAAAAAGAATAGTAATCAAAAACAAACCGGGGCGATATAGTAACAACCGCCAAGCAGACTGCCATGTGGTCACACCAGCACCTCTTTAAACGCTTGGACTTGTTCGTCTGGTAGATCTTTGCCTTCGAGTCCAGCACTCAGTAATTGGGAAAATCGGGATTGAGGATCTGCTACGAGCGCCTGCCGATCACCGTATTCTCGGATATGCCCGTCTTCCAAAATCATTATTTCATCTACACGTTGTAGGGTTCCTAAACGGTGTGCAATAATGATGCTAGTTCGGCCTTGTAATAGTTTTCGTAGCGCGAGGTCAATCCGAGCTTCCGTAGCCGGATCAAGGCGAGATGAAGGTTCATCCAACACAATAATAGCAGGGTCTTTCAGGAAAATCCGAGTGAAAGCTAGTAACTGAGCTTCGCCTGCTGACAGCCCGCTACCTCCAGCCGACAGCATGGAATCGAGACCCTCAGGTAATGACTGATACCAACTGGTCAATCCCAGATTGTCAATGACGGATATGATTTTTTCGCTGCTAATTTGGTCGTCAAACAAGGTTAGATTTTGTCGCACTGTAGCATTAAATAGTTGCACATCCTGTGTGACTAAACCGATGTAGCGGCGCAGATCGGCCTGTTTCAGATTTTGAATGGGAGTTCCAGCAATCTGGATTTGTCCTTGGTTAGCATCATAGAGACGAAATAATAGGCGGGTAATAGTCGTTTTTCCGCTTCCTGTTCGACCAAGCAACCCCAAAACCTTTCCTTCGCGCAGTTCAAAAGAGACATCGTTAAGAACAATTTCATCCCCAACATAGCTGAACGTCACTTGGCTGAAAGAAATCGCAGGAGTTGCATCAGGGTGTAGATCTGTCTCAGATTGTGGTACTAGAGACTGAATCCCATCTTTAAGACTTGACTTAGTATGATATAACTCTTCAATCCGCTTCATACCTGCCGTAGCATGCTGAAGTTCGTTGATTCGTCGGCTGATAGTATCGAGTGGAAACTGTAATTGCCTCATATAGGCAAGAATTAAGACAATACTCCCCAAAGTGAAAAGGTTATTTTGGTATAACCAGATGCAAATTCCCATGGCTAATGCGTAACCCAAGGCAAATAAGGCTCTTGTCAATGATCGGAGGCATTCACCGAAGATATCACTCCTGAGGTTAAGTTGAAAAACTTCCTGAATCACTTTGAAAAATCGACTCATAGTATAGGGTACCCCACCATTGGTACGGATATCTTCGATACCGCCCAGCCGTTCTTCAATAAAACCGAACATTTTGGCGTACCCTTCTCGTTCGGCAGCGTAGATCGGCACCGCTACCGATCTAGTCAGATTAAAAACGTATATGGAAATAGCAGTGAAGGCGGTCATTGCCAAGCCAATTCGCCAATCTTCTAGAAAAATCATCAGCAAAATGAGGCCTAAACGGATTAGGCCTCCAAAAACGTCTATGACTAGAGCCGAAAAAAAAGTAGCCAGAGCAGTGGTATCTCCATCCACCCGTTCGACCATTTCCCCGGGTGTTTTTTGATGGTGGAAAGTCATGTCCAGAGACAGACAGTGTTGTGCCAAGTCACCTCGAATCTGATTGGTCGTTTTCCAACCGATATCTTGGCTCAGATAGCTGGTAACAAGCCAAATAAATTGCCCCATAATACTAAGAGCAATGAAAAGGAGGGCTGCTGTAACCAACGGATCTTGCCCCAACGACTCAGCAAGCGGAAAGAGAAACGATCGAAGGAGATCTTTACTAGTTTCTAGCTTGTTGGTAGCCACATCGATAAAAAAGCGCAGGATTTGTGGCGAAAGTAGCGACAGGACGATGCTAATGGCCATAAAAAAAATTAGCCAGAAGAAACGGGATTTTAGGTGGCGAAGATACTGTTTCAATAGTGTGGCGTATTCGCCGAATGAAACGCGTTCTAGTTTATTCAGCCTAGTTTGGTTGAATATTTGCAAATTGAGTTCCTGCCAATTTTATGTATAGGCAAATCTAGTATAGGCTGATCAAATCTTTGAGTGGGCTACTTGAGGCAAAGCGCCTTTGATCTTCATATTCTTGACTGATCCAACGTGCCCCAGACGGTTTACCGGGATTTCGATAAGCATACACAACCGTCCACCGAGTATCGCTATCAGGTCGGCGAGCCGATACGCCATGTGCGGCATGCGTCCACATCAGAATTACTGTCCCTGCTGGAACAGACAAATGCTCAATTTTCAATGGCTGCCCCGTGGTTGAGTGTTGTTTGCCTAGCATCCAACCTAACTCGAGTTCAGAATCTGACTTAGCATGGATCTTCGTGTCTCGAAACAGATGACTTCCAGGAACAACAGCCAATCCACCATCGTTGATCTCAAAACCATTGACATAGAAGAAAATGCGGATGAAACCCAAATGGGGCTCGTCTTCAGCATACCCATGGCTGTGCCAGTGAGATCCCCCATTACCACCTGGGCGGTTGAGGGTGACACAGTGATCATAACGAATTTCCTTGCCAAGCACCCGATTTACCAGTCCCAACATCTGTGGGTGAGTAATCAGGTCTTCCAAATATGCATTGTACTCGGCAGCAAATCGGTTAGGTTCGTAACCCTCAATACTCTCTAAAGAGTGAATATGAGCTAAAGCTTCTCTCAAGCGTACTTGGGCATCTCCAGTTAACAGGCCTGGGTAAGCTAAGTGCCCATCTAAATCCATCCGCTGGCGTTCAGTTTCTGTAAATTGGTAGGAATGGAAGAGTTGGTGAGTCATACATTTATTCTCTTTATAAATAAATCCCGCTTATCTTAACACGAAAGATGGTAAAGTCAAGGCCAAATGCAAGTTAAATAATCAATTGTATAGTCATTGACTATTAATTCGGTAAGTAGGAAACACTTAGGATTGCCAAAAACTTAAAAGCATTGCTATATTTACGATTTTCACCAGGAATACGATCAACCCTACCCACACATAACACACCAGTCATTCGAATATCTTCTTAACCACTTGTTGATCCATTTCACAATCCAAAGAACCATATTTTTCAATGTGTCTGATGAGATTTTGGAATAATATCGAGTTAATTACTAGACATGAACCCCACTATCCAGAATAATGTAGCCTAATAGATGAGGAATATAATCAACAAACTCATTTCTTGACTGATTTTGTTGACAATTCGACCTCTAAAAAAACGGTGATAGAATACTGAAACAAGTTAAGGTAATTTAGCACTTAACAACTCACTCGTCTCTTAAGTTGATTCTAAAAAACTGCATTCTTAAACCATCAGAGATCACCGAAAAGCATGAAACAAACTTCAAATATCAAGCCCCAACTTGATTACGAAAAGAGAAACCTGTTAAGCTAGAATCACCAATAGATCAATAAAATAGAGGAAGTTAGATCATGTCCATAAAATTCGCCAGAGTAGAGAAGTTGTTTAAAAGCCCTGGGTCCCACCCAAACGGCCTTCAGTCCACTCCTGACGGTCTGTGGTGCATCGACCAAGCTGATAATAAAGTTTACCGTTTGGATTACCAGACAGGCGAAACCCTTTTTGAAGCTCAAACTGACACTGTGAGTTCCAGTGGCATAACTGTGGGGGATGGTTATCTTTGGGTTGCCTCCACCTACGAGAACAAAATAGCCCAATTAGATTTGAAAACTGGTGCTACTATAGCTAAATATGATTCGCCTGGTTCTGGTGTTATTGCCTTTAATGAAGATCAGGAAAACCCTCAGTCTACGGGTGCTCACGGTTTGGAATGGCGTGGAGGTAAGCTTTACGTGGCGTCACCGCCTTCCCAAATGATCCATGTTATGAACCCTGAGAATTGGCGGGAAGAATACGCTTTTCGTGCTCCAGGACTGCGAGTGCACGGATTAGCTTGGGCTATCGACGGCAGACTTTGGGCGGCAGACACCTCGGCTGGCACTATCTGTCTGCTAGATTCGACCTCAGGACGCGTCTACGACGTCGCTCGTGTCGAGGCACCGACCGAAGTTCATGGTATGACTATACACGAAGGGGTTCTGTGGTATTGCCATGATACTACCTGCGACATTGGCCGTCTATTATTGGAATGAATAACCCTTGGAAGCAAAATACGAGTTGGTAATATCTGCATCAGGCTCTCAAGTTAAACCGATAACGAGGTGCATAAGACCTAATAAAGTCAAACAAGAATCTAAGAGACCATCCGAAAGTAGGTGTTGACTCAAAGGCAAAAGATGTATCTTTGAATGATGATACTGAGTCTTACCTGCAGGTGTGATTTTGCTATACGGCTAAATAGTCTAGGCTTGTGTAATAAGACGTTTGTTTTTCCTACCCACTTTGATACAAGCTTTAAAGAAGTGTGGCAATGAATTATATTAACCATCCAAGATTACTCGAATTTATGAACTGAATTTGGATAGTATGTCTTAGTCAAAGATGAATGTAAGGACCATTTATCATTTCCCCTAGAATCATCCGCTTTCAATTAATCGCTAAACTAATGCTAAGAGATCGATGCTTTGGTATAGCTTTGGGGAGCATATTAGTTTACTCTGCAACATATGGGGTACTAGAGTACATTGCTTTCCATAGTCCTAACTACAACGGAGCTTTAAAAATCTCCAAGTATTTTCCTAACATGTATTTCTACTGGGCATTCATGCTCTTAACAGCAGTTGGAATTACTTTTGCTTTTTGCCGTAATTGGATTTCAGCTTTTTGGTCAATGTGGTTGTTTCCTGTAATAGAAGATCTGTTTTTCTTTATCTCTCTGTCAATTCATGAGCATCATTTCCCATTTCCTGTCTCGAATTGGTATGACGAGGCTTTTTCTATAACTAAGTTTATTCGCTTAGGACAAGCAACAATGTTTTGGCCATTTTTCCCTCGTTTTTACTATATTTTCCCCTTGATATATTTATTTGGCTGCTTATCTCTATTTTGGATGCGAAAAGGTCGCTGATGCACAACAATGTCTAACCAAAAGACAGCAGTACAGAATCCGAAAGCGACTACATTCAACCTGATCAAAATAACACTTCAACAAGCGTATGATTGATTCAAAAGAACTGTGCTGGAGCGAGAATAACTCAGGTTTCTTTTCGTTTGAACCAGCTTGTTTTTTTCATAGAAAAAACAAGCTAACCATTAACTGTTACTAGCACAGTAATCACTCTTTATCACTAGCATTCCACATCCATTTGTACTGCAAATTCCTGAAGAACTGTTCTAAAACAAGGATCTAATTGGGAAAGAAGTTAAACTCACAATGAGGCAAAGAAAAAGGACACACCATATCCAAAAGATTCACCGTTGGGTTGATATCCTATCGTCAAAAGGGGAACATGAAAATTGTGGGTTGAATCACGATGACTTTTATTAGTTGATCCTTCCAAACTTATCATTACTAACCCACGTACCCAACATATAATCCATTCTTTTCATGACTCAACTTTAGTATGAAGTTGGGAGCAATTCTCCAGAGAAAGAGTTCAAAGTTTTGGGATTTTCCAACTATAATTAGCATATTATTTGGTCAACAGTTTTATTTGCTTATAATCTGAGGCCATAGTATTAAAGCTAACTTCTGTTAACGATTGCTGCCACTATCCCCATGTTTCAGAAAAACTGAATTTATTTAGACAAACATGCTAAAATCATCCGGAAATGATAAAGGTTGCTATTAGTTACGGCTATGATGTCGTCTATTATTTCCTTAGACCAAGTTCCCGAAGAATATAAATTGGTGTGGTCAGATGAATTTGAGGTTGACGGGGAACCAGATCAAAACCATTGGGCCTACGAATATGGGTTTGTCCGTAATCAGGAACTACAATGGTATCAACCAGATAATGCCTTTTGTCACATGGGAACGTTAGTGATTGAGGGCCGACGACAACGTAAACCTAACCCCAACTATCAAAAAGGAAACAATGATTGGAGGAAAAGCAGACCATTTGTTGAATATACCTCTTCTTGTCTTACCACTAGAGGTCTCCATAGCTGGAAATATGGTGTTTTTGAAGTCAAAGCCCGAATCAAAACCCAAAATGGTCTCTGGCCTGCTATCTGGTTTCTTGGTGTTGAGGGTGAATGGCCCAGTTGTGGAGAAATAGACCTGATGGAATATTACCGAGGAAATATCTTGGCCAATGCCTGCTGGGGAACACGACAGCGCTGGCAACCGAAATGGAATGTCAGCAAAGAGCCTCTTTCATTCTTTTCTGATCCTAAATGGGATCAGAAATTTCATCTCTGGCGAATGAAATGGGACAACCAAAAAATCACGCTCTCCGTAGATGGAATTTTGCTCAACACTATTGATCTAAATCAAACAATCAATACCAACAATAAGGGGCCAAGAAACCCATTTCATCAACCGCATTACCTTTTGCTGAATCTGGCTATCGGAGGCCAAAACGGAGGGAATCCCACCCAGACACCGTTTCCAAGCCGATATGAAATTGACTTCGTCCGAGTTTATCAGAAGACCAATAAGTAACCGGACCAAAACCCAACCCTTAACACAAATTAATCAAGATCCTTTCTAATACAAATTTGAGAAATAAAATAAATGTAGAAACAGGTGGAATGAGTATCAAAATACGAAGCACTAAACTTACCTTGCCTTTGCTTCTAACGCTTATTATTTCTGGAGTCTGTAGTGCAGAACCTCTTTTGCCAGATGGACGTCGTTTCCGTCAGATAGTAGCTGATAAATACCCAACTGGTGTTTACATTGGCGGTACAACCGGTTGGCGCAAACGCTCAAACGGTGCCGGTGTGACTATGGATCGGGAATTTAGTTACGTAACACCCGAAAACGATTTTAAACAGAGAAGAATTCATCCGCAACCCAATATCTGGAACTGGACAGAAGCCGATGCATGGGTTGAACACTGCCAGAAACAACAGCAAACCCTACGTATCCACGGGCCGATTGGACCTCAGTGCTCAGCCTGGGCTAAGCGTGACAATCGGACGGTTGGAGAGTTGAGACAGAATTTGATAGAATTCATGACCGCTTTGTGCCAGCGCTATGATAAACATCCACATGTCAAGTGGATGGACGTGGTAAACGAAACTGTCCTACAGAATGGTAAATGGCATCACCCTAAAAATGGCACTGAGAAATGGGAGAACCCATGGCTGCTCCTAGGCAATGATACTAGTCATACTCTGAATCCACTACTATACATCAAGTTGGCTTTTGAACTAGCTAATAAAAATGCTCCAAATACAGATTTAATCATTAATCAGCATGGAGGTATGGAAAAATTGATGTGGGAGAAAATTAAGGCCCTTGTTTCCTATTTGCGCCAACACAACCTGCGGGTTGATGGAATCGGTTGGCAGGCACATATCGATGTTGGTTGGGAACAGGAGGCCAACAACATGAAACAGCTAGACACATTGATAGACTGGGCTCACGACAATCAACTGTCTTTTCACGTAACAGAGAACAATGTCTGGTTAAGAGATGACGAAAAGGATTACCAAGCTCAAGCCCAGACTTTTGAAGCCATACTGAGACTACTGCTAAAGAAACGAAATGGGGGAGTTGTTACTTGGAACGTATGGAATCTTAGTGACAGGGATTCATGGAAAAAGAAGATGAAACTGGAGGGATGCCTCTTTGACCGAAACTACAGAGCTAAACCTGCCTATTATGCTTTACAACAAGTGCTGGAGAATCCACCCCAAGCTGATTAAACAAATAACCAGTTTGCTTGGATCTTAAGAAAATCCCACCTTAGTTGCACCAATTCCAACTATATAATACAAGGAGTTACAGCATTATAATAGAGCAGAGATGTCAAAAATATTCAAGTGGTCCAAAAAGTGATTTGACAAATACCATTACACTAGCCGTGTCGGACAATTTGCAAATAAATAAGTGTCGAATAAGTCTCAATATGGAAAGATCATCTTCATGTAATATAAGTCCCATATTGTTTTTCGTTCAGAAGCATGTTAACCAAAAATGGAAGGATCAGTTGTCAATCGACCCATCTATTTCTGGTTGCGCACTTACTTGGATTAATAAACCAAATTACTGCGGGGTACTACCACCTATTTACTCCACACTATGAATATGGTAGAATGCTTCAGCTGAGTTTTCAGTCCGAGTTAAGCGCCATGTAATAGATCGAACACCGATTCTGATTTCGATCTTAAGCCTATTTAACAGATGGACAAAAACTTCATCAAAAATTATTTGATACTTGTCTCTTCCCCTAACAACAATATCAATCCAAACTAATCAGAAAAAGTTGATGATAATGTCAACGTTGTTCCTTATAAAGTTAATGACACGGATAGGACTTCACAAGGTGAAATATTAATATTTGGAAGGAGAAATACAATAATGTCGACAACTCATGGTTCAATTATATTTGGATACGATGTAGAGAGCACTTCCGATGCGACCAGCGGCTTTTTGCAAGGTGCACAACAATTGCATCGGAAACACGATGTACCTTGGACTATCTATGTTACGGGGCAAACACTATCTGCACGCATCGAAGATGTTCGAGCAGTGATGGATGAGCCGCTACTGTCAATAGGTCAACATACTTTCAATCATGTTTTATTGAAGTCAATCTATATGCGTCCAGATGATGGTAAACCTATTCATGGTCGCTCACCCAACTTTTTTCATCAAGGTGGTACGTTGGAACAGATTCAACAAGAAATCCACAGCATGCAGAATTTAATTGCCGATTTGCTGGAAATTGAATGTCGAGGCTTAACTGGGCCATGGGGCTACTACCGTGGGTTGGTCGATCGACCAGACATTCTGCAAATTTTATCGGACAATGGGATTAAGTGGATTCGTACCAATGCCCGAGATTATCGTGATTGTCAACCAACGCCCTTTAGCGAACAACCGTTTTTCTATACCGATCAAGGTTTTTCAGAAATATTAGAACTGGGTGTTCAAGGGTACCAAGACGATTTTTATTGGGACCGATTTGATGATCGTCGATTCGGTGATTCTTATCAAGATTACCTCTTTGCTATGTTGGAAAAAGTCGCCGATGAAAGTCTGGTTTGGAACGTTTGCTCACACGACCATGGCACAGTGGATGTCGAAACCTTTTTCCAAACAAAAGGAACTTGGATTGAAGAGCTGATCATCCGAGCAAAAGATATGGGTATCCGTTTCATTTCCCCTCCCGATCTCTACGCTGAAATGGTAGCAGCCTAAATTGATTGCTAAAAAACACATAAGAAACAAATGAGTTATTGGATGAAATCCTATGTTGCCTTAGGAAACAAAATCAAAGCTTATTACGAAAGAGTTGGACGTTGTTCATAATCATTAAGAGAATCAATTATTTATGTTGTTCGTACAAGGAACGATCTCAGAAATGATTTAAGGAACATTGACCAAAGTCCAGAAAGACAGAAATCGGCTAGGCTAGATCGTGATATACTATTTGATTTCTATAGTTTGAGGCAAGCAAAAAACTCAAGTAGTAAATATTGCATTAAGGCTAAATGGCACCAGTTAAAATAGATGTTCAATACTATCAAAATTGAGGTTATCTGATTGAGGTTATCTGAAGGAATTCCAAATAATATCTAGTCGTCAATCCCCTCAATTATTATCCTTTTACTGGCGTTTACGAAAACTTCTACCAGAAAGGATTTCGACGCAACAGATGGATTGGTGGCACGCCACCGGCCAGAAATTGTGGCAAGTATGTAAGCATCTACGAATTCTAGATTACGTCGAAGCTGTTTTGGGACCCGATTTTTATCTTTGGGCAGCCAATTCTTCAGTAAAGAACCAGGCGATGGAAAAACTACGCCTGATTGGTTATCTCTCACCTCCAGCTTGTATTGGAAAAGAACGACCACACTCCAATTTTATCTTGCTCTCCCTGATCGGGGGTAAAACGATATATCGTGCTAAAATAGGCTAGGCCAACCTTTCAATGATGTCCAAGTTGAATGCCAATACAACAATCAACCAAACTTACGACGGCATAGAACTGCTAATAAACGAGATTCATGAAACCGTCATCATCGAACAAGCCGAATAAATCTGCTTAGGGAGTCTATCGAAAATTGAGAATCATTGACTTAAGTCGTAACTTAGACACTAACACTCCTCCATTTCCGGGGGACAATGAAGTTGAAATCTGTGTAACACAGAGCAAAGGAAAGCAAACATCTGGGGAAGAGGGATACTTGAACGCCAGTACCATCTGCTTTAGTCTTCATACTGGTACACACATGGATGCACCTTTTCATTTCTTTAACGGACAACCAACGATTGACCAAATACCATTGGAATCTTGCATCGGCCCTGCGATTCGTCTTGATTTGACCAATCGTTACCAACAAACGGAAATAGATACGGGAGACCTGTTTCCATATCAAACACTGATTAATCAACAACAAAACATTCTAATTGAAACTGGGTGGGGAGAACAGTGGAAGACTCAAAAGTACTTTACTGATTACCCTGTCTTAACAGAGAATGCAGCTGAATTCCTACTCTCTTGTGGAGTTAAACTCATTGGTATTGATACTCCTTCAGTTGACAAGCACCCACACCTTGCCCACCAGGTTCTATTAGGCCGCAAGATCTTAATTTTGGAAAATTTAGCTCATTTGGATCAATTACCTGACACTAGTTTTCAATTGATCGCACTTCCTTTGAAAATTACAGGTCGGGATGGCTCACCGGTCAGAGCAGTTGCCAGAATCGAGGAATAAATATGCCAACTCTAAGAGCTAATGTTTTGACCGAACATGTGAGCCAAATTTTCCAAGCCTATAATGTCCCTAAACAGACAGCAGATGTAGTTGCAACATCGCTGGTCTTATCCAATTTGAAAGGGCATGATTCGCACGGAATAATTCGTGTTGTTGAATACATTGATTGGTTGGGAAAAGGGTTGGTAGATGCCAATGCAACTCTAGAAGTAATTGAAGAAAAGAACACAATCCTTATTACCGATGGGCATTTTGGCTTCGGTCAGTTGATTGGTCGGGAAGCTACTGAGAAAGCTATCTATAAATGTCAACAAGAAGGTGCTTGTATCCTAACCATTCGTCGTTCGGGCCATTTGGGTCGAATAGGTGAGTTTGTAGAAATAGCGGCTGAGGCTGGAATTGTTTGCTTCTCCTTAACTAACACTCATGGTGGTGGAATTCTGGTTGCCCCTTATGGTGGAAAGGAAAGACGACTATCAGCCAATCCGTTAAGTGCTGGAGCTCCGATTGACGGTGATTCAATGATTATGGATATTTCGACCTGTGCCATTGCAGAAGGAAAAATTAAAGTAGCTAGAGAACGAAATGAGACGATACCAGAAAACGCGATAATTGATGGCAATGGATTACCAACAACTAGCCCACAAGACTTTTATGATGATCCCCCGGGTGCCTTATTACCCATTGCGGGACACAAAGGCTTCGCCCTTTCCTTGTTTGCGGAGGTATTAGCTGGAGCTATCTCTGGAGCTGGATGTAGTAAACAAGGAATAGCCAGAGTAGCTAATGGTTGGTTTGCTATATTCGTCGAACCAGAAGCGTTCTGCGGTCAAGATTTTTACCAAGATCAACTACAAGCGCTAAAAACATGGGTCAAATCGAGCGAAAAGCAAGATGGTATCGACCAGATTCTGTTACCAGGTGAGCCAGAAGAAAGGATTTTTAGTGAACGAACACAAAATGGTATCCCCATTGAGAATTCAACTTGGCAAAAAATAAGAAAAATTGCCCACTCACAGGGTTTGACCATTGATTAATTTCAGGTGATGTGGGTTTTTGAAAGCGAGACGAGTTGCACGCCATAATCTATGAGATTTAACCCGTTGGTGGTTCAGCGTCATCCAAGTCATCTAAAACGAAGAACTTCAGCCGTATAGCGGCCCGTTCAGCCAAGCGTGATTCGGATCTAGTTGGATCACGTCCTCATCCTGTATTAGAGACAAAGGTGGAAAGTTCCTCCGTCCAGTAGACAAATCAAGGAATAAATTGGGTGCCATATCATTGCTGTAAGGCAAACTGAAGTAGCTATCGAAGCCGTATCGGATGGAAAAAAGTCTGGCTGGTCGGCCTAGGTACCACTTACTAATCATCTTAGTACCATATCCGATAGACTTTAGCATACTGGCGATTGTAGTTTCTCTTGAACTCAAGCCTGCCGAACTACTTGGTAGTAGCACGACAAAATCATCACCACTATCCAATCCGACTCGTCTAGGATAACAGCCAGTCTCAAGGCTGCTCTTGATGGAGGACAAACAGGTGACGTAACATAGAAGTCTGTAGCGCATGCCTGTCGTAGCCATCAGGTTTAGGTCGGAAGTGCGGCTCAAGTCAGAGCCGTAACAACTCAAATCGCCGTAACGGACTCGCATTTCTGTGGAGCACTTAGGTAACCATCAAATACTCAGCTAGCAGAAGAACAACTGTGCTTACTTTCACACCACAATTAACATCGGTGAAATTCCTGCGATTTGAAACACGTAGTGAGTTGTTAACCAATACATTTGAGTGAAATGGAACAGTGGAATAATCAAAGGAGATAGGCAGGATACAACAGATCGCAGGAATCGGAGTTGCACTCCAACCAAAAGCTAGGAGAAAAGAAAAACATAAGGGGTTAGATTAACAAGATCAACTTAGCCTCTCACCTGTCATTGTTTGGGCTATTGTCTCCGAAGTTGAATTTACTGTATCCCTTCAGCCTCTTGACGCAGTTGACTAAATCTTTTTCGTAAATGTTTGGTTTCCTCCACAAGCGCTATATCATCGATTAGGTTTGTTG
>Ga0066843_10000038_pt1 | contig 33715 bp, 28 predicted proteins | sample ETNtaG_15_FD_66663 | JGI IMG/M metagenome (GOLD analysis project Ga0066843, IMG submission 66663) | Marine microbial and viral communities from oxygen minimum zone, Eastern Pacific Ocean - ETNP201302PF89A | ecosystem: Environmental > Aquatic > Marine > Oceanic | place: Pacific Ocean: Eastern... | reverse complement strand
CCCGAAGTTGAATTTGCCGTGTGCTGTAGCAGCAAATTTTTGTCGACTCTTGTCATAGTCACCAAGGAGATATTGGCCTCCACTCATATGACTGAAAAATAGAAGTATATATCTGTCCCCGATGGGCCAAAAATAAGGACACGCACCATCGTCACCATCTAGAGTAAACCGATCGTTTTCTACAAAGGGATGCAGATACTCCCAATGTTCCAGATCTTCAGAGCGAAAAAGATAATCCAAGGGTCTCCAAGGATCTCTTCCATTTGAAAGAGAATAGTAGCTTCCACCTTGATGCCAGATGCAGGGATCGTGAACTCGATAAGGTAATGAAGATCCATCAGAACTGCCGATTGGTATAACGGGTTGCCCCGTTACTTTTTCCCAATTTAGTAGTAGAGGATCGCTGGAAACAGCTACCATTTCTCCAACTTCAGTGCCATAGTACATGGCAATAACTCTGTTTTCTTCGACCAAAGTCGCACCAGAAAAACAACATTTTTCAGGATTTGGATATATTGCATAGGGTAAATCCCGCCAATGGATTAGGTCTGCACTAACTGCATGTCCCCAATGCTGACGTGGATCCTCCGGCGGGTATGCTTGATAGAATAGATGCCAGTTCCCTTGCCAGAAACAAAGACCATTAGGATCATTAAGTCGACCTTCCGGATTAACATAGTGGTAGATGGGACGGTACGGATCGTTTTCCAAGCTCTTGCGTACCTGTTTCATACGCTGGAGAAGTGGGTTAGTAATCAGTTCGCGTTCCTGCTGTTCCAAAGTTGTGCTGAATTGAAACTTGGGAACGAGTGAAATATTATCTGTATTGACATCCATGAGCTTTTCCTATCCTGATGCTATTGATAAGGAAAGGATAGGAGTTACATCAACCCTTTGTATTCGTTTTCCAAATCCTGAGTGAAAAAGATAACACGATCAATTGCAGCTTGCGCATCACTGCGTTCGGATTGCGATAACACTGTATCCTCGATTGATTTCTGAAGATCTGGAATCCACTTTGTTTTTAAGTGATCAAGCTGATAGGCAAAGTCAGGGTCTGCAGTCTCGCTTACAAAATATTCGATTACGCCGAGTAAACCATATTTTCGGTTTATATTCATGTTTTCCAATTCTGCATTCATCTGTGAGACAAGGTTTCGACTTCGTTCCTGGCGTTTCTCTGCAACATCCTTAGCTGAGTTAGTTAGAAGATTTTCCACAAAACTATCTTTGGAGTCGACAAACCTTGGCAGACCTTGGACGTAACTTTCGAGTTCAAACTTGCCGGTTCGTTGAATGGCGAAATGCGCGTGAATATGAATATTTCGAAAGAAACCAGTGTACCCAACATTCGGATCCATCGTATCAGCATCATATAGAATCTGGTTTTCGATATTTTTGTACAGAATATCAAAGTCTTCGCTGGTCATATTTATTGGTTTTAAATGGGCAAAAACAATTGACCGAACAGCCTCGATAAAATCTGCGTCAAAACCGTAATCGACAAGGATTTTTTCGGTAATCACGGCACCAGAGTCATGGTGCACGGTGTTATATAAATCGTAATCATCGTATAAACGAGTGACAATGTTCTCTCGTGCTGGCTTCAGTTTTTCATTGAGCCAGAAACCTTGTTCACTAGTGACACGATTTCCATCAGCATCATTCAAAATTTCGCCATCATATTTTTTGGTGATATCGTGTAGAGTACCAGCAATTTCAAGCTTTTTTACATCACCTCCTTCGCGCCTGCCAAGTTCCATACCCATAGCGCGCACACGCTTGGTATGATTCCAAGTATAGTGACGCCACTGGAAACCAACCCGATTATGATCCCAAAGTTTGTAGGTTTCAGTAACTAAATCTTCCAGTTCTTTTGATACCTTTGAATAGTTCATACGCTCCCTGTTGATTATGCAAGATTTTTCATTGAACCTATAAGAGTTGGCACGGAGGTAACTCGGTAAATCCGTGTCTAAATCCTCTGATTTACAAAATTCCTTTTGAAGTGTGAATTTATGATTCCGGACTCACTTGAGATATCAGTTTTTACCGCCTCCAAACCAGTCGGCATTATAGTTGATTTTGCCATATAGATCAACAAAAATTACTGAATCTCCGGAAATCAGGCAACCTGGTTCTGATATATTCACATGCGAGAAGCGAATCTAACCTATCATTTTCCCATTGGTAATAAATAACATGCCGCTTCCTGATCATTTCGAACAAGAAGGTACGGTCCTGAAAGCGCAGGATGATTCCAAGTTCTACCATCAAGAGCTACAAATCTCGATAACTCTTTGTGTGCAGTTGGGTCAGCACTAACTAACACAATCTCTCCTGATTCTGCTTGAATTAGAAGTAGGTTGTTTACTAGTATCATCTGTCCATGCCCGTAGCGCCCTCGTTTCCATTTGCGTTGACCGTTGGTCGAGTCCAAGCATACAAGAATGCCATCATCAAGACCATAGATGTGGCCTTCATAATGGACAACGTTCGTAAACTTGGCTTTTAGATGGTGGTTTTCCCAAACTAAGGAAACATGGAATTTCTCTGAGTTTTTGTCCCGATGGATCTGAAATAATTTACAACCAATTCCATATCCAGTGGAAACAAAAAGTTGGTTTTCAGGTAACGGCAAAGGTTGAGCAACATGTTGGGTTTCCTTCGGCCAAGATTGACGCCAAAAGATTTTCCCGTTAAGGGGATTATGTGAAACAATGTAACCTCGATTAAAAATTAGAATTTGAGGTATGTCCACAAAATTGGTTATGATCGGTGAACTATAGCCAGCCTGATCATTGCCCGCATGCCAAATAGTTTCTCCTGTATCTTTATGGTAAGCCACTAAGGATTTTTCCAGATGCCCCCCGGCACTGACCACAACCATGTGATCAAGAACTAAAGGCGAACAACTTATTCCCCATTCATTAACCTTAGAATTGTTATCACTAACAATATTTTTTGCCCATACACGTTCACCAGTCAACAGTTCTAAGCAGTTCAGAGTTCCAGTTGCACCTAGTGTGTATACGTGGTTCCTAACAATTGTCGGTGTCGCACGAGGGCCAACCCCTCCAGGAACCTTTTCATGCCGAGTGTTATCACTATGACTCCATTTCATTTGACCAGATTTCAGATTGTAACATACCACCATTTCTTGCTCACCATGCTGTTCCTGAGTAACTACAAAATCTCCAAAAATGGCGAAAGCTGACCATCCTGCACCTATGGGTTGTCTCCACATGAGTTTCGGTGGATGTTTCGACCAATCGCGCGCCAATTCTATCCCGCTTAGAACTGCATTGCGATTTGGTCCAAGAAATCGTGGGTAGTTGTAGGGTGAAGACCGTAATGATCCATGTATCCTTTCCGAAGAAGTGTCGGCTTGTGTCAAGGACTCGCCAGTTTTCTTTGTCCAGCTCCATTCCAATATTGGGATCAAGTCTCCTGTAAAACCTTTAATTCGAAACAAGACAACTGAGAACAGGATAGCAGAAAGAACTATTCCTAGAGACAGGAACCGAATCCTCCATCGTAACCGCGAGAAGAATAACAGCCAGGCAACAATTAGTAAAAATGAAATCCCAAGAACACTTATGATTCGAAGGTTTTGACTTTGGCGATCTAGACTGTTAAATAACCAGATCCAAACAACGGTCAGGATGGTCAGTAGAAAAATCAGTATCACAGGCCATAGACGAATAGGTTTTCCCGTAGGATTTCTTAGTGAAGGCATTATGGCATTTTGGTGTGGAATTTACTTTTGATGGCTTCAATCGCTTTATCAGCTAGTTTGGTTGTTCCTAAGCCATAGCCAATTAAGCCTACTTCAATTTTGTCAGATGCGATGTATTCTTTACGAAGTTAGGATTCAGTCGATCCGCAGATCTGGAACTGAAACAATTTCTCCACCCTTTTGGGCAGAAAGATGGGCACATATCCCGGGGATGGTATAATCCATTGCTCGGTACACATCAATCGAAGGAATTTTGTTACTAAGTATTGATTCAATGAATTCTGAGGCTACCCGATTCTCAGCAGTGCCGTGTGCGGCCGCATTACTTTGGTGAAATTTCATTTCTTGATCCAATTTAGTTGCCTGATAATATCCGTTGACTGGATCATTGTATTGCCTTTGACTTTCAAGAACGCCGTTGGCACCGTAGATAATATACCAGTGAAATGCCGGATGTCTTTCAATTGAAAATCCACAAAGAATTTTTATGGTTGTTTCATTTGCTGTTCTGAAAAGTCCAACTTCTAAGTCTATCGCGCCAATATCCGGTGCCACGTTGCTTCCACTGGAAAGGCCCGTTGCACTGACACATCGATCATCAGTTATGAAAAGCAGGGGTCCTAGACTATGTGTACAGTACTGAATCGGTGGGAAGCTGGCACGCCAGGTCAATGTACCATCGGTAGCTTTCATCAGTTGGCGGCAGTCGTGAACATATTCAGCTTCAGCATAGATGATTTTTCCCAGATCATTGTCTGCAACTGCTGACTTCCAAGAGAGATGCATATCGCTATAACAACTGTTTTCGGCCAGCATATAATTTTTCCCAGATTTGTTGACAGCATCCACAATTTCTTGGCATTCGCTAATTGTGGTGGCAACAGGAACCTCACACAAAACATGCTTGCCGCTTCCAAGTGCGAGAACAGTTTGTTCCGCATGGCATGTAGGAGGTGTACAAATGATAATGGCATCAAGATCCATAGCGAGGAGATCTCTGATATCAGTGAATTTTTTGTCCGTGGGGAATTCCTCTAGAAGCGATTGATCTATATCACATAGCGCAACAACATTAGATCTACTATCTTGCGAGAAGATGTTTATCCATGTTCTACCGCGTCTTAAACCAGCAACACCTATTTTAAGTTCCATTAGATTAAGATTGTAGTAATTGTCTATATTGTGATTTTTATATGGTCAAAAACAGATACCATATCTTGATGGTTATAGGCCAGCTGATAGTTCGAGGTCAGTGGTCTGGATCTTTTCGTACAACATTTCATGTCATTGAAAGCAAATTGAGGAGACGCGACGTACCAATTTTGTTATATAGGGACTTATCAGGTTAGTACCGTTTGAAGTGGAAAACCCAACTAATTAAAGCATAGAAACTTGATTTAGTGGCATGGTTGATGTATCCAAAACAGAGAAAAAATTGAACATGCCATCAACAGATACCCAACGGATGTATTTTCGCTGATTTCAGCGATCTAGAAATCAAATTCGATCTCCACCAACCGATTTTCGCGAGCCGCAGTTTCACAACCTTCGATACATTGGATTGTCCCTTTGGCCCATTCAGGTGTGATGATTAGCGGCAGTTCTGAAAGAAGGTGATCAGCCACATTTTTATAATAGGTTTGCCAACCACCGCCCGAGACTCTCGGGTAGTCTATCGTCATCTGACGACCATCTTCTAAAACGGATATCACAGATGTTTTACCGTCAAAATTTTCTACTGTAATCGATCCCTGAGTTCCGAGGATAGTCCAGAGTGGTTTATTGGCAGTACATAAGTTTGATTGGACCAGTTGAGCTTCCAAACCACTGTCAAATCGAGCGTAAGCTCGACAGTAATCTTCATTAGTGTTTGCTTGCCACTTGCGTTTCGTAAAGTTGCCATAGAGCGTAGCCCGCTTATTAATACGATTACCACCTTTATCATGTTGTGGTACGAGCTGTAGGATTTTTTCAAATTGATGGGCTCCCATGTCATATAACATCCCACCCGAGATCTCTTTGTGTGCACGCCACTGCTGCCCAGAAGCCCCATACCCAACCATGTTGCATTCGATCGAGAAGACATCACCAATTAAACCTGACTCCAATGCGTCACGAGCCGTTAAGATATCTGGATCCCAATGCCGATTGTGGTAGGTAGATAGCATAACCTGCTTCTCTTTGGCAATAGTTATGAGTTCATCTGCTTCCGAAACGTGAACAACAAACGGCTTTTCGGTGATCGTATGTAGGCCTGCTTCTAACAACACTTTAGCAACCGGTGCGTGATAGGCATGTGGAACAATCACTATTCCCATATCGATTAAACTGCTTTCTGCCATTTCCTTTACATCAGTGAAGACAGCGATATGATCACCTTGTTCCGATTTTGCCGCTTGAAGCCGATTTTCGTCCCTATCACAGATAGCAGTTAACTCAAATCCATGTGTTTGCGCAATTCTATCTGAATGATGTTTCCCCATTCCAAACTGAGGTCCATATCCAACCAAACCAATTCGAACGGCTGATGAACTATCTTTTAGGTTGGTGACGTACCGAAGCCCTTTTATCAGCTGATCTTGAAAATCCGGATGCTTGAAAGTTCGTTGATCGTGACCGAGTGCATTGTAGTAGACCTTACCTGATCCGTAGTTGTAGGTGTATCCAAGTGGGTAGCGTTCCATCCGCCAGTTACCGTACTGAAAATATCGCAGTGACGCATCTGTTCGGATCTCCATTTCATAGCATTCATCAGTGACCTGAAAACTTTTATTTAATCGAGGGAGAATATCGTCAACATCATCTACTACGTTTACCTCAAATGGTGCCAGAGGATCGTGTTGGATAAATTCGGAACCAATTAGGTTAATATAGGTTTCATACTGGCCTAACCCTGCGTTGGAACCGTGTACAGCTAGTAGCCCTCCCCCATTCCTAACAAAAGAAGCAATGCCTTCTTCCTGCTCAAGTGTCAGTGTTCCACCAGCAATATAAAGTGCAACAGCATCGAATGAATCTAGTTTGGTGAAACTGTTTCGATCTTCACTAATGTCTAACTCGAATTGATTCGAGGCTTGAATGATGTGGGTAAACATGTTGGAGAAATCCCCATAGGGACTTTGTTGATCGTTGATAACCAATAATACTTTTTTCATTTTTTTCCTGTGTTTCTTGAGTGCCAGAATCTTACATTATGATTATCTATGTTGTGGCATCGGTTGTTTGCTGAATAGCAGCGGAATCTTCTTGGTACCTTTTTTCACTGAACATCAGGATGAAGGCAATGCTGGCAATAACGGTGACGGCGATAGGAACCAGAAAAATCTTAGCCCAAGTGTGACCGCCATCTTCTAGTTTGAAAAACTCGTGTACACGTCCGCTGACAAAATGTCCGACAAGCATACCAATTCCGTTCGTTGCAAAGACAAGCAGGCTTTGCGCACTTGATCTGATGTCAACGGGACTGAGTCTTTCGACCGCAATCATCCCTCCAACAAAGAAGAAGGCGTAACACAAACCATGCAATGACTGAGAAGCAATAACTAACCATACTGGTTGTCCGATAGCAAAAATGGCGTAACGCACCGGCCAAGCCAGAATACCAAGAAAGATTGTTGTCCGCATACCAAGTTTTCGGATACTTGGCAATAGAAGTATCATGATTAAAACTTCTGCGATTTGCCCTAAACTCATTGCCCAATTTGCCGTACTTGCAGGTAGACCAATTCCATGTTGTTGCTCAGTTAAGAATAAGAATGTCAGGTTATAGTAAAATGGGAGTTCGATAGCAACAATGAACGAGATAATTAACAACACCGCGAAATTGCGGTTCTTAGTTAGGGAGATAGCATCAAGGAAAGCATATGGGTTTTTGGCCTCTTTGGCAGGCGGCGTGTTTGGTAAAGATAAACAATAAAATCCCATCAAAATGGAAACTACCGCAGCAGCTAGTAAACAATCACCAATATGTGATTGTTCTGGAACACGCACTTCCCAAAATCGTAGGTATAGACTCATTACCCAATTGACTGCTATCCATCCAAGCGCTCCCCAAACACGAATGTTGCCAAATTTTTCTGAATCGCCCATATGGTGGAAGGAGATAGCGTTGGTCAAGGCAATAGTCGGCATATAAAGAACCGCATAGACACAAATTGCTAGAAACATGGCAGGAAATGAGGTCTGTTTCCAAGCAACAATTAACAGGATTCCTCCAAAAAAATGTGAAAATGCCGTAAAAACCTGAGCTGGCATGAAGCGGTCAGCAATCCAGCCAGCTATCAGAGGGGATATCATAGCACCAATAGCAGTGGTACCGAAAACATAACTGATTTCTTTGCCTGTAAACTTGAGATTCTGCATGTGTCCAGCAATTAAAACAGCCCATGCTCCCCAAATGGCAAATTGTAGAAACATCATCAACGAAAGACGAAAGTAAACTAAACTGTTATTTTTATTCATACAGATTCTCTGAACCAGAAGTTTAACCCCAATCCTAGCATAGGCAGAAGAATTCAGCAAGTGAGGAAAAAATAAACATAATTCCTTTGATTGAGAAGATCAATAATTGAAAAAGTTACAAGCCATTTTCTATCCAGAACTTACTTCTGACAGATCGAAAGAGAGGAAAGGCAAGAATTACAATTGTGATGATAAGAATGGTTATGGTTATCGGTCGCTCCCATAAAAAGGAGAGTTCGCCATTGCTGATTAGCAGCGATCGCCGAAGATTATCTTCTAGTAAACTGCCGAGCACAAAACCTAGAAGCATCGGAGCCATGGGAAACCCTAAAAGTCGAAGACAAATGGCAATTGCAGCAAATCCGACCATCATGTAGATATCAAAGGTGTTGAAAGAAACCAAGTAAACACCTATTAGAGAAAATAAGAGTATAAATGGAATTAGGAATCTTTGGGGTAAAGAGATTAATCGTGCAATATAGGGGATTAATGGCAGATTTAAGATCAGTAAGACAATGTTTCCTAGGTACATGGAGATGATAACTGCCCAAAATACTTCTGGTCTTTCCGTATAAAGTTGGGGACCAGGTTGAACACCATAGGAAATTAGTGCGCCTAACATCACGGCTGTTGTTCCCGAACCAGGAATTCCCAGCGTGAGGAGTGGTACAAATGAGCCAGTTGAAGCTGCATTGTTTGCTGTTTCAGGAGCTGCTAATCCTCTCAAATTTCCATCTCCAAATTTTACTTTTGATTTCCCTGAACTGAAGGCCTGCTCCATTCCATACGCTAGAAAGGAGGCTATGGTGGCACCAGCCCCTGGCAAAACACCGACTAGAAACCCCAACACCGAGGATCTACCAATCGTTGGCGCTATCTCCTTCAATTCTTTCTTTGAAACTTTCAGGTCATGTAGGTTTGATGCCAGAAAAGCTTGGTGATTTTCGTTTCGACTACCAAGTGCTATTATCAGGGCTTCAGACAGGGCGAAGGTAGCCATTGCCAAGAGAAGAAAACTAATGCCATCAAACAAATCAAGTTGACCGAAGGTAAAACGCTGAATACCAGTAACGTTATCCATACCAACGGTTGATAACATTAACCCTATAATCGTCATTGATATAGCTTTTAAAAACTGACCTTTAGGGGTAAAGGCGGAGACTGCTATCAACCCCATCAACATAAGCGCGAAATAATCGGCGGATTGAAAACTGATCGAGAATCTTGCTAGCAACGGGGCCCCTAGAAGGAGGAAAACCGCACCAATTGTGCCGCCGAAAAACGAGGAGTAAGCCGCAACCGCTAATGCTTTGCCTGCTTTACCCTGTTTTGCTAGCGGATACCCATCAAAGGCAGTGGCAACAGTTCCGGCTACGCCAGGCGCATTGATGAGAATGGATGAGGTGGACCCACCAAATATCGCACCATAGTAAACCCCAGCCATTAGAATCATCCCCGAGGCGGAATCAAAACCGTACGTAATCGGAATCATTAATGCTATTGCTGAGATCGGTCCCAGCCCTGGCAGCATACCAATCAAAGTGCCAGATAGGACACCGATGAACACCATGCAGATGTTTGTCAATGACAACGCTGTTGAGAATCCAGTAAAAATCCCTTCTAACATCAGCCTAAGTTCAGTAATCCAAATACAAATTTGCTGAGAGAACCCGAATCAAGATGAATCTTTAAAAATTGGGTAAGAGAAAGCCAGAAAGCAAAAGCTGTAACCGTGGCAACAAGAAGAATAACCTTTAGTTTGCGCTCACCCATTATCCAAAAGCCAATACCGAGAAAAAGAACAGTTGAAACCAAAAATCCCAGAATTTCGATGGACAGCCCGTAAGAAACCATCAACAGCAACAGGAGACTAACACGAAGTATACCTTTTGGTGTTAATTTTTGAGTGGTTGTAACTGATTCTGTAGGAAACAGAAGTATCAGCATTGAAATGATAATGCCTGCTGCGCTCAAAGAAATCGGAAGACTGGAAGGCGAGGCAGAATCATTGAAAGCAGGAGGAACTGGAAAATGTAGCGCTATGATTCCGTAAGCAATAGAAAATCCAAGAATAACCACGGCACCCAATCTGTTTCTCGACATTGATTACCTTCGTAGTTGCTAAAGGAATCCAAGTTCTTTCATCAACTTACCGATCGTACTTTCTTGTTGCATAAGAAAATCATGGAACTTTTCACCCGAAATGTATAGATTCTCCCAACCGTTACGGACTCTGACTGTTTCCCAATTAGGGGTTTGAACCATTTTTTTTAGCATTTTGGAGTAGGTTTTGACCTTTTCTTGAGGTAGATCAGGTGATCCAAAAAAGCCGCGCCAATTGACAAAAACAACTTCATACCCAAGTTCTTTGAAGGTCGGGACATTGGGGACTACGGGAGATCTTTCACTGGCGGTAATAGCTAGAATACGAATTTGTCCCGATTTATGTTGTTCTAAAGCTTCACCTAAACCGGTAGATAAAATCTTGGTTTCTCCAGATAATAAACTAGCCATAGCTTTCCCACCAGCATCATAAGGAATATAACGTACTTTTTTCGGATCTCCCCCAACTGCTTGGAACGCCAGTGCTGCTACTAGATGGTCCATACTACCCCGTCCTGACCCACCGCTAATCGTTAATCGAGATGGGTCGTTCTGAAATAAAGTAACTGCCTGTTGCCAATTCTGGATTTCTGATTCATTGACAACCGCAAACACCCCATAATCAGCTACCACAGCGGCTACCGGTGTCAAATCCTGAAAGGAGTGAGAAAAGATTTTTTGTAGAGACCTAATGACGATAGGTGTTGAATTCACCATCAATGTGTCTTGTTGACGTTTGGCGGTTTTAACCAGATGGGCGATCGCCCTGCCGCCACCTCCGCCAGACATATTCTGATATGAAACGCGTTTAACTAAGCTAGATTTCGTCAGTGCTTCTCCTACCCCTCGTGCGGTTCCATCCCAGCCACCGCCCGCACCGCCAGGGATCAAAAAGTGGATTCTATGAATCTGTGTATCAGCTACTATATAGTATGGCCCCAATAAAAATACGGTTATTGCCGTTAGAACCTGACGTTTAGTCCAATATTTCATAAAATTCCTGTTAGTTTTCTTTTATCATTGCCCAGGTAGTTGTTAGCTTACCTGGGGAAGAGACAGCGAATCCTGCGTTAGGCACTCCTTTGCCTGTAATAACAAAGTTGTCGAAAATCGCTTCTGATCCGTCACAACAGATGGCGACCGAAACGCGACCAGTTTTAAAACGCTTATCTTGCCATTCATGAATCAGTTTGCCGTCAAAGTATCCTTTAAATTTGTCTGCTGATACGACAACTTTGTATAGATGTGCTTCTAAAGGATTTCCGGGTATGGCATCGTTTGTGATAAAATTCCAGTTGCCAGCAAATTGAACCATCCAACTCATTTCTCTGTCGACAATATTAAGCGCCCAGCCATAGCAATTATTTGGATCTAGGTGGCGAATGCCAATTCCAATAAAATCTGCCTTGATAGCATTTGCTTTGACCTCAACGGTATAGTTGCTCCATTTTGCCTCCCCCCAAATTGAACCTGTGACCCCACTAGTACTGGTAATGGTATACTGTCCATCGACGACTTTCCATGAACCCTGTCCCCAACGTTCCCATTCTTTGTCGTTACCATCATCAAAACTATCCCGAAATGTTCCGGTGAATCCTGTTAAAATTGCGGTTAGTAAGATAGCAATCGAAGTTAATGAATATTTCATAGGCCAATCTCCAATTATTGGCGTTGTTTTATTGTGCCTGAAAGACCTTGATAAACTAAAATTCCTGTTACCAAGGCTATCAACAGAAAGATTATTCCGACATTGTAAAATCCTAAAATCAATTTACCAAAGCCAAACAGTGTTGAATAGACAAAGATAGAACCTAACATCCAGTGTAGCAGTGCTGGTGTATGATCCTGCGACACTTGATGGGCATCGGTTAAACTGGGGATGTGTGCCCAAAACCCTCCATTAGGTTGGACTCGGTTGTAGAAAGCGACCAGTTTTTCATCTGAAACAGGTGGTGTTATCCAAGTTGCAGCCAACCATGCTAACGTCGAAGTTGGAACAATAATTAGCATTTGTATAGCAAAATCACCCTTAGTTTGCGGTAAGATATACACAATCGTGGTTGTTATGGCCGAAGCTACCATGGCCGAGATTTCCGACCAAGCATTAACTCGCCACCAATACCAGCGTAGGATCTGCACCAAACCGATACCCGCGTTAAGTGCAATGAGGAATTTCCAAGCGCCGGCAATCGAATTAAGGAATAGACTAACTACACCAGCAAAAATCATGATGATTATCACCGAGATGCGCGAAACTATGACATAATGGTGAGCATCAGCCTCAGGCTTCAAGAAACGTCTATAGAAGTCATTTACCAAGTATGACGCACCCCAGTTAAGGTGGGTGTCAATGGTTGACATGAATGCTGCTAGGAATGCCGCCATCATCAATCCGAGTAAACCGGCAGGCATATACTCCAGCATTAGTTTTGGGTATCCTGCTTCCGGGTCGGCCAAATCTGGATAGACCACCATAGATACCAAGGCCACGAGTATCCATGGCCATGGTCGTAATGTGTAGTGGGCGATGTTATACCAGAGAGTTGCCAATAACGAATTTCGCTCATCTTTAGTGGCAAACATGCGTTGAGCAATGTAGCCGCCACCGTCTACACCATTAGCCGCCCACCACTGTACTCCGAGATAAACACCAAATGTTAATATCGCCGTTTTCCCTAAGCTGAAGTCAGGTAGCAAGTTCAGTATGTGGTGATCTGCTCCATGTAACTCAGCCAGTTGGGTTTTCAGTGATTCAATTCCGCCGATTTTCCTAACTGCTATGATGGCTAGAGCGATAGATCCAATCATGGCCATACCGAACTGGATCAGATCAGTCATCACAACTCCCCAAAAGCCGGACATCGCGCAATAAATACCAGCAATAACCATGCAGATGAGAACAGCAATAATTTTCCAGGAGGTTGTATCCGGCAAGTTGAAAGTCAGAACTACCACTTTCTGCATGGCAAGAATTACCCATCCCATGGTAATACAATTTAGCGGCAGAGCGGTGTAAAGTGCGCGAAATCCACGCAAGATGCTGGCTGATTTGCCTTCATAGCGCAATTCGGTTAGTTCAACGTCAGTCAGGATTTCAGCCCGTCGCCAAAGACGAGAGAATAGAAATGTCGCTAGCATTCCACCTAAAACACCATTCCACCAAAGCCAGTTTCCAGCGATACCACCTTCCACCACAAGACCGGTAATAGCTAGAGGAGTATCGGCAGCAAAGGTTGTTGCTACCATTGATGTACCTGCCAGCCACCAAGGTAAATTTCTGCCTGAGATAAAAAACTCGTTGATATTTGAGCCCGCCCGTTTGGAATAGTAGATACCCAAACCAAGGGCAAAGAGGATATAACCAATAACAATCGTCATATCGATGGGAGAAAGGTTCATATGGAGTTCGTTGTTTTCTATTTAAATCAGTTGTTTAAAGTTGGTGTTGAGGTCCGTTTTTTTATTCTTCAGAACAGGTAACAAAAGCTCCGGTATAAGCATGCATAAAATTTCGGTTGCCAATTGGTGCATATTCAGCATTGCCAAAAAAACCAATTATTGGTAGATCAGGGAACTTTGCTTTGATAATTCCTATATCATAGTTCTTCTCACCGTAAAGTCCTGTCCCCCTACCTAGACAATTAAAGTAAAGCCCAAAAGCTGGTGGATGTTGTTGTGTCTTTTGGCTCATACGATCGATAATAGTCTGAATTTCTTGCCTAGCTGCATAGGGTGTTCTCAGATGAAACCGGACTATCTGCCCCTCTGTAATATGTTCCGCAGATTCAATAGCCGAACTGTCTCGGTCAATACCCATAATATTTCGAATCAAATAGTCACCAATCTCCGGTGATTGATTAGAATTGTCCATAGCCATACCGAGAAAAACCATTCCTCCTGACCTACGTATGTCTTCTTCAGTTAACAATTCCAGAGATTTCTGCAATACTTCAAGCGCTGGAATTTCGTTCAATTCTAAGATTTTGTCGCCGTCAGCACGGGTAATTTCGGCAGCTTTTCCAAACGGTTGACAGCCTTGGGCAACTCCGACTTCAGTATGGAAAGAACCCGTTAGCAGAGCGCCGGAAGTGCTGGTCTCTACCATTTTTTCGCCACACCATTGGTGTGCCTGCCCAGTTGTTGGGTTACCGGAAGCGGCTGCCCCGACAATTGGCACGTTAAATTGATATTCCTCGGTTTTTTGAATTAGTTGTGTTGGTAAATCACTTCGAATATCCGGAAAGATGGTTAAAAGTGAATTATCTTTAGCTGAAACGTGACTGTCTATAATGGTGCTGATGGATGCAATGTCGTTTTTTGTCTCAAGTAGCGGGTGTATAGAGAGCTGATCCGAACGCACTACCAGAACAGCAATGGTAGATTGGCCTTCAAACTCACCAGCTGAAGTTAGGACAGACATTCCGCTGCAACCAACTAAACAATCCGATCCGGAAATATCTTTAATACCCTCAAAAATTTGCTGATATTCGCTAGCATAATTGACTGTTGCGAAAACAAACACCAAATCCGATTTGGCGATCTTGGCGTTGCTCATAGCCATTGTAACTGCTTGCTCGGTTGCCTCAGCAGTAGAGAGATTATGACTGTACCCAACTCCAGCACGAATCACTTATAATTCACCTTTATTTAATCCCTTGATTAGTTGTAGTATCCGACATAATTATGACAGTATAAAAGACTTTGATCAATTACTCAACTGAGATGTTACATTACAACTAAATTATTAGGTAATAAGCTAATACTTTGGGTCAGCAATATTTGGTAAATGTAGAGGTGAAACCGATCATAGTAGCTTTACGTTTTTTGCAGCATGGATAAGCATGCTGACTGTTTAACGGATTACTTTAGGTATTTGAAAGATAATCTTGACCAACAGGTAAAAAAACTTCAGGTCAAGATTACCCAAGCGAGGACAGAAGACCATCTATCGGATTTACAGGCAACCAAACTGGTAACGCAGCTTGACGCTCAGCAGTTGCAACTTCAGGATTTGGGTTTACAGCAGTCGAGGTGGCGTAAGATTTGTTCATTAAATACTTAGTTGAAGATTCTCCTTCCAACCTTTTTACACGATTCCGTCCTTATGTTCCTCTTGCCAAAATAGTCCGAAAATTGGCCTTAAATTTAAGAAAAATGTTCTTTCATAGTGCAGTCAAGAAAATCAATTCTTAGATGAACATTCCTTATGTCAAACAATTCTATCACGTGTGTTGATACCACCTTGTCAATGATCCTGAAAGTTGCACGCTAGTCTAAAAAAACGTTGGTGATTCTTGTTTCCTAATTCCCATGATGAATGTATATTATTGAAGGCTAGGTATTAATTTATATTAGGTAGTTTCTTTATGATTAGAATTGGCAGACAATACTTGCTGTTAACTGTTACGCTAATAATTTTATTATCGGCCAATTTCTTAGTTCTAGATACAGAGGCGCAAAAACAGTGGCGTCAGTTTTCCATAGTCAATGCGGGCTATTCCACCGATCCGATTATGACAGTATTGCCTTTTGATGCCATTCCAGCTATCACCGATCCCCGATTTGTAGAGGCTGACCAAGCCAGGTTGGATGTCAATTCACCGATAATTGGTGTCAGTTTGAATGGTGATAGTCATGCGTATTCCATTCGTTTACTAAACGATCATGAGATTGTTAACGATCAGGTTGGCGACATTCCCATAGCCACAACTTGGTGACCACTTTGCAATACGGCTATCGTGTATAACCGGGAGATTGACGGACAAGTATACACCTTTGGTGTTTCTGGTAAACTTTGGCGTGATGCTCTGTTGATGTATGACCATCAAACTCGGAGCTTGTGGTCACATATTACTGGCCAAGCGGTCGAAGGTACTTGCCAAGGAAAGCAGTTGAAGATACTGATCAGTATGCCCAAGATCACTTGGCAGGTTTGGAAAACAAATTATCCTGAGACCAAAGTGCTTTCAGTTGCTTATAATCCAAATCACCCCGGGCAACAACGGGAAGATGAAGTACAGGACAGGTATCGACAGTACCACCGGAGTTCGAGAACTGGTATCAGCAAGATCGAATATAATGATTTTCGACTTCGGAACAAAGAGCAGATTGTTGGTGCGCGTATTGATGATCATTACCGTGCCTATCCTTTCTCCGCTTTCGAGGGAAAAACAGTTATCAATGATACTATAGATCAGACACCTATCTTGGTTTTTCATCATAATGACTCAGGGGCAACTGCGGTTTTTCTTAGCTTGTTGGAAACAGAGAAACTCACTTTTGTCGACCATACCGATTATCTGGTGCGAGATAAGCAAACAGAAACATTATGGAACCTGATTACAGGTACTGGGGTAAAAGGGCGACTGAAAGGGAAGAAACTGAAGAGATATCCGGCTATCAATGTCTATTGGTTTGCTTGGGCACGTTACCATCCTGAAACAACTGTTTATCGTTAGTCATAGAGCGCCATCACCTACCTGAGAAACATCAATGCTGTGTTGGCCTGGCACGTTTGTATGCCAATCCATGCATATTGTATAATCCGAAGGGAAATCGGGTTCAGGCATGCTTTTAGCACGTTGAGCAACCAGTTTTTGATCCCCAATCGCAGTCAGGGTTTCCTTCAGGTAATCCATTCGGACTAGAGTTTCACTTTGGTAAAGACTGATGGCGTCCACACCTGCCTGATATTGTTTTTTTGCCCAATTGTAAACTGGTTGGGGATCGAAAAAACCGGTGTTTTGCTGGGTACCGCTTTCAATTAGTTTCTTTGATCCGATTCCGCCGATACATATCTTGTTGTGTCGGTGTGCTACTTCAACGTGATAAGCATGATAATGCCCGGGATCATCTCGGCAAAGAGGAAATGGACTCAACATCAATCCGTCGATTAAATCCTTAGCACACCACCTTTCAATATCGAGCCCGAAAGCAATCATCAACCAAGGAGCATTGTCTGGAACACGAGTGATAATGGGGCAAGCGTATCCTAGCATCTTTTCCTGTTTTTGGACAGCCTGCCTCAACTTTTTCATGAATCCGGTCAGGATATCTGCCCGATACTGGAACCATTGCTGAAAATCGTCCGGATTGCGGGATTGGATCTTTCGGGGATCGACACTGTGTTTAGCTATGAAAGGATCGACCAGTGCTGGATGGTACATCAGTATGGGGATCTGCCGACAAAAATCAAGAACCAGTCCATCAACACCAATCCTCTGAATTTCTAACAGGATATCGATTCGTTCCTGCTGCACCTCTTCAGTCGCGTAACAGAGACGATGCGGAACAGGGTTACCCAGTTTGGTCTGTTCATGCAGATGCAGATTATCGTAGGCGAAGCGGGAAGTCACACCAGCATAATCCGCTGAGCCGTAATGCCTGTTCATACCCAACCGACCTAGTATCGGCATGTTGCGATCCCGGCAGAGGGAAATTGCCTGTCGTAGAGGACAGATTTTCTCCATAATTTTGGTAACAAACGACCAATCCTGTCCACCGACCAGATGACTGTCCACACACTGCATTGTTGCGTTGGGTAGGTCTGACCAGTAATCCACCACCGATCGACCGCAGTTCCACACTATATGGTTGATACCCCAATGCTGGTGCAGATCAATGCATTGATCAATAACCTCAGGTCCTGAGCAAGGCTTGTTATAGTTGGTATAGTAGCACATCCACTCGGATATACCTATCACCGGATGATGTTGGATCTGGCTGTCTGTCGGTGCCGTATTGAACTTAGGTTTCATGGAATTCATTGATCGAAAAGTGGGAGGCAATTTTTATATCCTGCCATAGTTGAGTTCTGTTGCCAACCCAAAATTTCTATTAAACGATTTCCGAGTTGACAAATAAAACAGGATATATCATTATGTCATTCGCTGGAATGCATTTTAACTCGAAATTAATTGGAAATGATTGTGCGTATTGCTATCGGTGGGATGAGTCATGAAGGAACAACCTTTTCGCCACTGTTGACAGATCTGGAGGATTTGGTTGTTACCAGAGGAGAAAATTTATTATTGGATGACAATCTGCGCCAACTCTACCGTCAACATAACGTAGAGATCGTACCAACACTGTTTGCGAGAGGGACACCGTCAGGAATCATTAAAAAGTCGTGTTATCAGGTATTAAAAAACGAAATTCTGCAAAAGATCAAGTCGGCTAAAGATCTGGACGGTATCTGCCTTACATTGCATGGTGCCATGGAAGTTGAGGAAGTTGGTGACGGTGAAGGTGACTTGATGAGTTCAATCCGTGCTGTGGTGGGAGAAGATGTACTGATCTCGGTCAGCCTTGATCTTCACGGTAATCTGACTTCGAAGATGGTTGAATCGGTGGATCTCTTGACCGCTTACCGAACTGCGCCCCATCGTGATGCTGCAGAAACACGTTGTCGTGCAGCATCTTTGTTAATTCATGCTTGGCAGAATAACCTGAAACCGAAAATAGCTTGGATTCCAGTGCCAATTTTACTGCCGGGTGAGAAAGTAATTACGGAATTGGAACCTGCGGCTTCTCTGTATGCTATGATTGAAGAGGTAAATCAGGTACTGGGTATCCTAGACACATCAATTATGGTTGGTTTTGCTTGGGCAGATGTTCCCCATGCTTCGGCAAGCGTTGTGGTAATAGCTGAGAATGATAGGGATATAGCCTATGAGCAGGCGGAGCGTTTGGCTGAAACCTTCTGGAATCGAAGGGAAGCATTTCACTTTGACGTCGAGACCTACCCGGTGGACGAATCCATTGATGAAGCCTTGTCTTTTGCTCAAAAACCGGTTTTTATCTCCGACTCCGGTGATAACCCGACAGCAGGTGCAACAGGGGATATCCCTATCTTTCTTGAACGGTTACTAGCCAAAAATGTCAAGAATGCGGTAGTTGCGGCTATCGCAGATGCGAAAGCGGTTAAAACCTGTGTTGCAGAAGGGTTAGGATCGAAAATCTCTCTGTCAATTGGCGGGAAACTGGATACGATACACGCCGAGCCACTTACGATTACCGGGCGGGTAACATTTTTGTCCGATGACAGCAAGACCGCAGTCTTTCAGATTGATGGAGAGGATTCAGCACACAATGGGATCGAGGTCATTCTGACGGCTGACCGTCGTGCCTTCATTTCTCCCGACCAGTTTGAAGCCCTCAATATTGATCTGTTTTCGCGGGATATTGTTGTTGTCAAACTAGGTTATTTATTCCCGGAACTGCGAGATATCGCACCCAGGTCAATTATGGCTTTGTCCCCTGGAGTCAGTAACGAAGACATTGAGAATTTACCATTCAATCGAGTTCGAAGACCTATCTATCCCTTAGATCGGGATTTTGTATGGTCTCCATCTCGGTATGCATTGCGTTAAAATGAAGTAAATCACTTATCTAGAGGAATAAATTCTATGGCAATCAAAACTTGCTTGATGATTGGTGGCAGTGGGATGGCTGGTGGTTGGATTAACCGATTGGTTAATGAATTCAGCGATCAGGTGAAAATTATCGGATTAGCCGATATCCAACAAGAGGTGCTGGATCAGCAAGCGGAAACACTGGGCCTGGGAAAAGATCAGTTGTTTACTGACTTTAATCAAGCCTGCGCAACGGTCAAAGCCGATTTTTGTGGTGTGGCGACGCCTCCTCCTTTTCATAGTCCGGCAACCATAGCCGCTATGAAAAACGGCATGCCGGTCATTTGCGAGAAACCGATTGCCGATACACTTGAGGCAGCCAAGGCGATGGTGCGTACATCACGAGAGACAAATTTGCCCTGTGTCATCATCCAGAATTATCGTTATGCAGCCAATAAGCAGGAACTGGTAAGAATCAGAGAAGAAGGAAGATTAGGACGTCTCCAACATGTTTTCGGTCGCTATGCTTGTGATTATCGCAGGCCTGGTTCTTGGGGTAAGACTTGGCGGCATGACATGGACTTCAGCCTGCTATTTGAAGGCTCGGTACACCATTTTGATATGTTGCGTTTCCTATCCGGAGGTGATTGTGAGACATTGACGGGTTTCGGTTGGAATCCGGAGTGGTCAAGTTTCAAACACTTTTCCAGCGGCTATTACCTGATGAAAATGGATAACGGTGTTCATGCATGTTATGAAGGCAATAGCTCGGCCGCGGGTATTACCAATTGCTGGAATAGTGAGTATTACCGCCTTGAGTTCGAAGAAGGAACTGTCGAAATCTCCGGTGGAAATCAAATTAAGATTTACCGGGTCGGTCAGGAAACAGAGACCTATGAAGCACCAAGTATTGAGCGGTTGGCTCACGGTTACCTTTTTGATGAGTTTATCGGTTGGCTTGATGGGGGGAAACCTTCAGCTACGCAGATCTCAGACAATATCAAGAGTTTCATCATGGTAATTGCAGCTATGGAAACGACAGATGACGGCAGCCCCAAACATATGGCGGAATACTTGAAAGATCTGTGATGTCAGACCATCTATCCAAGATAGGTTTTGTCAGCCAGATAATAAACGCCAACCCAAAGCAGGCCATGCCAATTGTTCCTGATCAGAGTCTCAAACCTAACTGGACACTTAATCTCAGATCTCAGCTTACTGGAGGTACACTATCACGCACCTTCAATTAGCAGGCTAAACAACAACTGCAGAACTATTTATTAGATTGATCATGCTTCCGCTTGGAAGTTGGCGGCTTTTTTGTAACTATATTAGGAGGGAAATATGGCTTTCGAACTTAACGCTAAAGGTAAATACAGAAAACTCACACCATCATATCAGGGATCGCGCTATCGAGACGGCCGACCCAAGGTGGACAAGGATCTCCTCAGGCGAATGAAACAGGTAACGATCGAGGAGGCTTGGGGAGTACTGGGTGGCAAAGGGCATCACTTCCAGTTCGACGGAGACTGGCTGAATCTACACCCTGACCGCGTCATTGTTGGTCGCGCTGTCACCTGTCGTTACGTGCCGCATCGGCCAGACCTCAACGAAGTTGTCGAGGCCGATGGTGAGCGCAACAAACGCGTCGGTGGACAGAATTCTTGGGTTATCGATATGTTGGTCAAAGATGATGTGCTGGTAGTCGAACTTTTTGGCAAGATTGTCAAGGGCACCTTTATTGGCGATAACCTGGGCATGGCCATCAACGTCAATACCGGAGGTACTGGTGTGGTGATCGACGGTAGTATCCGAGATGACGAGCGCGTACGCCAGCTACCTTTCAACGTACTGTGCCGAGGGACTCATCCGACAGCTATCGGCGAAGTCACTATGGCCGAAATAAACGGCCCAGTTCGCATCGGCAATGCCACCTGCGTGCCTGGAGATATCGTGCTAGCCAAGGAGTCGGGCGTGGTCTTTATCCCGCCGCAGTACGCCAATGAAGTAGTCGAGCGTTCGGAGGATGTGCGCCTGCGAGACTACTGGGGCAAGCAGAGCATCGCTGACGGCCGTTACACGCCGGGTGAAGTTGACCGCAAGTGGTCGGAAAAGATGGAAAACGAGTTCGAGTGCTGGTCGGAAAAGATCGACGTGCAGGAGATCTTTGCCCAACTCTAGATGGCTGGTAGAGTATGCTGGGGTGTCCTGGTGATTGGTCTGAAGACAGACGTTGCGGATCATCAGCTATTATGTATCTAACAACCTATGAAGAAGAGTGCAAGGCCGTCATATGGCGTTTTATCTGGCTGGTGTACCCAAAACATATGGACCCAAACCTGAACTTTTTCAAATCAATGTTCTGGAGATCCATAATGCACCTGAGACTATCGTTGTTGAAGGTATTCAGAAGCTGGTTTACCTAACACTTTTGGTTGCTATTAGGTAACCACCTAGTCGGTTGCAGAAAAGCTAATGGCAAACTCTGAAAGCAGTTGCGCTCTTTATGTCATAAACACGACACATAGCTTCTCGGCGGCGACCCGAAAACTTTGACTCGTCTATTCTCTCCTAAAGTCAAAATCTGGAAGAATGTGGCAAAGGGTGCAGAATCTCTGGACAGCATTGATAAAGTCGGGGCGCTGATTGAGTTTGAGCCAGAACATCCAGTATGATACTATCCATGTGCTTCCTACATGAACAGAAAGTGGAAGTTCTACAAATTAGCAGATTAAAACGTTATCTTTTCCATTTTGCAGCATAACGTGGAGTGAATTTTATATGAAAATCAAAGTTAGTTCCGAAGAATTAACCAAGAGGGAATTGTCCGCATCCCATCTCAAAAAAGCAATCGATGCCATTCATGAGGAAGGATATATTATTCTTGGAAACATCGTCCCGCATAACCATTTGGACCTTTTGAACGAAAAAATGACACAGGATTCGCACACAATAGTCAGTTCCAATTCCGATAGATGGGAAGGCCGACGCACTATTGGCCACTTGCAGCAGGGCGCGCCACCTTTTACCCCCTATATCTTTCCCGACATTGTCGCAAATCCGATTGTTGAACATGTCTCGATTACTCTGCTCGGAGAAGGTGCTTTTAATGGTTTTTACAATGGAAATACAAACACGCCCGGAAGTACTCAACAGAACTTACACATGGATACCGGTCACCTTTGGTCAAACCTGAATCCTTCTCATCCGACAGCATCAGTCGTTGTCAATATTCCCATGATAGATGTCACTGAAGAGCGTGGGGCAATTGAACTTTGGCCGGGAACTCATCTCGCTGGCGATGTGTCTCACCGTCTTGATGAGGCGATCGAAGAAGCACGACGTAAAGTCAGACCGCCTGTGCGCGGAACTACTAAGAAGGGCGATGTTCTCATACGGGACATGCGACTTTGGCATCGCGGTGCCCCGAACCTATCTGACATGCATCGCCATATGATTGCATTAGTACACTACGTCGGTTGGCTCTGCCGCGGACGGCCGATTCGGTACGTCAAAGGGTGCGAGGAGGCATTTAAGAATAGTCGAGTTGATCCCCACGCGACCTTTCTTGATGAACCGTATGACTATCTCTTTGACTATCGCGGCCCCAATTCATAGAGAAGCAACTCGTTATTAGTCACTGGATACCGTGAGGTTAATATTACCCACGCGTTCTGGCTCGTTTCTCCCGTAGAATTCTTACGTCAAACTCAATAACCACATTACCCGATGTTGTTGGCGAATTCGATCTTGAGTTTGGAGAATGTAAACCAACTGGATTTCAAAGTATAATTGAGGAACGAATGGGAAATGCTCAATTATAAAAGATAAATGAAATATATTGAAGCTCAGTGAGTGAAAAGAGAATGGTAAAAAAGGTAAAATATCTTCATTGATCGAATATAAGGAGAGAAAAATGTCACTTAAGCCTCAATACTGAGGCTTAAGTGACAAGGAAGCGAAAGGGGAATTCTTGATTGTCTATGGGGGATTTTGCAACCCTTTAATGAGAGGTAATGGGATGCGTTCCTCAAACATGGGGCAGGTTCTTGCCGTTACCAGCCGCGACCAACCACGCGCAGATAGACTTGACTTCGTTATCTCCTCCATGACTTATGAAAGATGTGCAGGAATGCCCAAACAGATAGTAGAATACCGGAGAAGTCTATGATATCGGACCATCGGTCCGGTGTGGATTTTATCAAGCAGATAATAGACACCAACCCAACTCAGCCCAAGTATTATTATTATCTTGGGATAGCCCTAACCGATTCCAATCAGTTAGATCAAGCAGTCGAGGCGTATCAGCAGGCGATCACGCTGGATCCGAATTATGCTGAAGCCTATTATAATCTGGGCGTAATCCTGCATAAGCAAGGACGATTGGAAGAGGCAGTTCAAGCTTATCAGCAGACGCTTGAGCTTAGTCCGAAATATGCCGATGCTTACCATAATTTGGGTGCTTTGAGGTATCAGCAAGATCGATTGGAGGAAGCTGTTCAAGCCTACCGGGAACTGATCCTTATAGATGAAGGCAACCTTGACGCTTATTACGATTTAGCCACTATTTTTCGTCAACAAGGTAAAGTGGAGGATCTAGTTGATTGCTATAAAAAAATTCTCCAGATTAAACCGACGAATGTTTCGGTGTCGCACATGATATCAGTGCTAAAAGGCGAAGTAGGGGATGAAGTGCCGCTAGCCTATATTGAGAAGTTGTTTGATGGGTACGCCAAATCTTATGACCGGCACATGGTCGAATCTCTGGAATGTCAGATCCCTTTGCTTTTGCGTCGGGAACTGGATAAAATTACCGGACAACTTTGGTTTAATAACGTTGTCGATTTAGGGTGTGGTACTGGATTATCTGGACAAACATTTAGGGACGTGTCAACTCGGCTAACTGGTGTTGATATTTCATCTAAAATGATAGAGATGGCAAAAGAGAAGAATATCTACGATTATTTGGAAGTTAACGATTTGATGACGTTTTTCGGTAGCAACAGAGAAAAGTTTGATCTGTTTATTTCGGCCGATGTTTTTGGGTATATCGGTGAATTAGATTCGATTTTTAAAGGCGTGTCTGAAACTGCTGACGACCGTGCGCTCTTTCTGTTCTCAGTTGAAAATTATGATCAGGAGGAAGCATCCTCTTCTAATCTTTCCTATGTTGTTCGCCCAAGTGGTCGGGTTGCACATTCAAAGCGTTACATCACAGATTTGATAGATCAATACCAGTTTTCATTGGAACATTGTGAAGAGGCGACCATTCGCAATGATTATGATCGGCCGGTAAGTGGTGATCTGTACAGGTTAAGGAAATTATAATTCGGTTAAGATGACAGCTATTCATCCGCAAGCACAAATCGGGCATATCCATCTCACTGTTGCCGACTTGGATCGAGCAGAGAAATTCTACACTGAAATCCTAGGATTTGAAGTAACTTCCCGTTTCAGTCAGCACGCGGTTTTCCTCTCTGCTGGTGGTTATCATCATCACATTGCCTTGAATACGTGGGCTGGGCCGAATGCGAAACCGCCGCCGCCGGAGTCTACTGGACTTTACCATTTCGCTATTTTGCTACCTAGCCGTTTGGAACTGGCCAAAGTTATCAAACGCGTTATTGATTGTCAGGTTCAAATTGATGGTGCTTCTGATCACCATGTCAGTCAAGCGGTTTATCTGCAGGATCCGGATGGTAACGGAATAGAACTCTATGTCGATCGGGATCCGAGTGAATGGATCTATCAAGATGGTGAGTTAGTGATGACTGTCGATCCACTTGACTTGAACGAACTGTTAGCGGAACTGTCCTGACTTCTTTTTCACCATAAACTTTAATATTGCATACTAGAACGAGGAATCTGATGCCAAACAAAATTCTATTAGCACCGATTTTTCAGAACGCAAGGTTTGATACCGAAGAACGTCGGGAAGGCTTGAACAAACTTGCCCAGTTGGCGGATCTAGAAATGGAACCGACTGAACTGACGGAAGATAATGCTGACGGTGTGGTCGGTGTCATCGCCAGTTCTGCTTTGGTTCATCCAGGTTTTTATCAGGCTGCTGAGAAGCTGAGAATTATCTCCAGATGGGGAGTAGGCTATGAGAACACGAATTATGAGATTGCTGCCCAACATGGAGTGTTTGTCACCATTGCCCCTGAGCATATGGTAACTGTCGCTGAATATACCATTGCCCAATGGATGGCGACCCTCAAACGTGTTTATACCTTGAATCACCTTTCTCATGGAGGAGATTTTTCTATTATTCGAACTTATGAAACCAATGGATCTACGCTTGGACTCTACGGTTTTGGTAGGATTGGTCAGGCGGTAGCAACACGTGCAAAACCACTTCTTGGCAATGAAGGAAGATTGCTTGTGTATGATGTCCGCAGCGATATTCAAGAATTGGCAGCCGAATATGGAGCTATTGCTGTAGATGATCCCATGGTTTTGTTTCGTGAAAGCGATACCGTTTCCCTACACGTTGCGGGTGATGATGTCATCGTTAACTACGATTGCCTCTGTGCTATGAAACCTCATGGATCACTAATTAATCCTTCACGGGGAAATCTGGTTGATGATCAGTCTGTCAACCGTGCCATTTGCGAAGAACGACTCTATTATTATGTGGTAGACGATCCAGTCAACGGTCCTCGAGAGATTCACAAAGATCATCCTCGTATCATCTGTACCAATCACAACGCTGGGATTACCCTTGAGTCAGCTATCCGTCTCGATTTACGAACCTTTGGACAAGTCACTGATGCTATTCAGGGTAGGAAACCAGCTCACATCCTCAACCCGGATGTGTTGGATCATCCTCGGGTGAAGACCTTTCTGAAAACAGAATAGCCCTCTCTTCAGGCTTATTAGGCTTATCTCCCGAAATATATCAAAATTAGTCCTGTCTCCCGACTTAGAGAAAGAAAGATCATTTTGACAATTCGCTCTTTTTTGACAATTCGCTCTTTTTTGGTTAGACTTATTCCCTGAAAATAACTTGTGTAACTCAAACCAAACAAGGACGAAAATCTATAATATGGGTCAAATAGTTGATATCGGTAGAAGAATTGAATTGGTTCCGATGGATTCTTATTTTCATGATATTGCTATTGCTTTGTATCAACAGCACACAACCATAGGACCTTCATTCTTGGTACATACTTACAGTCGGATTGAGGATGTTTCACAACGTATTCAGTTTGTGGTCGATGCCATGCAGACATTGGGTGGGATGGAGTTAACGGAATCGAGGCTACTCCGGTTTCCTTGTGGAACGGATCATCAACTGGCCTGTAAACGTGTTTTTCTGGAAGCGTGTAAATCCGATCCAATGCAGTTGGTTGAATCACGCCCTGACACGATTTTCGACAAAAAGGCGAATTGCGACATAACGGTACTAAGCTATGGAAATGGGCGTTATCAAGTAACAGCTAATGGCGATGAATCAGGAAAAGAAAGACGTGTTTCTGCCATTACTGGTGGATTAATCAAACTGGGAGATATGATAATTGTTGATGAGGAAAGCTCGGATCAAGTTGCTTTCCCTTGCGGTTGTTCCCACGATGCCTTAGTGGGATTATTGTTAGTTCGTGCCCCCAACGTGCGAGCGGTGGCACGAGAACAGCAGATGACGGCGTCGCGCGGGGTTCTTTCCTCTCCCAGTCAACAGGAATAGGCAAGATAAAAATATAGGAGATATATAGTGTGGAGACAGAGATTGATTCAATGACCAGTCGTCAGCGTGTCTTGGCAGCGTTAGGCAGGGAACCTGTCGATCGAACTCCAGTTTGTAATCCAACGTCAGTAGCTACCGTAGAGTTAATGGATTTAGTTGATGCCTCGTTTCCAGAAGCCAACAGGCAACCGGAACTAATGGCGAGATTAGCTGCTACCGGATATACCGAATTAGGATTTGACACCATAATGCCGGTTTTCAGTATTATTCAGGAATCATCAGCTCTCGGCTGCAAGATTCAGTGGGAGCAAAAAGATAACTGGCCAACAGTGAAGATGCGGGAACCTATTTATGAAGATGTGGATGACATTAATATTCCATCCGATTTGCTAATTCATCAAGACACAAAGTGTGTACTGGACGCTATCAAGATTCTGAAGAAAGAATATGGCGATGAAGTGGCCGTTATTGGAAAAACAATGGGGCCTTGGTCTCTCGGATACCATTGCTTTGGAGTTGAACCTTTTTTGCTAATGTCCCTGGACGATCCGGATAAGACCATGCAATGTCTAGATAAATTGAAAAAAGTAACAATAGACTTTGGTGTGGCGCAAATTGAAGCTGGTGCGGACGCATTGACGCTACCCGATCATGCCACTGGAGATCTGGTTAGTGGTGATTATTACCGTCGATACCTGCGTGATTTGCATATTGAATTTGTTGATAGAATTCCAATTCCCTTGATTCTGCATATCTGTGGACGGACAGTTGATCGAATGGAATACATCGCACAGACTGGCATGTCTGCCTTCCATTATGATTCCAAGAACCAACCCCAGGAATCGATAGACATAACACAGGAATTGATCTCCTTAGTTGGAAATATCAATAATCCTGAAACGCTCTTTGCCAGAGGTCCGGAAGAAGTTCGACAAGAAGTCTATAATAACCTGGATGCGGGTGTCCAACTTGTTGGACCAGAATGTGCCATCCCTCTGCAAACTGCCATTGAGAACTTAATGGAAATTCCCAAGGCCGTGCGGGATTGGCATAAAGAACGTGCCGCACAGAATTAGACTTGAAAACAAATAATGGCAAAAAGACCTGTTGAAGTCTGCATCTGTGAAGCATATTGATCTACAATCCAATGTGAATTGGGTTAATAGAAAGGAAGAATTTTGGCTGAAATCACTGATATTGAGAATGAGTTTATCAGGGAGGAAATTGAAGAATACCTGGAACGACCAAATGAAATTGAAATAGCAATTAACACTTTTGCCCAAGTGACTTCGGCTATGCAGGAAATTGCTGCCGCTCTGATTGATGGGGATCATCATACCGTTGATCAATTGACCAGCATAGCCTTGGAAGAGGGTACCGAAGCCTTGGAAATCATGGATGATGGACTGATAGCAGGAATGAGTATTGTAGGTATAAAGTTTCGGGAAAATTTTATCTTCGTGCCGGAGGTTCTCGCCTGTGCTCGTGCCATGAAAGCTGGGATGGCTTATATTGAACCAATTTTATCAGCTTCCGGGATTAAACCTGTTGGTACCGTTGTCATGGGAACGGTAAAAGGGGATCTACATGATATTGGAAAAAACCTGTGTATCATGATGCTCAGAGGATCGGGTTTTGTCGTACATGATCTCAGTGTTGACACCTCAGAAGACGAATTTATTGATGCTGTGGAAGAACATGAAGCGGACATATTGGGCATGTCCGCGTTATTGACCACCACTATGCCCAATATGGGTAAAACAATTGAAGCTTTCATTGATGCCGATCTACGCGACGATGTTAAAATTATGGTTGGTGGAGCGCCAGTTACTCAAGAATTCGCTGATGATATGGGTGCTGATGGTTACGGCAAAGATGCGGTCGAGTGCGTAGAATTGTCTAAACGTTTACTTAAAGAAGATAATGAGGAATTCTGAAACAGGTAAAGTGGGCCTGAGATGCAGAAAATTGATAAAAAAGAGTATCAAAGACGCTTAGACAAAATCACCGAATTGTTTTCCAGTATGGCGTTTCACGCTGATGAGCAATCCACCTATCGCTGTCCCTACAAAAATAAAGAAGATCGATGCACGGCAAAATTCGGATGTCGTAACCAGCGCAAACCCGATAATCGCCGAGAGCTCTTAATCTGTGGAGGGGATGATAAACTGGACTATCGTCAGGCTTGGGAGACCGAAGCAGTTCCCGACAGCACGTTAATTGATATCGAGTATGGTATGGGTACAGTGACATCCGATGATAGAACATGCAGGCTTTCGGTCGGAAAAACAATTTTTGATTATGCAGATGAGTTAGCAGTTCAGGTGCCAACATCCTGTTTTCGCACTGGTCAGTGTCATGAGTGCATTATTGAGGTTAAACAAGGAATGGAAGCACTTCAACCTAGGAACGAAACCGAATCGTTTCTGCAAGAGAATTATCGACTAGCCTGCCAAGCTGTTGTTTCTAACGCTGATGTGGATATAGATTTCTCGCCGCTACGACGTACCCCTAAGATCTTGATAGATTCTAACCAAACATCGATTGTGGATATAGATCCGATCGTGATTTGCCAGAATGGTGTTGTCTACTATGATGGGGAAGCCATAGACAAATATCGTGGACACCTATATGGTTTGGCAATCGATCTGGGTACCACAACGGTAGTAATCAGTTTGGTTGATCTGGAGAATGGGAAGAGTATTACTTCTAGTGCCTTTGAGAATCCTCAGCGATTCGGCGGTAGCGATATCATGAATCGTATTTCATACGATGGAGTCTATCATGGTGAACTACGCAAAGCTATTATCAACGCTATCAACCATGAAATTTTGCAGATGGAAGAAGAATTCGGTTTTGTACGACAAGAGATCTACGAAATTGTGGTAGTTGGAAACTCGACTATGCGCGATATCCTTTTCAAGCTAGATGTTCAGAGTATCGGTCAGAAACCTTATAAATCGACGATTGAGCTGGCTTATCTGGCTGGTGAACGCAGTACCACATCGCTTGTGGAGAAAACCCGTCGTTTAGGTATTCGAGCCAACCCCAAAGCCAAAGTTTACGGACTTCCTTTAATTGCTAGCCACGTTGGCGCAGATACTGCTGCGGTCCTGGCAGCTGTAGACATGGCTTCACAAAAAGAAACGGTAATGTTGGTTGATGTCGGTACTAATACTGAAGTAGTTATCGGACATGCTGGACGAATGCTAGCTGCATCCTGTCCGGCAGGACCGGCATTTGAGGGAGGACTGATTAAATATGGGATGCCAGGATGTGACGGTGCTATCGAATCAGTTCGATGGGCTGATGGTCAGTTTGAGTATGATATCATCGGCGGTACGCAACCACATGGGCTCTGTGGATCAGGGTTAATCGATTTGCTGGCAGAGCTTCGCCGTCATGACCAGATGACGCCCAAAGGCGTATTTGCAGATAAGAAACAGTATGAATTAACAATTGTACCGGAATATGGGATTACTCTTTCAAGAGAAGATGCGAGTAATCTGGCTCAGGCAAAAGCGGCCAATTATTGTGGACAATTCATCCTGATACGGCATTTTGGTATTAGTCCTCTCGATATAACCGAATGCTATCTTGCTGGTGGTTTTGCCAACTATGTCAATATCGATAATGCTATTCAAATTGGTTTTTTAGCCCCTGTTCCTAAAGAACGGATTACCAAGATCGGTAACGCTGCCATACAGGGAGCAAGAGAAGTTTTGATTTCACGAAAGAAACGCGAGTCAATTGAACGGTTAGTAAAAGGAATTGATCACATTGAATTGGAGACAACACCAGATTTTTTCGAGGTATTCGTCGAGGGCTGCCAGTTCAAACCGATGCCAAATGAATTTAGATAACTTCTGACTTTACCATCAAGTCGTTCATAAAAAGATACCGAAGCAGCAAAATAAAAGATTAGATTTTAGTGGAAACTTGGCAAAAGCCCTCATTTCGTTCCTTACTTCAAGAAACCAGCACATTTGTTGCTTGTGTGGAATTGGTTAATTCACGTGGTATTATCACTGAACGTGGAGGAACTCGCGTGTTAAAATTGGCTCGTGAACTTTCCCAACATCCGCAGATTCATGCTTTATGCATAACAGATAATGCAGGTGGAAATGCAATGCTTAGTGCAGATACAATGGGAACTGACCTTATTTCTCGTGGTCAGGAAGTCGTCATCCATCTCTCCTGTAAAGACTGGAATCGTAACGGCTTGCAAAGTCAGGCTTGGAAGCTGGCTAGTGAAGGATTTGATAACGTGTTGGCATTATCAGGTGACTATCCCGTCAGTGGCTACAAAGGACAGGCTAGTGCAGTTTTTGATATCGATTCTGTTGGGTTATTAAAGATGATTTCTGAGATGAATACAGGACTAGAAGTTAGTGTTGGACAGAATAAAAAGAAGCGAGTTCTAAAACGTACACGTTTTTTCTCAGGAGCCGTTGTTAATAATCATAAACGCTATGAACGTGAGGTTATGCCTCAGTATTTCAAACTCAGGAAGAAAATCGAAAATGGGGCGTCTTTTATTGTTAATCAGATTGGTTATGATGCACGTAAACAGGATGAACTATTAAAATACATGAATTGGTCTGGCCTCCATGTTCCTGCGTTATGTAACGTTTATGTACTTAGTTTAACAGCCGCTCGCTTCTTTCATGCTAATAATATTCCGGGAGTAACGGTTACTGACGATCTCCTCGCTTTAGTTGTAAAACAGGCGGATTCGGTCGATAAAGGGAAAGCTTTCTTTTTGGAGTTCGCAGCCAAGCAGTGTGCAATTGCCAAAGGATTAGGTTTCCGTGGTGTTTATTTGGGTGGGCATCTAAAGGCTAGTGATTATAAACGGGTTTTAGAGATAGCGGATCAGTTTGGCGAAGATGATTGGCAGGACTTTGCCAAGGAGATATGCTTTAGTCAAACTGATGAGTTTTACTTCTTCGAGCCCGATATAGCAACAAAACTCAGTTCAACTGAAATTAATCGGGAGTACTTGCATTCCAAACACTTAAAAGCTTCGCAAGTTTCTAGGCAAAAAGTTCCATTGGGTTATAAAATTAATCGAACCATACACGATATAGCTTTTAAAAAAGGAACTGTAGGATTTGGTCTTGGTGAGAAAATCTCTCGGGCAATTGAAAGAAAAAATAAAGGTGCTCAGAAGATCTTTCATGGATTAGAACAAACATTCAAAATAGCAGCCTTCGATTGCCAAGATTGTGGTGACTGCTCGCTACCAGATATTGCATTTCTTTGTCCAGAGTCCCAGTGTGTTAAGAATCAGCGTAACGGCCCCTGTGGAGGAACAAAACAAGGAAAATGCGAGGTTGGAGAAAAAGAGTGCATTTGGTCATTAGCTTATGATCGTTTGAAAGCTTATGACCAAGAAGAACCGATGTTGGATGGACCAGTAGTGTTCCGGAATGGAGCGCTGAAAGGTACAAGTGCTTGGATTAATACTTTCCTTGGGCGGGATCATCACGGTAAAGATAAAAAATAAGCTGGAGGATTGACTGTGGGATTGGATAATGGCAGTAAATTTATAATCATTGGCGAAAACATTCACACGACTCGTATTGTTCGACGTAAAGGCAAGCTGGTGAACGAACGACCCAATGGAGATGAAGCTGTCCGTTACCTGGATAACAACAAGAAACGGCGTTATCTAATTATCCCTGAAAAGATCAAACAAACTCAGGATTACCAAGAAGGACGTGTAAAACATATAACCGTTGCTATTCAGTCAGCTATGTCGGGTCAAGGACCTGAATCGGATGAAGGCATGAAATATCTTTATAGTTTAGCTCAACGCCAAATTAATACAGGGGCTGATTTTCTTGATCTGAATGTAGATGAAATTTCGCTTAAGCCGGAGGAACAGAAGGAGGCTATGCAATGGATAGTACAAACCATTCAACCGATTAGTTCCATTCCACTGTCAATCGATTCCTCCAGTATAGATACTCTCAGGATTGGATTGGAAACTTGTTCTAACCACCAAGGGCGAGTACTTCTCAATTCCGCTTCGCTTGAACGTCTAGAAGCACTAGATCTAGTTAAACAGCATGATGCTCAGGTTGTCGTGACAGCTGCTGGAGAAGCGGGTATGCCACAAAATGCTGAAGAGAGGGTTACAAATGCATCGCAGATGGTTGAGGCTGCTTTGGCAAAAGGGATTGCTATTGAGGATATTTTCATAGATCCACTAGTTTTTCCCATTTCAGTTGACGCTGAATTTGGAAATCATTGTTTTGATGCTATCCGGTTGCTCCGCCAGAGGTATGGCTCCGAAATTCATATTACTGGCGGATTTAGCAATGTCTCTTTTGGACTTCCATGTCGCCGCCTTATTAATGACGTGTT
>Ga0066843_10000034_pt1 | contig 35476 bp, 30 predicted proteins | sample ETNtaG_15_FD_66663 | JGI IMG/M metagenome (GOLD analysis project Ga0066843, IMG submission 66663) | Marine microbial and viral communities from oxygen minimum zone, Eastern Pacific Ocean - ETNP201302PF89A | ecosystem: Environmental > Aquatic > Marine > Oceanic | place: Pacific Ocean: Eastern... | reverse complement strand
TCCACTCAAGTTGGGGTTGAATAGCGATCTTGTTTGTTTTGTCAATGACTCCTGACTCACGACCTAATTCGGCTAGTGTTAATACATCAACGAAATTCCTTACAATGTCACCCGATTCAGTGTTCAGTTCAACTAGCTTTAATATGTCAATAGTATTCTGTATCCACTCAAGTTGGGGTTGAATCACTATTTCACCTGTTTTGTCGGTGAACTCTGCCTTATCATCTAATTTGACTAGTTTCAATCCTTCAATAAAATCTTCTACCTGATCAAATTGAGGTTGAATGATGACCTTTCCTGTTTTGTCAATAGCTCCCCACTTTCCTTCTGACTTAACTAGTGCAAATCCTTCGTGAAAACCCGATTCATTACGGATACCCCATATTATCATTGGATTTTCCCCCGAAGGAAAAACCAACGTATTTTGGAATGGAACTGAGATTGTCTCCTGTGCAAAAGAGACAATACAAATAGCAAAGTACAAGAAAAACGCTGGAAAATATCTGCGAAATTTCATATTAACTCACACATGGATGAATTCGAAAACTCCTAATGTATGTAAACTTATACACGGGATTTTTTTTGTAGTCAAGGAACTAATATCCTTGTCAATATCAAAAATTATTGCTATGGATTTCTTTCAGAGCTAAATTGACCCGATACACTACAGTGGTTTAAGCTAAATTAAAGAGAAGAATCTTTAATTTGGCTCGTAGATAACTTAGTCAATACTAAAGCACTCTGGAGAGCTATCGTCCACATGGGAAATATGGTCGTTTAGTTATTGTAACTGCTTTTGCTGGTTGACTTTCGAAGTGGGGCATGTTCCATGATGCTCTGTGAAGGTGTAGGTAATTGATGTTTGAAAATCGTCTGAACGTTTCAAGTTGCGGATTGGTTAACAAATTGTCAAGCACCTACAGGGGGAAAATGGTCAGTATATGGAGAAGGATTGTGTTTTTAATTGAGGTTATGCTGAACTATATAAGACCTGTCAGCTGGAGAGGGACGCTGGAACTCGTGCTAGCGGAGAAAAAAACCGATGGAGTCAATCATAATCCCCTTGAACCGATCAATCTATATTTTCGTCTTATAATATAATTGCGGGCTTGTATATGACATCATTTGTGTCGTTTCAATATTAAGGAGAAGTCTGGATTAGAATTCATATGCTTGTCTGCATTGTTACTGTAGGGGAATTTGCGTGAAAAAACACAATTTATTTTTCTCAATCTTTTGCTTGCAATTTGTTCTCCTCCCTTTTGCAATCTCTGTCCCGTTTGTAGGAGAAATGTTTATAACAAAAAATCTCGTATTGAAAAAAAGAATATTTAGACTTATTGATCAGTTCATTGGATCTACTTTAGAAACTCCGATAGCAACTAGAAAAGAACTTAGCAAAATACATCCATCTGTTCTGGTAAAAATCCGGTCAGAAATTTACCTGAGAATACGTGAACGACATGGTGACATAGAGGAATTGGTAGAGGTCACTGATTCCAATTCATTAGAGAATGCTCATGTCGTGTTAAATCGAACCGTTCAGAGAAGTGTTTATGAATTTGTAAATCAAGGTTCGTTGTCCTTAATTATAGAGTCGCATGCACCTTTTAATCCAACCCAGTTGGATCTACTGAAAAATCTTGGTGCAAGTGTACAATATCGATATGATAGTATCCATAGTCTCTCAGTGCGAATGCCGTTAAATAGAATTGTTGCCTTAGCCAAATATGATTTCATCAAGGGAGTTTGGTCCGACGGCCAGTCGAATCTGGCGGTCAATGGCAATAATATTGCGCAGTTGGGAGCCGACACTATTCAAGAATTCGGTGTTCTTGGAGAAGATGTACGGGTCGCAATCATTGATACAGGTATTGATCAGTCACATTCAGAATTTGAAGGGAGAGTGATTGCAAAACGTGGGGATCGCGATCCATCACATTGGCATGGTACGCACGTCGCTGGGATCATTGGGGCAAGTGATGATGGTGAAGGCATTACTGGAATTGCTCCTGGTGTATCTTTGATTGATGCACCTATTGCCCCTCACAGGTTCTGGTATCAAGGTGAGTATGCCGATACGATTGATGCTATTAATTGGGCCGCAGATTCTGTTAGTGCGGATATTATTAATATTAGCATGGGGTGGGGACCGTGGGAGTATGATAGGGCTGGTTTGGACCCAATGAGTAAAACAATTAATCACGTCGTATCAGAAGGTAAATGTGTTGTAGTTATCGCTGCGGGAAATAGCTCCGAACAGTATGATCAGGGAGTAGCGACTGAGCACCCTGAGCAAGGAAAAATGTGGATCTATCAACATGATATTGATGTTACTGGAACTATGCAAGTAACCCTCTGGTGGAAGGGGGAAAATAGTGATTTGGATCTAGTTTTAGAAAATAACAATGGAGAAGAAATCATTTCCAGCCGTACTCATCGGGTGTTTGGTTGGTTTGGAAGGCCTGGGGGTCAGACGAAGTATGGAGCTTATTATGAACAAATTATGTATAGACCACAAATGCCGCGTGAATTAAGAGTTAGAGTCGAAGCGTTTCTTGTGCAGGAAAACCAAACTTACGAAGTCTGGTTGGATGAAAATTCTAGATTTTTGAATGTTGATGAGGAGCAAAGATTCAAGACAATCACCGTGCCTGGTTATGCTGAACATGCAATTACTGTTGGGGCGATAAATATCGATGATAAAAGTGTTGCTTCTTTCAGCAGTCGTGGTCCAAGTGAGCATCAATTGCCATTGATAAAACCTGAAGTGGTATCTCTGGGTGGAGTAAGTAATAATTCAGAGTTGGGCATTTATTCCACCATGTGGAACAATAGTTATGGTTATGCCGCTGGCACCAGTATGGCCGCGCCACATGTCTCGGGTGTCGCCGCCCTTATTTTGGATGCGGTGGGGAAGAATAATCTTGGTCAATGGAATTTTCATCCATTTGAGGTTAAAAGTGCGATTATCAGAAGCACAGTTAACTCACCAACTGATATTGTTGATGAACCAGATAATACTTATGGCGCAGGTATCGTGAAATCGGATAATGTCGTCTTTATCGGCGAAGTGAATGAAAATGAAATATTGAGTTATTATATCTATCCAAAGATCGTTCAAACAGATTTTGGTGATTATCAGCTAAGTACTGAAACAGATTTAAATATAGGGATTCGCTGGCAGAACACAGATTTTGATCTTGATATCTATCTCTACAATAGCCAAGGATATCTTGTTGCTAGTTCCTCCAAACTAGATACGAATTATGAACAAATTAGTGGTGAAGTGTTTTCGGAAACCGATTCAAACTTAACTCTAAGTATCGTGAATAAAACGGATCAATTGGTTCGTTTTACTGGTGCTTCAACTTATCCTTTCGAGCAACTAAATATAGCTTTTCCTTCAGCCAATATCAAGGTAACGCCAGCACAGATCGATTTTGGTGTTGTCCCAGTTGGGGTTATCAAGCGTCTACCATTGAAAATCGAGAATGATGGTTCACAGCGTCTGTTGATTACTCAGGTGATTTCAGATGATAATCGGTTCTTTGTAGATCAGACAAACTTTTTCATTGATCCTGAGAACAGTAAGGTTTTGGATCTTGTGTTTAGGCCAGTTAATCAAGATCCTCTGGTTGAAAAAATAACCATTCAAAGTAATGTAGGAAATATTTTTGTGACTGCTATCGGTGGAATTGGGACTTCTGCTAAAGAAAACAAATTTGTTCTAAACCTGAAACGGGGACTGAACTTAATTTCCATCCCTTTGGATTCTGGCGTTCCTATGTCAGCTAGTATCTTTGCCAATCAAGTTGGAGCGACACTGATTATTCAATATGATATTGAAAAGAGAAATTTCGTTTCTTTCATCCCAAACTTTGATAGGTCCGATTTCCAACTTGTTGGTGGGAAAGGATACATTGTCAATTTGCTTGATGATTACAATATTGTTTTCAAGGGCCATGCTTGGAACAACGTGGATACGTCGCCATCGTTAATCAGTAATATAGTTCGAACATGGGTTTTTGCTTTAGTCGGAAGAGTTGAGTTCCCTGATTTATCTTTGGTGAAAGCGACTAATAGTAGAAATGGGCTTGAATGGGAGGGTCAGGTGGGGGAAGGTCGGTTTAAAGCCATCCTAATTGATCCGAATCAGAAATCTATTGTTCAAACTGGAGATAGAATCGACATCAGTGTATTCGATCGGGGAGGAACACGTGTGTCAGAAACGTTGGTCATGTATGTTAATCAACAAGATGTTATTAGAGCATATCGAGTTTTACGTTTGAAACCAAGGCGTATTCCAGACCGGACGAGACTGCTCCCAAATTATCCAAATCCCTCTAATCCTGAAACTCGGATTCCTTTTGAAATTAACCAAGATGGCGAGGTCTCGATAACTATTTATGATATTTCGGGTACACCAGTTAGAACAATTAGAGTTGGTTATGTAGAAGCTGGGAGTTATGTAAGCCGATCAAGAGCTATCTATTGGGAAGGGAAAACTGATACTGGAGGAAGGATTTCCAGTGGTATATATTTCTACACGCTGAGGATAGGTGCGTCCATATGCACACGGAAAATGATTGTTTTAAAGTAGGTTGGATAGCATGAAGGATATTGATGAATGCCAAACAAGGTGATATCTTCAGTGAGAAGATTAGGTTTCAGCCTGAGTTGTTGTTAGAAACAGAGAGGGTAGGGTCTAATGAGTAAATGATAAGGGCAAGCTTGAAAAATGCTCACATCTATTATGTCCGCAGTAGCCTAATCAACGGATGGTTTTGGTCTGGAATGCGCTGTATTACTTAAGAAAATCAGGTCTCGGTTACTATCAGCCAAAGTGGATACTAGGTTACTGAGTCTATGAAATTGTTTATGGTTGTATGATAGTTAGAGTTAATGTCTTAGTGTATCAAAAATACACTCGAGCTAATTGCCGTATGCGTTCGTCAGAATCTGACAGGAATTGAAGAGTTGAGAGAGACGAAAACTGTCGACAAGAAACCTTTGAATTTGATAAGGTGTTAATCTATGATAAATAGACATGATTATTACCTCTATTGGAGGTAAATTGCAAACAAAAGCAATTAGCAATATAATTTCAGAATGAGTTTTGGAGGTGTTTGAATTGGAATAAGCAAAATTGAAGGTAATTAAATGTTAAAGATGAAGTTAATTATTATTTGATATTGTAACTCAATAAATTACTAATAAGGCAATAGAAAAATGAAAACCTACGTCTTTATAGACATTGACACTCAAATTGATTTTATTCATGATTTGGGTAATCTTGCTGTGCCTGGTGCGGGGGCACTCCGCGACAATCTAAAGGCTTTGACAGATTTCGCTTTGGCGAATAAAATTAAGATTATTGCTTCTACTGATGCACATCCACCGGATGATTCAGAGTTTGAGATTTTTCCATCTCATTGCGTAGTTGGTACTGATGGTCAACTGAAGATTGAAGAGACAACTGTTGAAAACAACAGTGTGATTAAAAACGAAGCTGAAGCTGCATATTTGGTTGGTCATGTTTCAGGTTTCGATCAGGTTCTACTGGAGAAGCAGACCTTTGACGTTTTCACAAATCTACATGCCGAAGCGGTTATAGATTCACTGCAAGCGGAAGAATATGTGGTTTACGGTGTGGCAACTGACTACTGTGTGAAAGCTGCAGTACTTGGATTGCTGGAGCGTGGATGCGAGGTTACCGTAGTTGAAGACGCGATTGCTCCGGTGGAGGAACAAACAGGTGAAGAATCGCTGACATTGATGCGAGAAGAAGGGGCTATCTTCAAGAGTACTGTCGAGATTATTGGTAGTTAATATTTGTCATTGTCTGAAGGAAACTAATTGGTGAAGTCTATCCTTCGAAGGTGGGTGAAAAGCTAACTGAAGTGGTGTTGACTGCAAAAGTTGGTGGGATGGTCTTGTGCTAGTGGTCAGTCTAAAGCCAAACGGGTATAGTTTGTTTTATACGGCGGTTGTGTTTGAGAATGTTTCCAGAACTGGCGTGATGGTGATAAGGACACCGAAGTGTTATATTACATTTTTGGATTACTGTACTGACTATGCCATTTTTGATCTGTGTGAGGAACTGTTGCTCTGGATTTCCTTTTTATCGGAATTGACGTAAATCATTTAAGACGCGAGACAGATTAGACGGAGTCGACTTTTCTAAAGAGGAGAATAGTAGCTGAATACCCGCTGAGTTTGAGTAGGTCAGTTGGGGAAGATACGTTTGAAAGCGCTAATAGTTGTGAGTGTGGAATGCTGGGAGATCTAGTGCTATCAAAGGGTTCCCTGTTGAGGTTGTTATTTTTGGGTGTATTAGGTGGATTGCTTAATAGTACAGTTTATGGTTGTTGATAATTTCGTTTGATTGTGTTAAGTGGGTAAAATTACTTACGTTGGAAGTAGTATGATGGATGAATAAATTATTGGAGATAGATTCTAAAGAATTCAGTGGGAATGGGAGTTGTTATGCAAGCTGCTGTTTTATTTGAGCCTGGTAAGCCATTGGAAGTGGAGGATCTTGATTTAGCCTCTCCACAAGAAAATGAGGTTGTCGTTGGAATGGTCGCTAGTGGTGTTTGCCACAGTTGCCTGCACACTGCAGACGGAAGTTGGACTGGTTTCCCCATGCCGATTGTTTTAGGAGATGAAGGTGCTGGAGTGATTGAGGACGTAGGTTCTGGTGTGACACATCTGAAACCTGGAGATCACGTCATTTTGTCGTGGTCTCCGACCTGCGGTCAGTGCCATTATTGTGTAACAGGTCGCTCGCAACTTTGCGAGCGGACGGTGCCTATACTTGGTGGATTGTTTGATGGTACGACGAGAATGTCATTGAGGGGTCAGCCTATCTATCACTATGGTCATGTAGCTTCTTATGCGTCCCACTCGGTTGTTCCTGCTTCATGTGCTATTCCAATCCGAAGTGATATGGATCTTAGAAAAGCGGCCTTAATAGGGTGTTCGGTGATGACTGGAGTTGGAGCTGTTTTAAATACAGCGCAAGTGCCTGCCGGGGCGAGCATGGTTGTTTTCGGAGTTGGCGGTATTGGATTAAACTGTATTCAGGGAGGTGCGCTTATGGCCGCGCACCCGATCATTGCCGTTGACGTGAACAAGAATAAGTTCGACTACGCGAAGCAACTTGGTGCTACTCACTGTGTGGATGCTTCAGAGGACGATCCAGTGGAAGCAATCATGGATCTCACTAGGCGAGGGGCCGACTACGCATTTGTCGCTGTCGGTGTGGCGGATGTGATCAAGCAGGCTTGGGAGTGTTTGGCACCTGCGGGAACCAGTGTTCTGATTGGCCTGCCACCAACAGGGGCTACTGTGACGTTTGATGCAGAGATACTACAGTCGGATGAAAAAGTTATGCGAGGTTGCAAATATGGAAGCGCTCGGACGCGTGAAGACTTTCCTCGTTTAGTCGAACTGTACATGGCGGGAAAGTTGAAAATCGATGAATTGATTACTCACGAATATACTATCGACGAGTCGAACGAAGCGTTTCGAGCGCTGGCAGATGGAGAACTGGCACGGGGAATGATTGTCTTTTAATACGGCTAAGAGTTTCTCTGACAGCTCCACTTATTTTTTTAATGTTTGGTCGAATTTGGAGAGGGATCGGTAGTTTGCTTAGGGTTTTTAGATTTCTACGCTTATAATACTAGCAACCTAATTTCCATTTTTTTTCGTTTCAGGACAAATTACGGGGAAAAGATATAAGATCATGATGTGCAACGTTGTATTGGAGTGTGTGACTATCTCATTTGGATATGAGCCTTCAACGTGGTTTCTGCTGAAGTAATCAGTTGCATCTTAGAGTTGGTTGCAAGCAGGGAAGAATTGTCTAGATCTTCTGGATTTATATGGAAGATTATGTATTATGAGGGTGATTCTAGTCAGAATTATTCTCCCATGTGAAGATGACTTTCCCCGTTTTTCCGGAGTCAAAGAGTTTGAACGCTTCAGGTCCTTGCTCAATGCAGAAACGGTGTGTAATCAGCTTTTCTAAGGGGAGATCCTTTTTTAACACGAAGTCGACGAATTCGTCATGTAGTCCAATGTTGTAAATCCATGACCCCATTAGCGTCAACTGTTTCATTATCATCATTCGCAAAGTATCCACTTGGAAGGATTCCCCGACGCCTACAATGGCTAGGCGGGCTCCTTTTCCTGCACATGCCAACATAGTCTCCTGGGCCTGTGGGTTTCCCGAATAGTCTGCTCCTGTATTTACGCCTTTGCCTCCAGTGAAATCTTGTATGACCTTCAGAGGGTCATCTTGAGTGGCGTCAATTGTCTCTATTGCTCCAAACTGCTTTGCTAGTTCTAGTCGCTCGGGTATAAGGTCTATACCAATAACTTGTGCACCTAGCGCCGTTGCAAACATCGTAGCACAAAGTCCTACTGGTCCTAGACCGAAGATTGCCATTATGTCCTTTCCAGAGGGGGCCAGCCGATTGATGGATTGATAGGCTGTGCCACCAGCACAGGAAAGGACAGCAGCCCTTTCAAAGCTCAGTGCGTCTGGAAGTCCTAAGCAATTCCGCTCTGGTACAAGGGTGAAATCTGCGGCTGAGCCATTGTGGACGGAACCATAACCTGTGCGATTGGGACAGAACATCACATCTCCCTTTCGACAAAACCCACAGCGTTCACACCCAACATGCTGATATACTGTGACGCGGTCCCCTGACTTTACAGCCATTACGTGTGATCCGACTGCTTCTACAATCCCACATGGCTCGTGGCCAGTGATGGTGTCTGATGAACCATTAAAGGACTGTCGAAAGGCGACTAAATCGGTCCAGCTTTTGCGGTAGAAATGCATATCAGTTCCACATATCGATGAAACTTTCATTCTGACTAGGACCTGCCCGGGGCCTGGATCTGGTGTCGAGAATTCCCTGACCTCTGCTTTGCGGTCACCTAAGAACACAACTCCTCTCATATTGTCCCTCTCTGGATTGACTGAGATTTTTATTATAATTAACCTAAATCAAAATCGTTTTATGCTACTGTGTTGTGGCGAGCTTTTCCAGCAATGATAATTAAGAGAGTGTCATAGTACCATAAAGAATATGATATGAAAAATAATAACTAATAATGTCAAAAGTGTGGAAGTTCCAACATTGTTGGAAACGAGTTCAAACTATCTGTTAATGCTTAATATTATGACAAAGATAGAGAAGATCATCGAGTTTTGAAGCAAAAAAATCTAAATAATTAACGAGAAAAATTTTTCACGGTCTATCGAGAATGTTTTAGTTTCAGGAGGTAGATTGGAAATCTAGGTTATGGAATGAGCTTTTAGGAGGATTACATCCCTTTCTTAAATTTGTTGTTTTAGTTTTCCATCTGTGAGGATTGGCTCGATCGATTAGTAGGGAACAAGTGTCCTCCTAGATTTTATGCGTGTACACTCGTATTATGAAATTTTAACTCCTTTAAAGCTTGGTATCCGTGGGTAGATCTAACTCCATAATTGGATAGTGCTAATTGTGGTATAATCTGAAATATTGAGGCAATTGAAAAAACGTTTAAAAAGGAATCGAGACTATGCGGTGCATTTTTGTAGGAATTGAATATGTTGGGAAATCGACGTTGATAAAATTGCTTCAGGCTTATTATCAACGTTTTAAGCTTAACACTCATCTCGATGATCATTTCACTATTCCGGATGCGAGCTTAAGCCCGGCTTCACGAGATGTGCTAGTGAATTTACCTGATGATATTAAGGAACGTATGCAACGGATGCAAATCCAATATCATGTAGAAGTAATCAAGAACTATCCCAATACCTTGATTGCTGGGTGGCATATTGAAGAAGCGATTTATTCAGCTATGTATGGGGCTGATTCTGGAAGTTCTTATTATGGGAACTACCACTATGGTTTTCAGCGGCTTTACGAGTCGCAGGTTCTGGAAGCGCGTCTGCCGGATGTGGTTCTTATCCATATGACAGCTAGTGATGCTGTCATATCTGATCGGATGCAATCTTCCCCACATCAGTACCAGATTATTCAGGAAGAGGATATTTCGGAAATCAAGCAACGTTTTGAAGAGGAAGTCAATAAGTCACTTTTTACTCAAAAAGGGCGAAGAATTGTATTGGATACAACGGATAAGTCCCCTCAAGAATCTTTAGATGAATTGCTAGAGCAAACCGAACCTTTGATTACAATTGGGGAATTGGCCATTAGGTCTCAACCTTTACCTGATGGGGATTATCGGGTTGAATACAAAAATGGTGTTCGTCAAATGGTACCCGTTTGATGGAAGTTAGCGTGACAGCTGGGTGTTTTTACTGGAACAGGGGCGTGTCAGTGGATGATTGCTGAACAAAATCATCGTCTAGTTCAGCGCCTAGTCCAGGTGTGTCTGGTAAAACAACGTATCCGTCTTGGATAAGTGGTTCATTTGTAAGAAGAACATCGTCCCATGTTTCATCGCCCATGCGGTGCCATTCTAGTGCTAGGAAATTTGGTATACTTGCACAAACATGGCTGTCCGCAAGGGTACTAAGAGGACCACTGTTGTTGTGTGGTGCCATAGGAATGTAGTAGATTTCTGCCATATTTGCTATTTTTCGGCATTCTGAAAGACCTCCACATTTTGAAATGTCGGGCATAATGATGTCTGCTGCCTGTTTCTCCAGAAGTTCCCGAAAACCGTATCGAAGATAAAGGTTTTCACCAACACATAAAGGTGTTTGAGTTGCTTGTTTAATTCGTAACAGTGCGTCAATGTTCTCTGGTGGTACTGGCTCTTCCAACCATAGCAGGTTGTATGGCTCAACTGCGCAGGCGATTTTTAAGCCGCTGTAACCGTCATAGAAACCATGCATATCAACGGCTAAGTCCATTTTTGAGCCAACTGCCTCTCTCATCATGGCTACGCGTTCGGTTAAGGTTTCCAGTTCTCCTGGTGTTACTGACCAGTTCCATTTGTCTAGTTTGTATGGGTTACTGCCGTCATCCAAATCAAATTTGATGGCAGTAAATCCCTGCTCCTTTACCCAGTCAGCTGTTTTCTTGTAGGATTCGAAATCTTCTGCTCCACCATGGGCCGAATCAACGTACAATCTGATTCGATCTCGGAATTTCCCGCCAAGTAATCTGTAAACTGGAACATTCATTGCTTTACCTGCTAAATCCCACAAGGCAATTTCGATTCCTGTTAACGCTGAGATAAAGAGACCAGCAAGCGCACCTCGGAAAATATGTGCCCGACGTGCCTCTTCGAAAAGGCAATCAACGTCAAGTGGATCTTTTCCAATGAATGTTCCTTTTAAATCTTCAACGATTTTTCTCCATCCTGAGCCACAGTGGCTGCATTCACCTGTTCCTACTAATCCCTCATCAGTGTAAACTCTGACGTAACTATAGCGAGCTTGCGCTGTTTTGATATCTGTAATTTTCATTTTTTTCTGTCTCCTTTTTCTTTGTTATAATTTAGTATAGTGTGCAATTTAATTATGTTATCTCGCGGGATTTTGAGTTGGTTATGCAGTGTAACCTTAGGGTAGATTCTTTAAATAGGGTTATTTGTGTTAAAGAATTGCAGTTGTTAACTGTTCTGGTGGATGTGGATGGCTGTTTCATAAACTTCTCTAATGGGGATGTCGTTTTCTACCGCAATTTTTTTGCAATCTTCGAATTCTGGTATAGTCTTGATATGTTTGTCTTTCATAAATCCTCGTTTAGCTTGTATTGTACCCCACTTAGTTTCAATTTCGATCAAGTCACGTGATAGCTTATCACGATTAACTTTGTAACGTCTTATACCGAAAGTCGTTGTTTCATTTAGAATGATTGAGACCATATCGTCACAATCATGTAAATTGCAAATAACACTTAGCTTGACCCCGGGCCGGTTTTTCTTCATGAAGATTGGTGTTAGAAAAACATCAAGAGCTCCTGTCTTAAACAGTTTTTCCATTACATGACCAATGATTTCTGGTGAATTATCGTCTATGTTTGTTTCGATAATATAAACTTCATCTTGATCAGAGTTATTTTTCTGACCGAGAACGATTCGCAGAAGGTTAGGGACTTCAGTTAAGTCGCGTGTACCTGCACCGTAGCCTATCTGCTTGATAACCATTTGCGGCATTGGACCGAAATCTTCTGCTAAGCTGCTGATAACAGCTGCACCTGTTGGGGTTGTTAGCTCTTTTCGGATTTCTGTCGGACGAACCGGGACATCCTTCAGTATCTCCATTGTTCCTGGGACAGGCACCGGCATTTTTCCATGATCGCAAGTAACAAAGCCAGTACCAAGCGAAATTGGTGAGGCGTAGATTTTTTCGATTCCAAGTAGCTTCAAACCGATAACGGTGCCGACGATATCAACGATAGAATCGACTCCACTGACTTCGTGTAGATGAACCTGCTCCTTTGAGGTGTCATGGACTTTAGCTTCTGCTTCAGCCAACTTGTCGAAAATCTGTTTGGATTGGTGGATGATGTCAGCTTGAAGACAGCTTTGATCAAGAATCGCAAAGATATCGGAGAGATGGCGGTGGTGGCTAGAGTGGTTAGCGGTGTTGTCATGATGGTGGTTATTGTGTTGTTTCTGATCTGGGTTGCATTCTTCAACTACTGCGTGTGTAGCGGCAATGCTGTGTTTGGTTACTTTTTTGAAATCAATAGTAAATTCATCAAGGTTTAACTTGTCTAGTTCATTGGCTAGAGAACCTGGCTCAATACCAAGGTCTACTAGTGCACCTAAGATCATGTCTCCGCTAATTCCGGAGAAGCAATCAAAATATGCAATTGTCAATTTATTTTTTCCTTCTCTTGTAGAAAAAAGTTGTGGTGAGGCTATGTCATGAAAATAAGTGTAGGTCGTGTGTTGCAGATCTTCCTAGCTTCAGCTGTTATTCTTGCTGTTTTCATCTTTTACATGAAGCATTTAGAACAGGTGCGCCAGAAAATCGTGGAAGATCGAAAAAACAATTCGCCAAAGACTATGACATCTTATGAGCCTCCTAAATTAGGTATTAATAAATCTCCTGGTAGTGTCTGGACGGATCTCAGCGATAGAGACACGGAAATGAGTGAAGATTCATTCCGAATTCCGGAGGATTGGCAAGTATTTTTACTAGTCGATAGCAGAAGTATTCTCCAAGATTACAGACTTAACCCGAGTTTATACCTCATGAGATATGACCTACAAGAAGATCTGAGCATATGGAATCCTGAATCAAATGGCGACCCTGACTGGACGTCTATGCCTTGGACGTTGTTGATGAAAAGGTATCTTAACCGTTATCCACAAGTCCGTTCGACTGGTCAGGAGTTGAAACAGATCAAAGAATTAAGTATAGAAGAAATACAGATTATTGATCGCACACGGTACCGGCTGGTTAGTGTAAAGTCTCAATGATGAAGTGCCGGTCGGAGAAACCCATTATGATTTTCAAGGAGTTGCATGGCGTTTTCTTTGTTAAGTTTTTTGGTGATCATGATGATTGCGACTTTTGCCCGACCGTCGGCTTCTATTAGTTTTTGCTTAGCAGTTGCCAAATCGCATTCTGTAATGTCCATGATGATCCGCAGTGCCCGGTCCGTCATCTTTTGGTTTGAAGCCTTAACATCCACCATCAAGTTCCCATAGACTTTGCCCTGTTGAATCATGGAAGCGGTTGTCAGAATGTTCAGAACTAGCTTGGTTGCTGTGCCTGACTTGAGTCGTGTCGATCCTGCGATAATTTCAGGTCCTACGATCGGTGCGATGATGTAATCCGCTATTTCCTGAACGTTGTTATTTGGTGGTGTACAGCAGATTATCGCTGTTTTGGCGCCGATCTTTTTGGCTTCCATAACACCTCCGAGGACGTATGGTGTTCGGCCACTGCTGGCAATGCCAATGACAAGGTCAAGGTCAGTAATATTGTGCTCACGGATCGCTCTCGCTCCAGTTTCATCTTGATCTTCTTCTGCTTCAATAGAATTTCGCAAGGCAACATCTCCACCTGCGATGATTCCCTGTACCATATCAGGGGCTGAGCCAAAGGTTGGTGGACACTCCGAGGCGTCCAGGACTCCTAGTCGTCCACTGGTGCCAGCGCCAATATAAAATAGCCGACCACCGGAGCTAAAAGTTGCTGTAATTGCTTCTACAACCGTGACAATTGCATCAGTTTCTGCTTCAACTGCTGCTAGTGCTGTACGATCTTCCTGATGAAAAATCTGTACAATTTCAGCTGTCGATTTAAGGTCAATATCAGCTGAACTCTGATTTTTCTGCTCGGTAAGCAACTTCCCAAGATTAACTGGATTAGTTGATCTAAATGTCATCAGATGTATGTCTATGACTTATGACAATTCTTTTTCATACCCATCAGCATCTTCTTCAACTCGTTCTAGTAGCTCAATTTCGTATCCATCAGGGTCATCAATGAATGCCATCTTTCGGCCTTTCGGAAAGGTTTCACGCCAATCATCAGGCCAAATCTCAATGCCTTTTTGTTCCAATTCGTCGCAGAAGGCTATCAGGTCTGGGACACCGATGGCAAAGTGCATAAGGTCTTCCGGTACATTGAGCTCGTAATCGTCAGAATATGTGAGCTCTAAATGATGTGAGTTGCCGGGCAGTTCGAGGTGAACAATTTGATTGCCGTCCGGTGATTTGTCGCTTCGGCTAAGCACTCGAAATCCTAAGAGGTCTTGATACCATTTAATCGACTTATCTAAGTCGCTAACACGTACACGTGTATGTAGAAAAACAGCCATGCCGATTTTCTCCGTTAATAGTTGAAATTGTTTGTGAAGAAATGATATCACAATACAGCAGATGGTAGCAAGTGGACGCAAAAAACATTTAGTTCTTCAATATTTTAGGATAGATTACTTGGATAACCAAACAACTTTAAGATACCCAAAAACAATAATGTAGCTTATTACGAAAATTGTCTGTTTAGTTCCATGAAATAATTTTGACTTTATGTATTGCTGGAAGTTAATAATACATCTATCAACAAACTACTCATTGTTGATTTCTCACTAAAGCCCCCTAGTCCATTCTCTAACCAGAGAATGGACTAGGGGGCTTTTTTGTTGTAACATAGGTTGAATTGGTTACAATATGCCAACGAGAGAACTTTGAATTCGGAGAACCCAACATTATGTGGTTACCTGTTTTGAGGATTATTTATAGCTAAGATGAAATTACATCCATCTTATCAGTTTAAGATAATTAAGAATTGAATAACAAAAAGATTTCCATCGATAGATTATGAGCAATTGGATTCGTTTTCTAGTTTTACTGATTCATTTTGGATTACTAATTGTTGTGTTTTTTCCGTCTTTAGAGGCAGAAATTGGGTATGTATTGACAGATCCGTTTACCTTTGATACGCGTCTTACTCCAACAATTGAATCTGTATCACCATCTGAAGGTACGTTCTTTGGGGGAAGAGAAATCACTGTTCTCGGTTCCAACTTTGTCGTTGGGCGAACTGCGGTGAAGCTAGGAGAGAACTATGGTTTAGATATAGTTGTGAAATCTGATACAGAGATTGTCCTCAAGACACCAAGTAGTCTTCAAGCATCTGTCGACGTTGCTGTTATTAATCCGGGAGGGATGATTGTGATCCTTGAGGATGGGTTTCAGTATGTTGAACCCAAAGTGACAGTTATTCGGTTAACTACTAATCCAAAAACCTTGGTTGCCAATGGCGCTAATACCGCAACAATTACTATTCAATTATTTGATCAAGATAATCAGTTGATCACAGATGAGCTAGTTAAATTGTCTGCTAGCCTCGGTACAATTGATGCGCCTGTATTCAACCATGATGAGAAAGTATATCGAGCACAGTTTATATCTCCTTTGGTAATTGGTGACGCCATTATTTCGGCGGAGACTGAAGATGGCAAAATTGCTACATCGAAGATCTCGCTTATTCAACGAAAAGTGTCAATATCAAAATCAATTGTATCAGTAGAACCGTCCGCTAATATTGCTGCCGATGGGAAATCGACTGTGACTATTAATGTGACGTTGTTTGATGATCGTGGATTTCCTCTGTCAGGCAGAAAAGTCGCAATTCGTCCGAGTGATAAAGTTACAGTCACAATACCATCTTTGACTGATAACGAAGGGAAGACAGTAGCCAAAATGAGTTCGATCCATCCACAGACCATTGTGTTGACGACGTTTGTGAGAGGAATCCCTCTTCTTGATAAGCCTGTTGTGCACTTCACCATAGATGGTGTTAGAAATGTAACGGGCTCTAATCAGATAATAGTTTTGGCTCTTGACGTCAACAAGGATAGTGAAATTGATGTACTTGACCTTGTTCAAGTTGCTTCTATGTTTGGTCGAGTTGCACAAGGGCTAATGGAGGATGTAAATCGTGATGGGGTGGTTAACATTTTTGATTTGATGCAGGTTGCATCGAATCTAGGGCAAAATGTGTCTGCCTCCCCATCTGTCTTAGATCCACAACTTAGTATTGTCAAGAACCTTAATCAAGGTGCTATCCGTTCATCTGTCATTGCCCTCAAACGATTAGCAGATAACCGAACGATGTACGCGATTGAAATTCTCGAAACTCTCTTGGTTCCACAACGAACACAGTTACGACAAAATTATCCCAACCCATTTAACCCTGAAACTTGGATTCCATATGATCTAGCAATAGATGCCGACGTCACTATTGAAATTTATAATATTACGGGTCACATTATTAAGAGGGTTAATTTAGGTCATCAGGCAGCTGGGCACTATCGTGATAGGTCAAAGGCACTATCTTGGAATGGATGCAGCGACAATGGGGAGCGAGTGGCGAATGGCATCTATTATATAAAATTCACTGCAAATGAAGTCATTCAAATATGTCAGCTAGTCATTGTAAAATAGTGAGGTATGTAATTAGAAATCTTACTTATTTGATTGTTTTTTTGTTGTTGAGCTTCGGTATGGGATGTAGTCAAGATAAGCTTGAATTTGGCATTGAAGGGGCTATAGTTGGTGAGAATGGGCAGCCAATCTCGTCAGCTATTGTGAGTATAGATGGTTCTGAAAACCAATCCATTGCGGCGGATAATATGGGTCGGTTTTTTATTGGTGGTATTGCTAGTGGGATATACCAGATTAGTGTTACTAAGGTCGGCTATAATATTTATCGTGCACGAGTCGAAATTATCGACAAAATTTTATCCAATGATGTTGTGCTCGAAAAGAAGGGCTCTCAAACAATATTTGGCAAAGTCGTAGATATAAACAACTCTGGACCAGTTCCATATGCTAGTTTGACAATAGTCCAAGTAGATGAGGTAGTCAGAAGTGACGAGCAGGGGATATTCCGATTTACAAGGAAACTAATACCAGGGATATATACTGTTACAACTGAAGTTGAGGGGTACCAAGCTTTAAGTGTACAGATTAAGGTTGGTTTAGGAGAACCCGTCAACGCAGATATTCAGCTGATCCGGTTGCAACCGGTAATAAAGATTATAGATAATGTTGTTATATTTGAGGGAAATGAGACTCATAAAATTGTAACCATTACTAATAGAGGTACGGGTGAACTGTCATGGTCCATCACTAATCCAGAGTTAGATTGGCTAACGATTTTCCCGACTCAAGGGAAAATCACGGACAGTAACGCAGTTGTCAATATTGTTATAGATCAAGAAGTATTAGAGTTTCATCAACTATCAAAGACTTTACATGTTACGTCTAATGGAGGGAGCCAGAAGGTAGAAATAAATGTAACTAGTAAAGCGGCTTTGTTAGATATATCGTCCAGGCAAATTGATTTTGGATCTGATCGAGATAGTGCGACACTGCATATAGAAAATATTGGTGAAGGAATACTGAAATGGAGAATTTCGGCTACGCAAACATGGTTGTCTTTAAATCCCCTTGAGGGTATAACGCGCCAAATTCCCTCAGTTGTCAATATTCGTATTGACCGATCCCAACTGAATGCACCTGGTCGTTACAAACAGGTGATTCAGGTAATGAGTAACGGTGGTACTGCTAGAGTCGAGTTTATATTGGTTGTTCCTATGCAACCTAAGTTACAGGTTTCTTCTGAAAGTATTGATTTTGGTTCAGAACTTCGAGTTACGGATTTAATCATTAAAAACAATGGTACTGGTGAGTTGTCGTGGAAGCTTAAATTCCCATTGACAGATTGGTTAGAAGCCGATCCACAACAAGGTATTACGAAAGGTAGTAGATCCTCCGTGATTAACCTTAGAGCAGATCGCAATTTGGCGGAACCTGGTGAATATAAAATACCGGTATCGATAGAGACAAATGTCGAGGTGAGAACAGTGATGGTTGGTATGTTTGTCAGAAAACCTCGCATCTTGACGATTCCCAAAAGACTCGATTTCAGCGCGTACATTGACACAAAAACAATTATTCTTTCCAGAGATGGGTATGGCCCAGTTGATTGGGGTTTGACACCGGAAGCTAAGTGGGTTTTTGCAACACCAGCAAAAGGCACCATTTCAGATGATAGGGTTGAGGTTCAAATCACTATTAGTCGTCAAGAAATGTTACAGGGAGTGAATGGTACGCAACTCGCAATTCTTGCAGAAAAAGCTGATGAGACTAGGATTATAATTCCAGTTACCGTTCATGTGTTACCTGATATTCGTGTGATTGTTCGAGATGTTCGTAGTCGTATTCCTATTAGAGATGCCTTTACATTGGATGGGGTAACTGATTTTGCTGGTATGGTAGAGCTGAAGAATTTCAAACAGCTAGTTATAAATGACAAAGTTGAAGTGGAAGGATATATTGATCAGGACTATAGCCTTCGAGTTAACATCACGAATAGTGCGGTCGTGGAAAAAACGGTCTGGTTAACTCCATTACCGAAACTCACTCGAACGATAGAAAGCGGAGATTTTGATTTTCCTGCTGAAATAATCCTTTCTTCTGATGGTATGTTCGCATATATTACTAACACGCAAGGCAACAGTATTACAAAGATTCGTACCGATACAGATAAAGTGTTGACTACGCTCGATTTATCCAGTGATGGTTTTGAACCGATTGGACTTGATTTAAATCCTGTTACTGGTGAAATATACGTGGTTAATAGCATTTTTGAACCGGAGTGGATGGTTCGCGCACGTGCTGATGACATGGTACCAGATACCGTTTCGATTGTTGATCCCAGCTTTAGCCGGTCAAAAAAAGTAGTGGTTGGCAAACGTCCCGTTGATGTTGCTGTTGATCCTATACGCAATACTCTTTACGTTGCTAATAGTTTATCCCGTACCATTTCTGTGATTAATTTAATAAACCAGAATACTATCACTGAAATTGAAGTCGAGGGAATGCCCAACCGTCTGGCACTTGTCAGAACCCATCTGTACTTTTCTTCTGATCATGGTGTTGCTGTTATTGATACAGAACTTGGGCAGGTAACTAGTACAATCCAGAATATTGGACACCAACCAATAGATCTCATTTTGGATGGCGAGCAGTATCTGTATGTTATTAACAATTCAAGTAGTAACATCAGTATTGTCGATACGGTAACGCAAACTGTAATTAAGACTCTCTCCATTGGCCTGCGCCCAGTTCGGGCGACTATAAGCGAATCTGGGTTGCTTTATGTTGTTAATCAAGGACATAGTGCTGTTTCAATAATTTCTCGGACTGGTCAAGAGTGGCGAGTGATCGAAGAAACTATACCAATTAATTCTAACTCTTATGGGGTTGCTGTCCTGCCAGATGATAGTAAGATCTACTTGGTTCGACCGCACAGTTCAGTTGTTGATGTTCTCGGTTTTGATGGTTTTTAATATGTTAGCGTCTTTAAAGGGGCTGAAGAAACGACTGGTGCATATTCTGCTTGGTATTTGTATGGCGCTGCGTGGAAGCGTGTCTCGGTTTGTATTTATCGTGATTTTAGCCTGTGGAACTTTCATGGTTTTGACACGGTTAAGCTATGCGTATGTCGAAACGCTAAAAGGAGATGCTCAATCGGTGAGTAACTATATTCAACTTACTCCCTTGGATTATGGTTTAAGCGGACAGCTTGAATTTAGAAGACTGAGGCTAGGAGAATGGTGGAAAGTAGAGGGAGAGTTTTGGATTGGTGGTGGTCGAGGCGGTCAAGCGCTTTATCTTTATGTCTGGTCGCGAGGGACACCAACTTCGGAGAATGATGCCAAGCGTCAATACTCGATTAATTACAATGAGTATACGAATGCCATTCATTTGAAATATGATGGTGTAGATCTAATTTCTCCTATTCAGGAACTAGGTATTTCCAGTGCGAGTTGGCGCAACTTTCAAGTCGAATTTCGACATGGATTCTTTTACATTTACTTAGATCGCGAGCTCAAAATTTCTTACTTAGATCCAAAGTATAAAAGCCGGATGTCAAATATCAGATCGGGTATTGGTGCACGAACAGGAGGCATTCATAATGAGCACCGAGTTCGGTTGGTAACCTGGACAATTGATGGAAGGATTGAAGAGCCTTCTTTGGACAACGCTAATGTTCCTCCAATTATTACTAATGCTCGAGTTCAACAAGTTCCGAATACGACGCTTGTTGAAATTTTATATGATCTTGAGGATCTGGATGGTGATTTGATGACCATTGCTATTGAGATGTCATCAGATGGCGGTGAGACTTTCAATGTGCCGGCGGAGAGTTTTAGTGGTGATGTTGGGCTGAATATATCAAGTGGTTTTGATAAGCGCATTATTTGGTATGCTGGTATTGATATGCCCCATGTGCTCGGTGTAGATTATGTGGCAAGGGTTACTGGAGATGATGGCTTTGATATTGAAAAGGAAGATGAGATATTGGAAGATGAGATATTTGAGGAAGTGCCTATAGATAAGGAAGGCTTAATCAGACCTCCGGTGGAAGAAAATTCAATTAGTTACGAGATTCGAGGGGATCAGGAAATTGTCTGGTTAAAAGATGGATCTGTAATGCGTTTTATTCGTGGTGGAGAGTTTGACATGGGATCGAATCAGAGTCCGGAGGAGTTTCCTACTCATCCAGTTTCGGTAGGTTCGTTCTACATGGATGTGAATGAGATTACTGTGGGGCAATACAAGCTGTTCATAGAGGAGACCGATTATAATCCGCCGGTCTGGAAAGATGTAGAGAGTTATTCACCTACGGACGATCATCCCATGATAGAGGTTAATTGGTATGATGCTATGTCGTACGCTGAGTGGGCAGGCAAGCGTTTACCAACAGAAGCTGAGTGGGAGTATGCTGCACGTGGTGGTCTGATCCACAATACCTATGTTTGGGGGAATGAAGAGCCTGATTTGGAGGAAGCAAATTATGGTAATACAATTAAACAAACAACATTGGGTGGTGTGTACGAGCCGAATGGATATGGTTTGCATGATATGGCTGGAAATGTCTGGGAATGGTGTGTAGATGAGTTTCAGGGCGATTTCTATTCTAAGAGTGGTCGGGTTAATCCCTTGGCAGGCGAACTTCTGTTAGAAGAGGTATTATCTGACTATAAGTTGGTTGGCACGGAAAGAGTCAGTCGTGGAGGTAGCTTCGAAACATTCCCAGCTTTTATACGTGTCAGTTTTCGTGATTCTAGACCGCCAAGCTGGAAATTTAATCGTGTTGGTTTTCGCTGTATTATACCAATTGGCTATTGATAAACTCATTTATTGTCCCTTACATTTTCTGAGGACATAAATAAAGTTACCATTCATCTTTCGCACCCATAATTCGTAAGGATTTATGCTTGATCGATAGGATCAGCGCTGTGACAGCTGAAGCACTCAAACGTGGCGCAGCGTGGTAGTCTTGAGCGTTTGGATCTCGATTCGGTTGAAAGTAGAAGGTTCCATTTGGGCAATGGGCTAGACTGAAGTACCAGATGTGATGGTCCATGAGGTTGCGGAAGGAAGCTTTGTCAACCGCAGCACCCAATGCCGTCCATCCCATACCGAGGATGGCTGATCCATGTGTGTCAGGAAAGGTCTTGTAATTGGTGCCAATACACTTGGCGGCTTTAAATGCGTAGTCTTGAAATTCTGTTCCTCCCAGCGAGCTTACAGCATGTGCTACGCCCGAACTGCCGGTTCGACCCATATCGGCATATTTGTTGTCACCGGCGTTATTATCGTTATACCAAACGTAGCCAATGTTGTTAGTGCCTCTGACCAAGAACTTGTGAGCAGCCATGTATTGTTTTTGATTGATATCGAGATTGCATTCGGCTATGAGCGACCAAGCTGCCAGAGCCTGTGCGGTGATCATACAGATTGGTCCGTAACCATTGCCGCCTTCTCTACCAGTGGGCCGATGTCCCCAACCACCAGCACCCATGCTGTCCCGGTATGGGTGCTGAAACTGAGCTTTAACCAGCCAACGATTGATCTCGTCCAATTCTTTTAAAACCCAATTCTCGCCTGTTAATAGGTAGTATTCACTGAGACAAATACCATAGAGACCGTATTTCCAGCAGTCGTATCCTGCATAGTCAATCTTGTCGTTGGTATTGTTGGCAAAATAGTGCATCGCTTTCTGGATTGCTTGTTTGTGTTCCTGTTTCCTGCTAGTTAGCAGGGCAAGTGCTGCGATTGCGTTGAGGTGAGGGCGATGATGCCAAGATCCATCATTTTGTTGCCGCTTTATTAAGTAAGCGTATAGCTCGTCCAAAATTGTGTCGGTTTTTTTGCAGTTAAATGGATAGGTTTGGGAAAAACTGCCGTACTTGGTTGGTAACTTTAGCGCAATCTGTTGCCTTTTTTGTCCACGAATGATTTGGAGAATTATTTTTCCGTTTAGTCTGGGGCCTTGGCTTTCATCCAAAGCATTACCTAGGTCCATCATTGGCCCTTCATAGCCGAATTTTTCCATACCATAACCAAACTTATGTGGAGTGGTGAACGGCTTGCCGTTGGCCCCGATGATTTTATCGCCGGCTTGGAGTTCTCCATCAGCAGGTGTGTCTTTGAAAACATAGGCTACTTCGATCACGGTTGGTGCTGATGGCGTCATCTTGCCCCTTGCACCGGTGATGCCAAGGTTAATGAACCAACCGCCTGTTTGTGAGTCAGGACCAATTTTGGTTTCTTCCTCGTAGTTACCACCATTCCTCAGCAGTGCCCAAGTCGGTATGTTCATGCTTAACGCGAACCCTATTACAATGTACCATTTCCACATAGATTTATTCATAATAGTTCTTTTCTTTGCGTTGTTCTTTGGTGTTTTATGTCTAGTGGGATCACAATATATCCTGTTATTTGGGGTTCAGTGTAGATATTAAATTACCAAGCCGAAATCCGTAGAATCAAATGAGGTTATGATTTTGTGTTTTCTGATTGTTTTCTTGTTTGCTCCGGTTAACTTCGACGCTCATCCATGCAAAAAGCAGGGCCTTTACACCCAGCAATTAAAGAATTGTACCATAGTTAGAAGTGTGCGGAAGTTAGAAGTGTGCGGATATAATTTCGCTGCAATGAGTGCAAGACTGAGGCTAGTCTTTGCGTTTTATCTGGAGGGAGATGACATTTTCGTTTGAGCTTCAACAAAGTTTGAGCTTCAACAAATATGATAATAACGTTTTGGCTGGATTTTGGGAGATACTAAATTGTTTGGATTTAGCATCTAATTTTTGCTTTTTCTTGGTGTTTTTACATCCTTCCATTTCACTTTTCTACGATAATCCTATGTTGGGTTTATTAGCCTACGTTTATATATTAAAGAGCTCTTAATTGATTGGAGAAGGTGTTGATGAGGAACACGTAATTACTTGTTAAATTAGTTTGTTCATGCTACTATGGATCTTATTGTTAAATTTATAGTTTTAATCTACTATTTCATTTAGTGAGTAATTAAATTGAGTAAGAGAATAGGAGTTTTAACAGGAGGTGGAGACACTCCGGCGTTGAATGCTACATTGAAGGGTATAGCCCTTCAATGCGAGGAACTTGGGTTCGAATTAATTGGGCTTATGCAGGGCTGGGCAGGTGTTTTGAAGCAGGGGGCTTACTGTCATTTGGCTTCTGAGATGATTGATGAGGATCAAGGTGGGACGATACTGCAGAGTTCACGAACAAATCTTAGAGCTTCAGGTCAGATTGGAGAAGCAATTGAGAATCTAAAAAAACTGAAAATCGATGCACTTATACCGATCGGTGGTGATGATACGCTAAGTGTTGGTTCTGAGCTCTCAAATGATTTTGCCACCACTTTTGTTACAAAGACAATCGACAACGATGTTGGTAGCAATGCACCTGAAGACAGTTCTGTAAATTATATGCAACTTGTCAATTATTTCTGTCCTGGTTTTCCTAGTGCTGCTAACCTGATAGCTAAATATGTTCGTGATATTCGCACAACAGCTTATTCGCACAACCGGATTATTTTTGTTGAAGCAATGGGCCGATATGCTGGTTGGCTTACATTAGCATCTGCTTATGGTTATCCTGATTTGATTCTTGTTCCCGAAATTGAATATGACCCTGATAGCTTGGCTGCCTGCATTGAAAAAAAATACAGTCAAGTTGGTAATCTCGTTGTGGTTGTTTCGGAAGGTATTACAGGGAAAGATGGCAAACTACTAACGGAATCTGAGGAACTTGATAGTTTTGGTCATGCACGACCAGGAGGTTGCTCAGAGCTTATTGCCCAAGATATGAAGGAGCGTCTACCAAGTATTTCTTCGTCCAGCTTGCGGCACCAGGTGTTGGCATACATGCAACGGTGTGGAAGTCCAATATCCATCGATCGAGATACCGCGATTAGAGCTGGAAGGTTAGCAGTTCAGGCAATTAAGGATGATAAAATTAATTATGTTGCCACAGTAATGCGTACTGAAAACGGAATTGAGCCTCAATTACTCCATTTGGAGCAGGTACTTAAACGAGGGGATGATGGGCACGTCATCCGTAGGAGTCTTGACCTGCGTTTCTACGATGCTGAAAACTTCCAAATCTCAGAGGCAGGAATTGAATACTTCCGTCCAATATTCGGAGACCTACCTGAATCGTTTCAGTATCCTGACCTGAATATTCAGTATATTTAGGTAATGTTAATTGTAAAGCAGCATCAATGTGATGGATCTAAGACCGCTGAAGAAAGATATTGTTTTCCCCGCGAAACTGAGAGATTTCGACTTGCATTTTTGTTCAACTTGGGGCTTATTTTCGCCAAGGTCTATTGATGAAGGGACACATCTGTTGATAGATCAGCTTGAAATCAATGAGGGGGATACATGTCTTGATATAGGATGCGGTTATGGGGCTGTTGGTATAGTGATGGCTAGGTTGTCAGGAACAGGAAGTGTGTATATGGTCGACAAAGATTTTGTGGCTGTCAAGTACTCGGAAGTGAATGTAAAACAGAACCGTGTGACAAATTGCGAAGTGATCATGAGCAATGCATTTAGCCATGTTCCCAAACTACGGTTTGATGTGATTGCGTCCAATCTGCCTGCAAATGTGGGGAAGGAATTACTTAAAATCATACTCGTTGAATCGAAAGGTCACCTCAAACCAAGTGGGAAACTGTATGTTGTGACCATCTCTGGTTTACGCGACTATATCAAACGACAATTTAGTGAAATCTTTGGGAACTATCAAAAAGTTAAACAGGGGAAAACCCATACAGTTGCATTAGCTGTGGTGTGAAGTGCTATTAAGTTTGGGTGATTCGCTTTGCAGGTGTGTGTTCAAAGCCGACGCAGATATAGGTAAATCCCATGCGCGAAACTGACAATTCCCCAAGCAATAGCAACAGCGATTAAAACAAGCGGAAAGGAAATAGTGGATGTCTGACTTTCTGATGCACCGTCCAAAGTCGACAACTTTATTTGATGTCCCAGCAACTGACGAACAATTTCGTGGTTGGCTAGGGGTGAAGAGTAGATCAAACTGAAAATTGTAATTCCAATTATGGACCAGAAGATACCTCGAAAAACTTGTCGACTGCTATTAATTCTATCTATTTTTAATTGGCCAGCCAAATTATGGTTAACATGCTGTTCTAGATCCGCAGGGTCAATCTCCGGAAAGTTTCTAGTAAGTTGATCTATTATCTCATCTTTTCTTTTTTTTTCCTTGATGCAGTCAGTAAGTTGTTGATTTAAGCTATCGTATACCTGTATTATTTCTTTCTGCTTAGATTCATTCTTGTTCATAGACTTAAACCTTGCTCTTCATCAAGTTGCGAACCAGTATACCATATCCCAATATCTATTGTAAAATGCCGATTTTGGAACGGTAGTGTGAGTTTTAGAACCACTCTAATTACCCTTATCATCTTTTTATGTTTGGTTGCATTCTATTCTTTCATCCCAAGGGATAATCAAGTAGAGGATCAAAATGTCGCCGAAAAAGTTGGCCAGTTTTATGGCCTGAATAAGCAGCTAATTCAAAAAATTCAAGTAATCTTCCCTCGTTCGCAATACTTTGATAAAGAAGCCCAAAAAGATTTGATTCAGCAATCCTATACTTTAGTGAGATTCAGTCAAAATAATTGGCGGCTAATTAATCCGATTGTTGTTGATGCAGACAAACGAAAAGTTGATCAACTCCTCTCAGATCTTCTGGAAAAGCGTATTAAACGTCGAATAGAAGTTGCCAGTCTTTTAGAGTATGGACTTGATGATCCAACTGTTAAAATATCCTTGTTCACGCAAGATGGATCAACTAAGACTTTTCTAATTGGCAAAAAAACAGTAAACTACTCTATCTATGCCAAAGAAAAATTAGATTCGAAAATCATGCTGATTGAGTCCAGCATCGTTAGGGACTATTCGAAATCTCTGGATGATTTGCGCAACTTAACGGCTCACAACGTATCTCAGTTAAAAGACAGCAGAAAAAGGGTTTTTGATTTTCAGCGTGCTGAAACTACGCAAATTGATATTTTGTCGACGGATTTGGAGATAGTGTTGCGAAAGCAACCTGATGGAAATTGGCAGATGACAGAACCGAATAAGTCAATTGTTGATCAGTTGATGGTTGAAGATTTGCTTTTTTTTGCCGATGCATTGAAGGGGACAGAAGTGCAAAATTTAAAGGGACTTCCTCAAGCTAAAATTCGTGTCAGGTTTTATACAAAGGAAGCTGAACCCACTGTGTTGATATTGCATCATACAAAGGATAATAATGAAGTGTATGCTAAAACAAGAGATAAAGAAACCATGTTTCGAATTGATGATCATCTCTTAAAGTTAATTAGACAAATTAGGTAAGTGAAAATGTACGAGAAATTTGTGGATGTCGAACTTAGAACTGGGCAATCAATGGAGGTTGGTGTTGTATTCGCCCCAGATGCCGAGTACGCTGAAGAGGTGAAAAAATTCTTGGGCCACAAACCAGAGACTTATAGGTGGCATATTGATTGTTGTGTTCATGAAGTTTTGGATCTGCTGGAAACCCGATTCTATATTGGTAAGGTTGACGGTCATATCATCTCAAATGTCATGATTACCGAATATGATGGTATTGGCACACTTGGTCATGTATTTACCCTTTCCGATCAGCGTAGGAAAGGTGCTTGTAAAGCTATAATGAAATGTCAGATGGATGATTTTCGACGTCGAGGTGGGAAGGCACTATATCTTGGGACTGGATATGATTCGCATCCATATCATATTTACAAAAGTTTTGGTTTTGATAGTGTATATGATGAATCTGGTTTTATGTATTATTTTGCTATAGAGGACTTTGATGTTAACTATTTTTCGGATTTAGATGTTCATGTTAAGGATCATATTGAATGGCACGATTGGGCGAAGATAACAGCGCTCACTGGAATCACGAATGGTGACCAGATTCGTAATATTGCTCTGGGTATATATGGGCCATCCAATTTTGAAGGAGGGTTTTTATCTTTTAAGAAGGAACTCGAAAACGGAACCGATTATCATGCAGCGAAGCTGCTGCAGAGTTCCTCTGGTGCTATCGTAGCCATGGCTACGATAAAGCAAGACGAAGACATAATGTTATTGGATATTTTCGCTCATCCGCTTTTTTGGGCTCAGTCGGGAATGCTGGTGGATTCTTTAGATATTCCATCTTCGAAAGTTCAATGTTATGTCGAAACAAGGTCAGAAGGAAAAATAGAATTGCTGAATAAATTTGGTTTTCATTGTGAGGGCATCCAACGTGATGATGATCGCGATTTAGATGTAGCTGTTTATGTTGCTAACAATGGTTAAAGCATGGTTTGATGATATTAATCGTAGCAAATTGAGGAGTGTTTATGTCAGATTCTCTCTCAGGTATACCGCGGTTAGAATATCCGCGACCTGATTTTCAGCGTGGGACCAGCCAAGGTATTGATTGGATTAATTTAAACGGTACATGGGAATTCGTTTTTGATCCTGATGATATTGGAAAGCAGGAGTGTTGGTACCTTCCTCAGTTCGAAGGGTGCATAGATCAAATATGTGTGCCTTACCCTTGGGAAAGTCTTGCCGCATGGAACCAATCCGATCAAGCAACAAGCGCGAACTATCTCAGTACTAAGGCCTACTTGAGTCCAGATGATGTCACTTGCGGTGGGCTGGAAAGAGGGGGTAATTATCGTGACGAACCTAGGCACACAATTGGATGGTATCGTCGCCAAATATCAATTCCTGGTCATTGGTGTGGACAGCGTGTCATCTTGAAATTTGGAGCTTCCGATTGGCACACTATGGTTTGGGTAAATGGTAAATGCGTTGGCGAACACCAAAATGGGTATTTACCATTTGAATTTGATATTACCGAAAGTTTAGTTGATGATGTTCCCTCTTGTGTCGTGGTACGCGTATTCGATCCACAAGATCATTCTCAACAACCAGTTGGCAAACAATATGGATGGTATACACGAACGAGCGGGATTTGGCAGACCGTTTATTTGGAGCCGCGGTCAGAAACCTTTATCAAAAGTTTCAAGATCTATCCGGATATCGATGTTGCTGAAGCAAGAGTTGATATCCAAGTCGGCGGTACCGATCTTAATGATCTTAGTTTCCGTTTGGATACAGATGCCCCACTAGAGAAAGTAGATATTGAAATGTTCGATGACCACGCGGTGTGCGTTATAGAAATCCAAAAAGCCAAACTCCAGCTCTGGGATATGGATAATCCGCATCTTTATGATCTCGATATTCAATTGGTCAAAGATGATAATGTAATTGATCATGTCTCAACTTATTTTGGTATGCGGAAGGTTTCGCGCCAAGTGCTACCAGGAACTGATTATGAATATATTTATTTGAACAACTTACCCATATATTTGTTGGGTGCCTTAAACCAATCTTTCAGTACTGAAGGCGTCTATACATTTTTAGATGACGATCAGATTCGAGCTGACATCACGCGGGCAAAAGAATTCGGCTTTAATTTTTTACGTCTGCATATCAAGATTGATGAACCTCGATTGTATTATTGGGCTGATCGTCTGGGCATGCTATTTATGTGTGACATACCGAACCTTGGGTATGATGGATATAGCGATATAGGAAGACAGCGTTGGGAACAGACCCTTCGAGGGACTGTTGATCGTGATTTTAATCACCCTTCAATTATTGCTTGGTGCAACTTTAACGAGACATGGGGGCTTGGTGGTAACGATTATAAACAGATGCCAGATCGTCAGGAGTGGGTTCGAGAAATGTATCACCTTACCAAGCGACTGGATTCAACCCGCTTGGTAGAAGATAATTCTCCCTGTTTATATGATCACGTTGAAACTGATATTAATTCTTGGCATTTTTATATCAATGACTATCAGAAAGCACGTGAGCATATTGCAAATGTAGTTAAGGAAACCTATTCTGGTTCAAAGTTCAATTACACCGGTGATAATGAGCAAACGAATGCACCCATGATGAACAGCGAGTATGGTGGGATTGGAGCAGGTGCAGGTGATAAAGATATTTCATGGTGTTTTAAGTATTTGACCAATGAGCTTCGACTACATCAGAAAATTTGTGGTTATATTTATACCGAGCTTCAAGACATTGAGTGGGAACACAATGGATTCATGAATTATGATCGGACAGTCAAGGAGTTTGGCTATGATTATACTATGATTAATGCACTTGATTTTATTGTGATTGATCATCATCCAGGTTTGAGTTTTGTGCCTGGGGATCTGTTGGAGTTAGACATTCACTCGAGCCATTTTTCCAATAAAAAGATTGAACAAGCAACATTGTATTGGCGGTTGGACGGCATTGATCGATTAGGTTCTGAGTTGATGGATTTGGTTAGTGGAAATGTTCCGATTTCATTCGCGCAGTACAAGGTCGAGAAAGTCCATCAGTTGTCGATTAACTTGCCAAACCAACCGGTTATTGGGACTCTTCATGTTTGGGTTGCGGACCAAAACCAGTCTGTCGTTGCTAGAAACTTTATCAATGTCGAAATTTTTAAAGAACCTCCGCTTATTGAATATCCTAGCGAAAATACTGCCATTATGCGCTTGGATATTGGAGATTCACCAGTAGTGGAATTCGCGGGAAATGGTAAATTGGAGTATACAGTTGATTTGCCAGACAGCATAAAGCTAGAATCGATTAATTGTCTTGAGATTGTATTTGAAGCTTCTTCGTATGTCGATGGGGCGCCTCAAACCGATTGGGAAAAGCATCCATCAGATCTCAAGATCACGATCAACGGTATTGAGTTAAAAACGATCACGCTACCGAGTTCGCCAGCCGATGCACGCGGGGCATTATCGTATATTAACGGGATTCCAGGTAAATACGGTTTTCTTACCAAGATTAAAGTCGATGGCGAACAGCTGAATAGTCTCAGAAATAGTTTGTCGGGTAATAAGCTTACTGTTGGTTATCAAGTTGATCCAGAGGCAGAAAATTCAGGGGGGGTGACGATTTATGGGGCACGTGTTGGTCGTTACCCACTGGATCCGTATATTATTATTTCTTAATTGAATCAAGGTTCATGGAGAAGAAAAGTGAACTCATGTTTGGTTGGAGTTGATATTGGAGGAACCAAGCTGGCGGCTGTTGTCGCGGATACCGATGGCCAGATCTTGAACAAAGTACGCCAACCAACTGAGTCTCATAAAGGATTTGAATATGCCATAAAACTGATATTTGATATGATTGATCAGTTACTCCATTTAGAACAGTTCACTCGTAGTCAGGTATCGTCAATTGGTATTAGCTGTGGAGGGCCTCTTGATACCCAAACTGGTGTTGTTTACTCCCCTCCGAACTTACCTGATTGGGATGCTATTCCTTTAGCTGATATTGTGGAGACTGAGTTTAAGATTCGACCGGTAATTGAAAATGATGCTAATGCTGGTGCCCTTGCCGAATGGCGATTTGGTGCCGGACGTGGTTATAATCATGTTGTCTTTATGACTATGAGTACTGGGATTGGTGCGGGAATTGTTGTTGATGGCCGTATACTGCATGGAGCGTCTGATTGTGCAGGGGAAGTAGGGCATCAGGTGTTGATTCCCAATGGGCCTGTTTGTGGGTGTGGCAACCGTGGATGTCTTGAAGCGATCTGTTCTGGGCCAGCAATCGCAAAACGTGCCCAAGAGAAGATACGTAAAGATCCTCATACTAAGATATTGGATTTGGTTGATGGTAATATCGAGGCGATTCGTTCTGAAGAAGTACTGGAGGCGGCGAAATTAGCAGATCCATTAGCACTTGATTTGGTCAAAGAGATTAGTTTCTATATGGGGTGGGGGATTGCCAACCTCGTGAATATTATCAATCCTGAGATAGTTTTGATTGGGACAATAGCAGTTGCTGCTGGTGATTTGTTGCTTGACCCGATTCGTCGGACAGTACTGGAAATGTCAATGCAGCGTCCGGGGAGAATTGTGAAAATTATGCCAGCTCAGCTTGGGCAACGACTTGGAGATTTAGCAGCTATTTCACTTGTTGTTTAAGTTATACATTAAAAAAAATTGAAGGATGTGGTTATGGAACGAATCCAAAAGTACCTTTCTCACTTACAGAATGTTTTGGATATGCTTTCACTTAGGGATGTGCGTGAGGTTGTTGACATGGTGATGTCAGCCTACGAAAATGACAAGCAGATTTTTGCTATTGGAAATGGTGGTAGTGCTTCGACTGCTTCACATATCGGATGTGATCTTGGTAAGGGAACCATCAGTGTTCCTGGAGGGGGGAGTGTTCCTGCACGAAAGCGGTTTAGGGCAATCAGTTTAACAGATAATGTGGCGACTATGACAGCATGGTCGAATGATACATCTTATGATGATATCTTTGTGGAACAACTCAAGAATCTTGTAAATCCCGGGGATCTAATAATAGGCATTAGTGTAAGTGGAAACTCAGAAAATGTGGTTCGAGCAATGCAGTACGCTAAGGCCGTAGGTTGTTATGTGATTGCTTGGACTGGTATTGGTGGCGGAAAGATGGATGAGGTCAGTGATTTAAGCGTGATTGTGGAAAGTGATCAGTATGGTCCTGTTGAGGACGTTCATCTAATTTTGAATCACATTTTGCATGCTTGGATTAGTGAGGAATTAGCATCCCGAAACGCTTGACAGTAATTTAGGCCAGCGATATAATACCACTTGATTCTTGTGGTCGCCAAGAGGTCGTAATCATGAAATGGAACCTTTGTTTAGCCTTGGTTTTTACCCAGATGTTCTGGTTACTTATAGTCTTTACTGCTTTTGCTGACGATACGCTTGTTTACCAAATTGACATTCGTAAGGAAATTGGGAACGGTTTACGTGTTTACATTGAAAAAGGGATCAAGGAAGCTGAACTTAACCGCGCCGTTGCCATTATTTTCGATGTCCACACGCCTGGCGGTGCACTAGACGCTGCGCGTGATATTATCGATGTCATCCAACGGTCGGAAATACCCACCATTGCCTTTGTCAATACCGAAGCGATTTCTGCTGGAGCGATGATATCCTTGGCATGCGATCAAATTGTTATCCGAAGAGGAGGGACAATTGGTGATGCCGCGCCAGTTTCGATCCAAGGACAAGAGGCTGGAGAGAAAGCTGTTTCCTATGTACGGGGCAAAATTAGTGCAACTGCCGAACGCCAAGGACGGAATTCCGACACCGCAGCTGCCATGGTAGATAAAAAGCTTACACTGGTTAAGTATTCTGAAAGTGGTGATATCGTCGCGCTACGTCCAAGAGAATACGAAAAAGAACTGGAAATAGACAAACAGATGAAAGTTCTTGCAGCTGAAGGAGAGCTGTTAACACTAACAGCTGAAGAATCACTTGAATATAATCTAGCGGAAGCAATTGCCGAGAATCGAAAACAGATCCTAAAGATGTATTCCATTGTTGAAGTTGATGGCGAATTGATGGTATTAACACAAGAGGTTATCATGTTGAAACGAGGCGAGTTAGGAGAAGAGAAAGTCAAAGAAATAACCTTGTTAACTGACGCAGAAATTAGGAAAGTTGATCCATCTTTTGCTGATGAGATTGCGTTTTTTGTTACAGCTCCGATTATTAGTTCTCTACTGCTTTCGTTGGGTATGTTGGGGCTCTTTATCGAGATTCGATCCCCGGGTTTTGGATTGCCCGGATTGATAGGTGTGATATGCCTTGGCCTTTTCTTCGGTGGTCATATGTTGAGCCAAGTCGAAGCTCAATATGCTTTGCTTGCTTTTGTTTTGGGGATAGGCCTTCTGGTGATAGAAGCATTTGTGATTCCGGGGTTTGGGGTAGCAGGCATTGTGGGAATCGGATGTATTGTCTACAGCGTATTCTTTATTTTTGAAAACGCATATCAAACAGAACAGGCCATTTTTTTTCTTGGAGTTTCTGTGCTAATTACAACGGTGCTTTTACTTGTTGCGGGCTATTTCCTGCCTAAAACGCAAGCATGGCAACATCTTGTTTTACAAACGGAAATAGGGTCAGATAAAGGGTTTCATTCCGCAGTTGAGAATTATTCAGAACATCTAGGCCAGACTGGTGTTGCACTCACTGCGCTTCGGCCTGCGGGTACTGCCATGGTCGAAAACAAACGGCTTGATGTTGTTAGTGTTGGCGACTTTATCGATATTGATATGCCAGTTCGAATTGTCGGTGTTGAGGGTTCAAAGATTGTTGTTGAAGAAAGTCGCCAAGACAAAGTTTAGCTTCTTTAAGGAATTAGCATGAAGTGGTTGACAATTTTACTGCTGGCTTTGGGTGCTTTTCTTTTATTCTTAGAATTGGTTATTGTTGAATCTTCAGATTTCTTTGTTGTAGGCGGAGTTGGTGCTTTATTGATAGTAATTGGGCTTGGTACTATAATGTTAAAGTACTTGGTATTGCGTACGGAGTTAGGATCAGACAAAGGGTATAATTCTGCTGCTAAAGAGGATTATTCGGAATATCTGGGTCAGACTGGTGTTGCACTCACTGTGCTTCGGCCTGCGGGTACTGCCATGATCGAAAACAAACGGCTTGATGTTGTTAGTGTTGGCGATTTCATTGAGGTTGATGTGCCGATTCAGGTTATTAATGTTGAAGGTTCAAAGGTTATGGTTGAAAAAAACCGCCAACAGTCGAAAAAACTTCTTTAGGAAATTTATGGGGATTGCTGATAAGTTTCCTGAATTCTTCTGAGACTGCTTGTTATTTAAGTCGTCAGCTGCATAATGGTTTAAGGAGTCTTTTTTTGATAGTTTCCGTGTTTTTCCTAAAGCTCGGTTCGTTTTTTTTGGAAATTTAGTGTAATTCAATTCTTAAGTTAAGTAAGATCGATAATAATACCTTATTGGAGGATTAAATTTTGGATCCTATGACTTTTGTCATTATGATAGCCGTTGCAGCTGTCGTTTTTCTTCTGTTTCTCATCTGGTTAGTACCGGTGGGATTGTGGATTGCGGCGCTTGCAGCTGGTGTTCGAATACGGATTTTTGGCGATCTCGTTGGAATGAGGTTGCGGAATGTTAGCCCGGGAGTTGTTGTTAATTCTCTTATCAGTTCGACAAAGGCTGGGCTGAGTTTGCAGGCTTCTGATTTAGAAGCACATTATTTGGCCCGAGGTAACGTTGAACGGGTTGTCAACGCGCTGATCGCGGCAGATAAAGCAGGCATAGAACTTGGCTTTCAGCAAGCGACGGCAATTGATCTGGCCGGTCGTGATGTTTTTGACGCTGTTCAGGTCAGTGTGAACCCTCGTGTCATTACTACACCTGAAATCTCAGCCGTTGCTATTGATGGAGTGCAATTGATTGCTGTTTCGCGTGTAACCGTCCGTGCTAATATTCAGCGTTTGGTAGGTGGCGCCGGGGAAGAAACCATTATTGCCAGAGTTGGTGAAGGTATTGTCAGTGCTATTGGATCAGCAGAAACCTACGAAGACGTTCTTGAAAATCCAGATATTATTTCGCGAACGGTTCTTGACCGAGGTCTTGATTCTGGAACGGCTTACGATATTTTATCGATTGATATAGCTGATATCAACGTCGGGAGAAATATCGGTGCGGAGCTCAAAGCCGAACAAGCGGGAGCAGATATGCTGGTTGCTAAAGCAAAAGCTGAAGAGCG
>Ga0066843_10000028_pt1 | contig 37232 bp, 28 predicted proteins | sample ETNtaG_15_FD_66663 | JGI IMG/M metagenome (GOLD analysis project Ga0066843, IMG submission 66663) | Marine microbial and viral communities from oxygen minimum zone, Eastern Pacific Ocean - ETNP201302PF89A | ecosystem: Environmental > Aquatic > Marine > Oceanic | place: Pacific Ocean: Eastern... | reverse complement strand
GCGATAGCGAAACGCGCGCAACGCGGAAGCTGCATCTTCCATATCAAAGGAAATCATATCAATTACGGCGTCAAAAGTTTCGGAACGCATTTTATCTTCAAAATCTTTGTGTTGATGTCGATCACCATGAATAACACGAACATCAGATGTCGGGGGGTCAGGATGTTCGCCTCGATTAAATAGAGTAACTTCGTGATTCTGATTTAGTAGTGCGGCTACAATAGCACGGCTAATGTTTCCTGTGCCTCCAATAACTAATACTTTCATCTGTTTTATTTTCTTCCTGCGTTTTATTGGTTTAGTTAGGTTCTTGATAAGCTATATAGTAAGGCTTTTCGAAAAAAATGTGGACTTAAAATCTCTGGACTTCTATCTTTATAGGTCACGTTAGGTTTGATAATGAGGCTGATTAGACTTAGGAGACTAAACTATCTCTAATATTCAAACGTTATTCTAAGTCTCTCAATGCATAAGGGCATTTTGTAATAATTGAGTATTGGCAGAAAATGTCAAAGAACATTGAGAGGGATTTTGATTAGGACTCTGAAGCAACGAGCGTCAACTAGCGGTTAACTTCTCAAGTTGACATTGTGTGTGACCTTAGTTTTTATCAGTGAAATCCTGATATGTAGAGTCTGCGAACTTTTCGTACATCTCAACCTATATTATACCTGGTGTTAGAGGATACTTGTTACCAGTATTATTTAGTATCCTGCATTGTTTAGCAATCTAAATTTCAAGCCAGTTTGTTGGAACAAATCATCTTAATCTGGCTCTATATGCAGTTGACTTTGAATATTAGTTGATGTATAATTACAAGCCGTTTTAAAAATACAAAGATTAAACATTTTTGGAGGAATAATACACATGGCAGCAAAGCAGTTGATATACGACACTGAAGCTCGAGCGGCACTGAAACGTGGTGCGGACTTGCTGAGCAAGGCAGTAGTTGCCACGTTAGGACCAAAAGGTAGAAATGTTGTACTTCAAAAATCATTTGGTGCGCCTGTTGTTACAAGCGATGGTGTTACTGTTGCTAAAGAGATAGAACTTCCTGATAAGTACGAAAATATCGGGGTGGACTTGCTAAAGTCCGTTGCTAATAAAACAAGCGACGCTGCAGGAGATGGAACTACCACTGCTACTTTACTCGCAACGCAGATTATCAACGAAGGGATAAAAAATGTCGCTGCTGGCGCGGATGTCATGCAACTAAAACGCGGAATTGAGAAAGCGGCCGAAGCTGTAGTTAAAAACCTAAAAGATCAGAGTAAAGAAATCAGTACTCACGACGAAATAATACAAGTTGCGTCAATTGCTGCGAATGATGAAGCTAATGGTAGTAATATTGGGGAAGTATTAGCTGATGCCATAGAAAAAATTGGTAAAGATGGTGTTATTACGATTGAAGAAGCAAAGGTCTCAGAAACCACAATTGATATTGTTGAAGGTATGCAATTTGATCGTGGCTTCCTTTCAGCACACTTCGTTACGAATGCAGAAAATCAAACTGTTGATCTGGAAAACCCATTAATTTTGATTAACGATGGTAAAATCAGCACGGTTGTTGATTTAGTCCCGATTCTTGAAAAAGTGTCGCAACTTCAACGATCCATCTTAATCATAGCGGAGGATATAGAAGGGGAAGCGTTGTCGGTATTGGTTGTGAATAAATTACGCAATGGTCTGAATGTTGCTGCTGTTAAAGCCCCTGGCTTTGGTGATCGTAGAAAGGCGATGTTAGATGATATTTCGGTTTTAACTAAGGGACAAGTCATTTCTGAAGATCGTGGTATTAGACTTCAGAACATAGTTCCAGGTATGCTTGGTAGTGCAAGTCGTGTCGTGATTGATAAGGATAACACGACAATTGTTGGTGGTACTGGTGACTCTGGTGCGATCGAAAAACAGATTTCTCAGATTCGTTTGCAAATTGAGCAAACAACATCTGATTATGATAGAGAAAAGCTTGAAGAACGTTTGGCTAAGCTTGCTGGCGGTGTGGCTGTTGTAAATGTTGGTGCGGATACAGAAGTTGAAATGAAAGAGAAGAAAGCACGTTTTGAAGATGCTCTGTCAGCTACTCGTGCTGCAGTTGAGGAAGGAGTTGTTCCTGGTGGTGGGGTCGCTTTACTGCGATCGCAGGATGATCTTAACAGCCTGCAACTGGACGGAGACCAAGCAATTGGTGCCGATATCATTAATCGTGTTTTAACGGCACCTGTTAGAGCGATTGCTGAAAATGCTGGCCAAGAGGGTTCCGTGGTTGTTGCTAATGTCTTGTCAGGTGAAGGTGCATATGGGTTCAATGCTAATTCCCTTGAGTATGAGGATCTGCTCGATGCTGGTATTGTCGATCCAACTAAAGTTGTCAGGGAAGTCATTCAGAACGCTTCCAGTGTAGCAGGACTTTTGCTGACAACAGAAGCCTTGATCACTGAGGTGGATGAATAAAGGAAGAAGGGCCTATTTGGATACTTTCTGAATCGTATAAATCTGGATTCCAGTAGAAGCCGTGCTATATTTTATAGCACGGCTTTCTAATTGTTGAAAAAGCTTCGGAACTGCTAAGTCTGCAGTTCAGTTGAATCAATGGGGGCAGATGATCGTCTATTTTTAAGTAGTTCATCACGCTCAAGCGCAAGAGATGAGGCAGACCTCTTGGTTTTATATTCATCAGCAGGATTATTGTGTAGGACTAAAAGTTCTTCGCCACTTTTGGTTATTTGGTCCCCTTCAAGCATGGGCATTTCAGTTTTGCGCATGCTTGCTGTCATGTTGATTGTTACCTTGCACCAGCTGTGTATTGTGATTTCCCAACCATCTTCTGTTTTTCTTTGACTAAACTGTGCTGGAATATTGATGGATTGCACCTGAGCCATATTTATAACTAACCCACTTTCAGCCCGAATTTCTTCTGCCAACCCTGATTCTTCTTTTCCCATACTTACATTTCCATTTGTCAGTTCTTCATCAGCAAAATCATCTTGTTCTTTGTCGGTCGAATCGTTTTGATCGACAAACTCTCCCTCACTAATTCCTTCAACTTCGGTATCTGTTTGCTCAAACATGGGGTTTCTCTCTAATTCGGGAAATAGCGCTAACCGAGGAGCGAGTATAACAAAGGCAACCTGAAAAGTCAATTAAATAACTAGGTACTTTAAACGACAGAAAATATTGGGCAAACCTTTAGCCTTATGATACAATTCCGAGAAATTTATATAATTTCTCGGAGTAGCAGATTATTTATGTTTGTCAAGGTCGCAACAACGGATCAAGTTAAACCTGGACGTGGGTTTGGAGCAAAGCTTGATAAAGTCTTTATTGGGATTTACAATGTAGATGGTGAGTATTACGCAATGGATGATGTCTGTCCACATATGGGCGGCTCCTTGCATCATGGTTTTATGAATGACTGTGTGGTTTCGTGTCCATTGCACATGTGGGAATTTGATGTTAAGACGGGCGAGTCGGTTTGGCCTGGCAGTCTTAGCATTCTCGCTTATCCTGTTAAAATTGAAGGCGATGATATTCTAGTCGATATTGATTCACCTCAAAAGCAAGATGAATAATATCAAGATGAATAATATAATATAAGGATAAGCTAATGACATATCTAGTAACAGGAGGGTTTGGCTGCATTGGATCATACGTTATTCGTGATTTATTGGAAGCAGGAGAGCAAGTAGTTGTTTATGATCTGACGTATGATTTGACAATTCCGAACATGGTACTAAATGAAGATCAAATCAATCAAATTATATTCGTTGGTGGGGACATCGTAGATCTCCCAAATATTTTACAAACTATTAAAAAGAACAATATTGATCGGATCATCCATCTTGCTTCGTGGCAGGTGCCTGCCTGCCAAGCTAATCCTCCTTTAGCCTTAAAAATTGTTTCTGAGGGGACGATTAATATCTTTGAAGCCGCAAGAATATTTGGTATTGAACGTACTGTATGGGCTAGCACTGTAGGTGTTTTTGGATCACCCGATGACTATAACCATCAACAAGTTAAGAATGATTCACCGCATTTTCCAAAATTTATCTATGGTGCATGCAAGTCATTAAATGAACGTTACGCAGAACATTATTTTGATGAGTACGGCCTTGATACAATTGGCCTTCGCTTCACAGCCGTTTATGGTGTAGGGAGAACACGTGGTGCGACTTCCTTCACGACGAAGATGATCGAAGCCGTAGCGCTCGGTAAGACCTATGAAGTCCCTTTTGGTGATGACGCAGTAGATTGGCAGTATGTTGAAGATGTATCAAGGTCAATTGTCATGTCTGCCATTTGTCCAACGACCAAAACACGTGCATTCAATGTACGTGGTGGTATTCGAGGAGTTAAAGAGGGATTCGATTACTTAAAAGCGATTGATCCCAAAGCGAATATTTCATTGGAGCCTGGTTTATTTGGTATCTCATGGGATTATGACGCATCAGCCATAGCCGAAGAAATTGGTTTTGTGCAGGATTATACGATGGAAAAAGGAATTGACAAAACTTTGGATCGATTTCGCCAATTGCAAAAAGAGGGTGTAGTTAGCTAAACGTGGTTCGCAAATACATAAGTTAATATTGTTTAAGTAGATTGATTGCTGGTGTTTCAAATGTGTTTTGTGCATGAGCTTTAGTAGTGGATTGGAAATTTCAATGTTCTACGTTAAGCTCGGGTGGTTTGATCAAGATTATTTTCAACTGATAAATCTGAGTCTACGTGATGGGTTGAGATTGGTTCCATCAGCATAATAATAGGACCAATCTGCTTAGATGTTCAAAGGGCTCTATGTGGGTGATTTCTTGTTTCTTGTCTCCTGTATGCAGTTTTTAGTGGACAGTTCCCCTGCGTTTGAGCTGTCCTTGGACATCGGGTTCAAGGTTGTTTCCGGTGATTGATCGAATATTATCAGTCAAAGCCTCTTGTTTCTGAAATGACATTAAGTATAGTTAAAGGCGTTTTGTGTGCTTCGGATATAGAGGGCGTTGAGTCCATGATATTCGGGCCTAATTCTTCTAGTGATTCTATCGTCTGATAGGTGGTTCTTTCTGCCAATTTAAAATCTGTAAAAATGAGGTTGGAATGCTTCCACCAATCTATTGATCTGCTTGCCCAATTTCCTTTTGCAGTTGGATATCGATCCATCATTTGTCACTGTGTTTGTTATGAAGGTAACACTAATTTGATATAACTGTTAAGTTAGTTTTAGTTTTGTGTTGCTTCAAAGTAATGGAGGCATATAGGTTGAACCTCCGGTTTCAGTTCCTAAGTCGTTTATACTTCACCCATCTATCATTATCTACAGGTGGTTTTCCTCTTGGTCCACTTTAGATGTCCGACATCAGGCTCTTCCTATTGATAGTCAGTAATCTTCCCCCTCAATTTGGAAATGTTATAATAAATTTTAAGCTGGGAAAATAATTACTGAAAGGTTCAGAGTTTAATTGACAGATCCTAACAATCCTAATGCAAAAACGGCAGTTGTCATTGGCGGTGGTATCAGTGGCTTAACGGCTTGTTACAAGCTTGTTGCCGAATCTCGGGAGCGAGATCTTCCATTGTGTGTCAAGCTGTTTGAAGCTTCTCAGTACCTTGGTGGGGTTATTGGCACTATCAAGCAGAACGGGGTTCTTATGGAACGAGGGCCAGATGCTTTCATCTCGACCAAACCTTGGGCTCGAGATCTGTGCCAAGAGATTGGTATTGCTGATCAGCTAGTCGGAACAACCAATCGGTATCGACGAAGTTTCGTTATCCATAATAATAATCTCCATGCTACGCCTCAAGGTTTCTACATGATGGCGCCTAGTATGATCGTACCATTGGTTAGATCCCCAATTTTTAGCCTCAAAGGGAAATTGAGGATGGCTATGGATCTGTTTTTACCACCTAAAGATAGTGATGGAGACGAATCACTTGAAAGTTTTGTGGTTCGTCGTTTGGGGCGAGAAGTATTTGAACGAATTGCTCAGCCTATGATAGGAGGAATTTACGCTGCTGACCCTTCCAAACTGAGCCTGAGATCAACTATGCCGCAATTCCATGAAATGGAGCAACAGTATGGAAGCGTTATTCGGGCGTTGATGGCTAGAAAGAAGAATTCTGATCAGCAGGATACCAGCGGTCCACGATATAGTTTATTCCTTTCGTTTCAGTCTGGTATGCAGACACTGGTTGAAGAACTAAATAGACAAATCCCTGAAGATAGCATATTTACTGGTACCAAAGTTAATCAAGTTGAATTTCAACCTAAAAAAAATAGATGGGTAGTAGACTTTAACCAGAATCAATATATTGAGGCGGACCTTGTCTGTATCGCACTGCCTGCTTTTCATATAGCGGAAATTATCAAATCAGTTAGCCCAAAAATCTCTGATCTTCTTGGATCTATTTCTTATTCTTCCTCAATAACTGTTAATTTGGCGTTTCGCCGAGAACAAATCGGTCATCCGCTTGACGGAATGGGTTTTGTAGTTCCAGCTGTTGAACGAAAGTCGATTCTCGCTTGTTCGTTCAGTAGTGTAAAGTTTGATAATCGTGCACCTGACAATATTGTTTTGCTGCGTGCTTTTGTTGATTTAGCATGGGAAAGTGACATTATAGATCGAAGCGAAAAACAGATCATTGAGTTGGTTCTTCGGGATTTGAACACTTTGCTTGGTATTCGAGGTTATCCTGTTGATGTTCTAGTCAGCAAATATGACAATGCCATTGCCCAATATTACCTTGGGCATCTTGATCGTGTGGGACAGATTGAGTCGGAGGTTGCAAAGCTGCCAGGGCTTGCTTTTGCGGGCAATGCGTTCCACGGTGTTGGAATTCCAGATTGTATTAATAGCGCTGAGAAAGCGGTTGCAAAACTGTTGAGAGATTTTGATCTGTGACGACACAACGAATTTTTCTTTGTCTTGCTGTCTTTTCAATTCTTGTTCTTGGAATATTGCTTATGATGTTTAGTCATTTACCAGCAGCTGAACAGACGGGTTACCTTGGACTCAATGATATTAAAAAAGGATTCGGGTCAGGGAAATGCCGAAGTTGTCATCCGGCTATCTGGCGAGAATGGGAAAGGTCGATGCATGCGAAAGCGTGGTCAGATCCAATTTATCAGGAAACGGCTAGTGTAGTTGTAGATCGTCAAAAGAATTGCGATCCCTGTCATGCACCTGAGCCGGTTCTGATTACTGGTATTGGAAAGATGCCCAAGTTAAGAGATGATGATCGCCAGAGTGGCGTTTCTTGCCTAACTTGCCATGCCGATATGCATGGTGGAATGCATGGTCCACCAATGAATGTTGATGCTATGTTTCATGCTAATGTTACCAGTGAAGTCCATACGAAAGCGATTGGACTGTGCGCCACTTGTCACGGGCAGCCAAAGGTCCCTGAACATAATCAGGTCATCAGCTTTAAAAAAAGCCAAATTTTAGAGGAGGGAGGAAATTGCGCTACCTGCCACATGCCGCGGGTCAAACGTATGCAAAGTACGCTCAGTTACGAGCGAATTTCAGGAAGACGTCATACATGGATAGCTAGTCGGAGTGGACAAATGCTAGAGAATGCAGCGGAGTTGATGATAGAAAAGAGGAATGGGGAAGCGATTATTGGGGTGAAAAACAAGTCAGGGCATATGTTACCGGGAGACGGGTTTCGTACCATTATACTTGATGTGAAAATATCAAATCCATCAGGGGAAATTGAATATCATCAACAGATTGAACATTCAATGATGTTGGATTCGGGGCAGTCGGACAATCGATTTCAGCCGGATGAAATCCGCCAATTTACCTTTGACCTAAAACCGAACTATTCCATCCGTGCGAGATTGCTATATTGTTTACTACCTACAACTCCGGAGAATGAGTGGGTAACGATGGCTGAGATCCTAAAATAAAAAGCCCACACCTAAAACAGGCGTAGACTTTTGGGTACTATCTGAAAAAATGGTTCTAAGTTTTGGGTTCAAATCCTAACTTAGAAAGTATAAATCGTTTCTATGGCGATATCGGTTCGTGAGTTTCCATCTGCATCTGCAAGAGTTTGCCTCAACTCAACCAAGCCACCCCAACTGTCTGTAAAAGTGTATGATGGGCTTAGTGTAACCTCTGTTTCTAAATCTCCATCACCAACTTTATAACCACTAAACCTGGCAGTAACAGCGACCTTGTCTGTTAGACCATAATTGGCCATACCTAAGAAGTGCATTCCGCTATCACCCTCAGGGCGCAAATTTCCATCCTTAGCAATTGCATCCCAATTGCCCAACAGATCAAATTCAGCCGCCACGAAGAAATTGTCGGCTACATCAAACTGTGCCCAAGCGTTCACTTCACTTTGTAAATACTCAGTCCCAGCACCATTAGAAAGAACATCACCGGCAAACCCTATTTTGGTTGTCAGTTTATCAATTGGTGTTAAAGCAACCTGTGCTTCAAAACTGGGAAGGTTGAGGCTAGAACTCATGGGGTTGCCCCAAACGCTTTCAACCATAGAGGCATAAATACCAACTTGATCATTTAAGGTAAAGTTAATGGCAACACCATCCTGGTAACCTGGATAAGGTATACCTTGAGACCAAGAATATTGGTACATATCTGCTGGCTCAGCAGCTTCAAAGCCAATGCAACTGAGAAATCTGCCAGCTGTTATGCTGAACTTGTCACTAAAAGCATAAGACACGTGAGCCTGTTCTAATCCAATCAGACGACTCACTTCTGAACTTGTCGATGTGCTGTCAATATCCACACGAGCCGAAACTTTATCGTTAGCAAAGTGAAAATCGAGTTCAAACTGATCAAATGCAGTGTTTGCCTCTGTACTTTCATCTTCAACGAGAGAAGTTCCTGCAGACATATCCAGAAAACCAGACAGCGACAGATTATCTGTCAGTTTCACTTGAGCATTGGAAATACTCCATGATGACAGAATCAAAACTAAGGCAACCAAGCACAGGCTTAGTTTCCTTTCCTTGTTAGAAACCAAATTAAACCTCCTTAAAGTTTAATGGGTTTAATTAAAAAACTTAAGATTATTTAGAAACTTCAAACAACGTAACACTACAACGCTAGACACACGGTCACAGATTCAAAATTGTTGATACCCGTTAATGAGCCCAATTATGAATCCATATACGCATTATAAAACACAAAAGCAAAATGTGCTAGGACATTTTTGCTCCCACAAAATAATTTAGATTAATCGTTAACCATTAAGAGCAATAGCTATGCCATCAATAACCTAGATTACAAAACTGAGTGGAGTACAGGTAATTCCTGGTGCAATACTGGATTACTAGTAGATAACATGCCTGTTTTTTAATCAGAGGATTGCGAGTAAAATAAGCGGAGAATAGCAGAAGGCAACTGTATTACAGAAGGTCTGAATCTTGGCTATGAGTACCCAGAGGAGGTGATAGCCATACTAATTTAGTGGTTTATATTTAAAATTGTAATAAAAGTCAAATCAAATAAAAAGCCCAAGTTCAAGTTTATCTGAACTTGGGCTAGATTAAAGAATAAGTAATAGCTAGCTTATCCTAGTGGACTTTCGCTAGGATAGGCTTCCATCCCCATTTCGGTAATGTCGAGTCCTGTTGTTTCTGTTTCTTGATCGACTCGTAGTCCAAAAATTGCCTTAATAACTGCCCAGACAATAAGTGCTAAGACAAGTGTGAATGCGCCTACCGCAATAACACCTATAAATTGATTTACAAGTAGACCCACACCGCCTCCATAGAAGAGTCCATCAACACCTATCCCTCCCAGAGAAGCTTTTGCAAAAAGCCCTACAGCTAATGTTCCCCAGATACCATTGGTTAAGTGAACCGAGAGTGCCCCTACTGGATCATCAATGTGGATTTTATCAAAGCAGAGGACGCTGAACACAACCAGGATCCCTGCGATAATACCGATAATTACGGACGGTATTGGATTGACAAACGCGCATGGGGCCGTAATGGCAACTAGTCCTGCTAGTGCACCATTGACAGTCATGCTGAAGTCCGGTTTACCTAACACTAGCCATGAAACAATAGTCGCAGTTAAGAGACCTGCTGCACAGGACAGATTTGTCGTCACCACAATGTGAGCTACAGACTTAGCTCCTTCCCCTGATATGCCCATTGTGCTACCAGGATTGAACCCGAACCAGCCGAGCCAGAGAATCATGCCGCCAAGAAAGGCAAGTGCCATACTATGGCCAGGAATTGGTGAGACCGACCCATCATCTCGATACTTGCCGAGTCTGGGGCCAAGAAGGATAATTCCAGCTAAGCCTGCCCAACCACCTACTGAGTGAACAACTGTTGATCCGGCAAAATCCCACATTCCCATATTTGCTAACCATCCGCCTCCCCAGATCCAATGTCCAGTAATAGGATAACTGATGGCGACAAGGACAACAGTAAAAGCCATATAGGATTTATAGTGGATACGTTCCGCTACACAGCCTGAAACGATAGTGGCGGCTGTTCCAGCAAATACAAGTTGGAAGAAAAATTTAGCGAAAAGCGGAATACCAGTCCAGCTAATAGAGTCATAAACCCCGTTATATGCATCGCCTGTAACAGGACTATTGTCAGCACCAGCAATAAACCAGCCTGTAGTTCCCATGAAGGAGTTACCTTCCCCAAACATGATTGCCCATCCAATGATCCAGAAGGCTATAGACGAAATTCCGAAGACGACAAAATTTTTGCCTAAGATGTTGACAGCGTTCTTGGCTCGGCAGAAACCAGCTTCGACACATCCAAATCCCGCATTCATGAAGAAAACCAGCATACCGGCAATCAAAACCCACAAGGTATCGACGGCAACATCGGTTGTCCAGACTGAATCTCCCCCATGTTCGTCAGCCAAAGCCACAACAGAGGCGAAAGAAACGAGTACGATAAGGATGGAAATTTGGGACAATCTTTTGGCCAGAACCGACGCCATGTCCCTAGCCTTTCGGCCATAAACTCTATTCATAGGTAAATACCTCTCCTTCTTTTTTTTATGTACTCCTATCAAAGCAAAAACTACGGTAGTTTCCCACCGTATATAAATTAACAACTTTATTTTTAACTAAGAAAAAATCACCAATAACAAACTGTAGTTGCAATATTATCTACGATAGTAATTATTTGCCTTTGTAAAATTAAAGCGAATTGTACGATGTAAACTAAGAGATGCTCGCACAAGATTTTCCTTATAATAATGCAAACAATATTACATTGCTACATTATATTATAGCAACAAAATAATATTGGCAAATTATAACAGTTCAAAAAAAATTGCAAGATCTAAATTCGAGAAACCGTTTTGTTGAAAGTCCGTAATTTTGGATGAGCTCATGGAGTTTGAGCCAAAAAGATTTATCCCACTTGCTTTGTTGCAATGTTATTCTTTTTTTGACTTGTATTGAGTAATGTTAATTCTCGTTTGTTTTCAAACTATGCGTGTCTTCAGATTTGAAAGCTTGGCAAAATTATTTATTGCTCGGACAAATCCTGCGAGATATAGAGCAACAAATGTGCCATTGGAATGGAAGTTGGGAATCTGCTAAGTACATTGATTTGTATTTTACTTTGTTCTATGGAGGCGTGTAGGTTTTCTTGGCAAAGCTTTGCCAAGAAAAATCAGCAATGGTTGGTATAATAAGGCTAGATAGTTCGAATGTGACAGTTAATAAAATGGGGAAGCGTAACAAGGGAAATTGTCGTACACTCATTTTTTTTGATCGATCAGTAACCCTGATGTGGGTTGGCTAGAATCTTCTGTGGATGTACCACCGATCGATCCAGAGTTGGAGGGGGACGATTGGCTGATCTGTTGCAGGTGTTGCTCAACGTCCTTAACTTGCATACGCTTAGATTCAGCAACGCGATGAAGTTCTTGCCCTCCCTCCATCTTCATCGCTTCCACCACACCTGCAGGTTTGAGGCTGCTGGCTGATGTTCCTTGGATAAGTAATGTTGTAGCAATTGATCCAATCTTAGACATTTTCAATGAATTAAGCGTTAGTTAGAATTGAGTTTTTTGCATGATATGTGTTAATTGTCATAATGGAGGTTTCGTCCATTATTTGCCCCTCCTTGATTCCATGTCCAAACATTTCTAAAGAAGTTTTTTTTCTCTGGTGGCAGGTGATCAATTATTTCTTTGGGTACAGACGGTTTGTGAAATTGACAACCAACAAAATTATAGCAATTAAAGACTGCAATTCGAGGATAATCTGGATTTTTCCATGTATCTCCCGAATGACACAGGTTTTCCGTGAATATGATAGCTGAACCTGGCGGACAATTGTACGTTTCTAGTAAAGGTGATTCGACACATCGATGTTCCTCCGGCATGGGAAAGTTTGACTTGTGACTTCCGGGCATGAATAGTGTTCCTCCATCACCTAGTTTGACTTCATTGAGCTCAAAAACCACGCGAGTTAGTGCAGAATAGATTTTTTCGTTATGGCACTGGTAGCTGAAATTCGGGTTGGTATTGCGTCCGCCGCCATGAGGTGTTGGCCCTTTATCCTCGATGTTTCGGTAAGTGAACCAGCTTGATTCCATACGTACTTCACCAATGACCTCGTTTAAAATTTCCATAATAGCAGGGTAATCAATTAGTATTGAGGCGGTGCCACCTGGAAATCTTCTTTCGTGTATTGGTAAAGATTCTGGATTGGTGCGAATGGTTTCAATTTGCTCTTTGAGGCTGTTAATTTCTGTTTTTTTCAGAACTTCAGGTATTAGCAAATACCCTTTTAAATCAAAGATAAACTTCTGTTCCTCAGTCACCACATTCCTCTGTTTCTGATTTTAAGTATGATATTAAATCCTATTCCAAGGTTATCATTATTATTTTGCTATAGCATGAAATTTAGTACAAAAGCACTAAATAAAACAACTTAATATATAGGTTACTAGATTTTGTTCTTAATTCCACCTATAGAGGTTATGTTTAATTTGTTTGGATTACTTTGTCCCATGTTGGCGAAATCCCCCCGTGTTTGCGAGTGGAGACATCAATGACTGGAGTCTCAAGCCCGACGCCATGTTCGATTAGGACATCGAAGTATGGTTCTCGAGTTTCGGCCAGTGTCCTTAGTAGTAGTTGCCGAAGTTGATTTCTAATTTCAGTCTGAGAGTCGACGAGATTTGTTTGTTCATAGGGATCTTCTTCTAGGTCAAACAGAAGTTCATGCCCTGTTTCATAGTAAGTGTATTTCCATTTATTGGTGACCAATCCACGCCAGTCGAGGAAATCGAGATTCCATCTCGGATTTCCACACATTTCCAATAAGACATGATTGGGTTCTACAAATGGTTTATTCAGTAGTGCTGATGAGAAATCCTTACCTTGCAGATGGCTAGGCATATCCATTTCCAAAAGTCCAAGTGTGGTCGGCAACATATCAACCAAGCTAAAGAGCTCATTACGCATACCTTGTGCCGGTATCTGGTTAGGCCAATGAAATATAGCCGGGACACGTACTGATTCCTGATGGGGATTCTCTTTCCGTTCAAAAAGTCCATGGTTTCCCATAAAGTCTCCATGATCAGAAAAGTAAACGGTCAAAGTATTATCTGCAAATTGTGTGTTCCTAGACAAAGCATCTGAAAGACGGCCGATGTTCCAGTCCAAATTTTCTATCATCGCATAATAGATGGCCAGTTTTTCTCGCATTTCCGGTGTGTCTGAAAAGTTTGGCTGGGTCTTTAGCGCAGAGGGATCAAAACGCATAAATTGATCTGGTACATCCAAAGGGAAATGGGGTGGTTCTACGCTCAAAACCAGGAAAAGTGGTTTGTGATGACCATACTCATTTAGGTATCGTATGGCCATGTCAGTAAGAACATCGGTTTGATATCCCTTGATTTTTCTGGGATTGACTTCGTTTTGATGATAGTAGAATCCTTCGAAAGGAGCATTGTTAACTTCAAAGCCAAACCAATCCTGAAATCCTCCTCTATGGTATTCCGGTGTGCGCATTGGCCAACGTGTATAGTCTTGACGGTTTTGGCGAACCTCGTCTGGTTCCTGATCCTGAACAACCCCACAGTGCCATTTGCCAAAGTAAGCAGTATGATAGCCAGCTGTCCGTAGAATTGTTGCGGTACTGGGCGAGGTCGCCTTGTAGACGTCAAAGAAAAACTGCACAGGTCCAGCATGAGCGTAGCGACCGGAGAAAATCGTTCCCCGTGAAGGTGTGCAGATAGGACAATTGGCGTAGGCATTGCGAAAACTAACCCCTTCTGATGCCAGTTGGTCCATATTTGGTGTACTAACGTTTTGATCTCCTGCATGACTCATGGCTGTTCCGCAGTGTTCATCTGAAAGAATATAAATAATGTGTGGATCTGTCATTTTACTCCTAATATTAGAATTTAGAAAAAGTCGAAAAATCTACTTCAATAATACATCAAATTAAATTCCGATAGCGTATCCGTCACGACGAGGATCAGCTCCTCCCATGAACGTACCTTCTTCTTGGTCGATAGTTATCCCTTGGCCTCCTCCTACTGCTGCAGTCCAAGTTGGAAGTGCACGGACATTATGCCCTCGTGCAGTAAGTTCCCCTCTTATTTGGGATGAAATGCGTTCTTCAATACCCACGTCAGTGCCGGATTGCTCGATTCGGATGCGAGGTGCCTCAATTGCCGCTTGAATGTTCATTTTATGTTCAATTAGATTCAGAATTATCTGGGCTGTTGTCTGTAAAATACCGTAACTTCCTGGTGTGCCAAGTATCGCGAAAAGTTGATTTCCTTTCCAAATATGGCAGGGAGACATGCACATCTCGATCTTTTTGTGGGGAGCGACAACATTTGGGCTTGCAGGTAAAAGATCGAACCAATTCATGAAGTTATTAAGGAACATACCCGTATTACCTAAAACGACACCAGATCCAAATCCTGAGCCGAGACTCTGTGTTGTTGCTACAGCGTTACCTTGGTTGTCAACTACGTCGAAGTGGGTTGTACATTCGTTGATCCATTGTCTAGGGTCTCCAGGTGATATTTCCCCAGCTAGTTTATGTATAGAGTAACGTTCGTCGCCCCCTACTCCCGCTTCATATCTAATTCGTTGTCTTTGGGCGGCGGCATAGTCTTTTGAAAGTAAACCTGTTATCGGTGGGTTTTGGCTACAGGTGTATTCTACTCTGTCCACACTGGCTAGCTTAATGGATTCAATTAGCAGGTGAAGGTAATCAGTTGAATTGTGTCCTAGGTCACTCAAAGAATCAGTTTCTAAAATATTAAGCATCTCCAAATATTGGAATCCGGAACATGGTGGTGGAGGGCAATAGATCTTATATTCTTTGTAAGGTATTGATATTGGATCATGCCATTCCACCTGAAAGTCTTCCAGGTCTTTTTTGGTGATTAGACCGCCATTTTGATGGGAGAATTCGGTGATTTTCTGTGCGATTTCACCACGGTAGAAAACGTCCGTTCCACCTCTAACAATTTGTCGGAAAGTGTTGGCAAGATCTTTTTGGATCAGGACTTCACCCGGCAGAGGTGTTCGGCCGCGAGACATCATCACTTTTGAAGCTGTGGGGGAGAATCGAGATGATGCGCCATCCATAAAAAACGCATTCTTAACAGTTACTGCATATCCTTCTTCAGCATATTCTATGGCCGGCGAAAATATATCTGATAAACTCATGCTCCCATATTCATTTAGTAAAGACACCCAGCCACCACAGGCGCCAGGAACCATGCCTGATCGAATACCTTCCTCATTTGATCCGGGTGTTGAATAGGCGTCAGGAGTTGCTTGATATGGGCTTGTCCCCATATAATCAAGTACACGGATTCTTTCCTCTTTAGCGCTATAGATCAACATATAGCCACAACCTGCTATACCTGACATATATGGTTCGACGACATTTAATGTGGAAGCGACAGCGACTGCCGCGTCAAAAGCATTTCCTCCTTGCAGTAATATACGTGCGCCAGCTAAACTCGCAATCGGATGTGCACTAGCAACCATACCGCGTGTACCTGTTACGGTTGGACGGTGAGTGATGCCGTGTGACGGAAATGCCATAACTAATCCCTATCCTGAGTTACGATTCAATCCGAATTAAGTCCATTTCCATTATTAAATAGATGTGAATGTTTGTCAACTGGTGGTTGTATTCAATTCAATTAAACCCCGCAGGAGAGGTCTTCAGCTGGCATGGTGATAGAAACGAACATATCCTCCTAGGCGTAATAGGCGAGACCTTTAGCGTACCCAATGACTATTTTCTTCATCCGTTTGGTGTCAAACTTAACTGGCGGCAATCTGAAATTTTGCCTTGTTTACTGATTTACTGAGGTAAACGCCACTCGAGAATGCCCCCAGACATGCCTTCTTGAAGTTGTACTGTTACCCGAATGCTTGTCGTTTGCACAGCGTCGAAGGAAACACGATTGAATACATCTAGTTCGATACCATAGGCGGAAGAATTTGTGACGGGTTGCCAAGTTGTACCGTTGTACCATTCCACCTCCCAGGATTCTGGAATACGACACTCGCCACGATCACCATCATCAAACCAATAGACCTCTGCGCAAGAAATTTGCTTAGGTTCCCCAAATGTAAGGCTGATCCATTCGCTTGTTCCTCTTTGATCCCACCAGGTAAACCGGGGAATTGTCTGGTCATTTGAACCAGACGGCATCAGATTATCGTTAATGGCATCCAGTTGATTGAAAACAAAGGAGGCTGAAGGTTCTCCTTCGATGGCTATTGTTGGTTTCAATTTGGCTTCAGCTAGAATGGTACTTTCTGGTAACCAGACACTCATGGGGCCAACCTCGCGGTTATCCCAAGCATGATAAGGAACAGCCGTAATTTCTGTCTCTTTGTCCAGTGGGGATGTCTGATATAGTTGGTTTTCCCAATCAATTGGGGAACGTCGCCAAGCTTTACCTCGTAGCACAGTTACTCCACCTAGCAAATCCTCTTCGAAATGGGGTTCTAGATGAGTGTTTTGGGGTAAGGCAATATCCCGAACTGATCCTCCGTTATCTGTTGCTTCCAAACAATAGACTACCGGACCACGACGTAGACAGGTGTACCCATGATCAGCGACGACTTTCGGATGGGAAATAATTCGGTCGATCGGCATTGGCATCTCCAGATCTATTGTATCGCCCAGTTGCCACTCGCGGTCTAGGCTGAGATAGCCGTTGTCATCAGGTGGAATTTCGATCAGTTTTTGATTGATTTTAGCTGTTGCTTTTGCACACCATTCTGGGATCCGCAGATGAAGTTTAAAGGTTGTTGGATGTGTTGGTCGGACAACTAGTTTGACGTGACCGGACCATGGATAGTCGGTTTCCTGTATTATCTCAATTGACCTATTATCAAGGGAGATTTCTGCCCTGTTTGCTGCGTACAAGTTTACCCATACTGCGTCAGATGAAGTCGCATAAAAATACCCTCCGACCTGCGGGATAAATCGTACTATATTTGTCGGACAGCAAGCACAGCCATACCAAGGCTGACGATGATGATTTCCACGGCTAGCCAAAGGGTTAACATAGAAGAACTGATCTCCAGTTAAGGAAACACCAGAGATGGAGCCGTTATAGAGTGCCTGTTCGAGGATGTCTATGTACTTCACATGACCGTGCAGTAAAAACATTCGGTGACTCCAAAACACCATGCCGATAGCTGCACACGTTTCAGCATAAGCTGTTTCGTTGGGTAGATCATAGGGTACAGTGAAACCTTCGTTATGTGCTGAAGGGCCAATTCCACCAGTAATGTACATTTTGTGCAAAGTCACGTCATCCCAGATCCGATCCATGGTCTCAAATAGATCTTTATCATGAGTGTATCTAACCACATCAGCAACACCTGCATACAGATACATTGCTCGTACAGCATGTCCAACAATCTGGCTTTGTTCGCGTATGGGGATGTGATCTTGGGCATAGTCCCGATCGCTTTTCCCTCGCTCATCGATGAAAAACTTGGCTAAATCAAGATAACGCTTTTCGTTGGTTGCCTGGTAAAGTTTTACTAAAGCCAATTCAATTTCTTCGTGGCCGGGAACACCAACCAATTTGTTATAACCGAAGACGTTGTCAATCTCGTCAGCAAATCGAGTGGCAATATCCAGCAAGTTTTGTTTCCCGGTTGAGTGGTAATGGGCTACTGCCGCTTCAAAAAGGTGTCCAGCACAGTATAATTCATGCATCACAGGTAAATTGGACCACCGTTTATCTGGTTCCACCAAAGTATAGTAGGTATTCAGATATCCGTCTTCCTGCTGCGCGGCAGCGAATTTTCCAATCAAACCATCTAAGTAGGTTTCTAGTTTGGGGTCTTGATAGGTAGCTAGGATGTAGGCTGCACCTTCCACCACCTTGTAGAGATCTGAGTCGTTGAAGTAGATACCCTCAAATTCACCTGCTTTTAAACCTCCTGCTACTTCAAAGTTTTGGATTCGGTGGGTAACTTCACAATGGTGAAAGCACTGAGGTAAGGTTGTTGTTCGATTGGCCTCGATCCGTGGTGCCCAGAACTGATCCGTGAATTCTACCTTCGTCACTGGAACCGCAGTCAAAAATTCATGGGATTTATTTAGCATCAAATTCACCTGCTATTTATAGTATACGAATGCTCAATACAGTTTAGCATATCGGCTAACGTTGCGGAAATTATATGCCATATGTTCCTAGAGAGATTGCGATCTCTCAGCTTTGGCTCTTGGAATACAATTTACAAAAGGTTCAATAACGAATGGAGGATGAAGGAAAGTTACTCAATTTTTTCAAAAGGAGTGCTATAGATCGGAACTTGGAGTGGAAGTTTAGCCATGGCAGTATTGTCATGTTCACTAACAGGGGAATGGTGCTGATTTCGTAGGAGAACTCGACTGTGGGAAAGCCGGTAGTCCGCAGTGGGCACAAATTTATATGATGATTGGTTCCTTTGGTTTGGTCTTCGAGTTTGAAATCACAGATAAACAGTTCTAATGGGGAAGTAGCATCTAACCCTAATGTATTTCAAGAACGAGGAATTCTAAAGACTGAACATCAGTAGTTATATTGTCGTTTTTATTGAGTGTAAGCATTTTATGGAAAACACATTTTCCCGGTTAAAAACATTTTTGTGCTAATTGGAAAAAAATAAGGAAAAATTGAAGTTACTGAGCTTGATTTGAGGCTGAAGTCGCTATATAAAAATGAGTACAAATTAATACGTGTTTCCGAATTATGTTGGTAACAGCAGTACGATCTGCTTCTACTCATTTTTACTTAATTCTTAATGTTGCCCCAAGTCATGGCCAATTTACTGTTAAAATCGACAGCCATTGATTCTTTATAGTTTTTCTTTACCTCTTGGGGAGTAAGGGCACGAAGATAAATAGCGACTTCGTCGATGTCACCTTCAAAATACCAAGGCTTAATAAAATTGTTGCGATCATGTCCCACAGCCAAGACAACATGACTAATTCCCGTTCGAGTTGCAATCTTACCTCCCTGATCACCAGCCGGTGCACCATTCAAATATAAAGTCTTTATGTCATTCTTTTCGTCAGCTACATAGGTGATGTGTGTCCATTCTCCACCCTTTACTGGTGACTTTGTTTTGAAGACACCAAAACCGTCGCCACCCCGTTGAGTTTCGACTGTTCCATCGGCGTTTAGTTGTAACCAAGCATCACCTCCACCATTGGGGTTATCGTCCCATATGATAACCTTCGGCCCATCAGGCAACTTACTAACTTTTATCCACATGGCATAGGTTAAGTCTTGACCTTCTGTTACATCCCCCATAACAATGTAGTCTTCTTTCCCATTAAACTTCAGAGCTTCGTTGACTTTACCCTCAACAATTTTCGGTCGGCCTTTAATCTCCCCGGGATGCTCGTTTCCAATTTGATCTAGTGCTTCACCCGCATTAATGTCGGTATGTTTCTTGTCAAAGGTCCAGTGGCCAATCAAGCCGTCCTCCACTGCCTGACCTTCTGTTACTACAGGGTATAATATTAGTGATGTTATAGCGGCCAGAAAGATAAAACTCACAGTTATTCCAAATTTCATTCCATTATCACCTTTTATTAGAGCACGAATATTTCTAAGTTCGGATGCTGAATAAACAAAGAAGTAAGGGGTGGATCCACCCCTTACTTCCCCATTCAGGTGGTTACGTTCTGACCACCTCTTACGAATTGATCATGGAAGGTGCCCTCTGTTAAGAGATAGCACCTCCCATGATCATGTCATAATTAGACATTTGATCACCTCCTGTTTTCATGGAGTATGCAAAAATAGTATATAATATAACCCCCAAAAGAGCAAATTTTTTTGATATGAGTTACCTACACCCTAATATCGTTATAGCAGAACCATGTGCTATCGGCTTTCTACGTCAGTTTGTCTGTAGATCTACATGTAGTAACTCAAATTTTCTGGCTGGAATTAATGTGAGCAAAAAGCATTAAGATGGGAGATTCGTTACCACGATAAAATTTCAATACCTCAGAATTGGATTGTGTTTTTAAGTTAGTAGGCCACTGGTTCATGATTAGGAAGGCAAAGCCATAGCTTGAGGTGAAAACAAATCACTATATTAGCGGAAGTCTTATCATATTTAAAGTCTAATGTCCTCATTTCTTGGTCACTGAAGAGGAGATTTTTAGCGACAACTTAAGCTTATCATTTGCCACTTCCACGAGACCTTAATTTTATCGTACCCAAAGTACCATGATAACTCATGGTACACACTAGCTTATTACGATAATTTTTTGATCTGGAAGTTCTCAAAACGAATCCAATGTTCCGCATCCTCCGGACCATTATAACATTGAATGCTAACTTGGTCGTCGCTTGGCGTGGGCAATTCTCCAGTTGCGGCAGTTTGGAATTCTGTTCCATTTTCAGGGCAATATTGAGCTTCCCACGAATTCACAGAGACAACTAAACGTAACCGAACACTCTCTGTCATCATCGACTGTTTCCCGGGAATGATGTAGAGATCTCCGTCGATTAGTTCTTTAACTTCCTTAAATACTGGTTTGCCGTCGTTATACCAGGTAATTCCAGCTTGTTCGTACTGTTGAATAGGGTGAGTGTGGTTGGTAACTGTTACTTCGATAGCAAATGTACCGTCATTACGGTTTGGTGCTGGGCGAAGTAAGGCGTTCTTGACAGTATCTGCCACACCAGGCACAACACGGATTTCCAATCCGTTATTTTGAATGCGCCAATGCTCTGGATTTTCCCTCAACCATGACCAACCTTCGTCTGGTTTGGTATCAAAGTTATCTTCAAAGATTGTCTGCTCGTTGGGTGAATTCATGCTAATACCTCCATTTGATTGAGGGTTTCATAGCAATTTCGGAAACAGGCTCACGTCTAATAGCTAATATAGTTTTTCTGCTTATTATCCACAATAATGAAAACTGGCGCTATTATCAGATACGCTTTCTCGAATTGCGAGTTCCCTTTGCTGGAAATTAAAGACTCTTTTTGATTTGGAATTCAATGAATAAACATTTAAACTGTTGTTTTAAACAATTTTTGAAGTGTATCATGAAATGCATAATTGATCAAAATAATGTTATCATATTCATACAGTTAAGTATGCGGATATGCAGTGGTTAAGATAGGGGCAACCGGTTTTTCATATAAGTATTTTTTTTGAAAATTAGAGCGCCAACTTCTTAAATCCTGTTATCTAAAGTTGATTGAGACAAGTGAAGGTATACGAATAAATATTTTGAAATTGGGGATATAGTAGTGGAGGCAGTAATTTCGGATCGAATATTGGAGAAGGAACGTGAGAAAAAAAAGCGCAAGACAGCGATTCTCCTCTCTCTCATTGTCCATCTTTTTGTGTTGAATGTTATTGTGTTTTTACCACATAAAAATTATGTGGGAGGTGATGACTTTGTAAAAATTGACTGGATGCAGGAAGTTCCGAAAGAACGACTTCGAAGAATGCAAGTAAAACCAAAAGTTAAACCTGAGAGAGTTCTTAAACCAGATCAACTACTTGCTCGTACAGCGAAACTAAAAAAGGCAGAAACTCCGAAGAATAAGCTGACTGAAGTGAAAAAATGGGAGGAACGACTTCTCTTAAAAAATGCAGATCAAGCAAAGTTGAGTGAGAAAATTCCTGATTTGATGACAGATGCTAAGCTAAAGGATGCAGAAGCCTCAAATCTTAGTCGACTTGTTACACAAAATCCCGCTATTGGTGGTCGAGGCAAGGTGACTGGGCGGGATCGCATTAAAGGTCAGCGTTCCGGAATGGATATCGTTGATTCGTATGGCGATTCAGAAGAAGGATTGCTAGGTGGTGGTGGAAATCTTGGTGTTGCTGATCCTCTGGGTATCATCGATTTTTTAGGTGAATTTGGAGGGCCACAGGACGTTGTTTTTTGTTTGGATGTATCGGCAAGTATGCAGGCAGCAGGCCTGCAAAAACTCGAAATTGCGATTAGTTCTATTAAGGATTCCATGCTGGCTCTCGGTGAAGATGACAAGTTTAACATTGTTACATTTCACGCTATTGCACAGTCTCGGCATAAAACTATGAAGTCAGCAGATATGGATGAGATCATGCGTGCAATGAGCTATCTTGATAGGTATACACCTGAGCGAATTAACCGGAATTTAGGCACGAATGTCTTGGGAGCCATCGAAAAATCGTTTGAATCCAATCCAACTATTATAGTTTTAATCACTGATGGGTTACCGAAAACGCCGAAGGGAATGGAGCAAGCTTTTGAAACCAACCCTAAAAATATACTTGAAGAAGTTAAGATGAAAAATGTTAATCAATCGAAAATATTTGTCGTAGGTTTGGAAATAGATCTCAGAAACGCAGATGCAGAAAGACTCAGCTTTTTTGAGAAACTGGCAAGCGAAACTGGTGGACGCTTCAAGATGATCGGCAGCGAAAAATTGGTACGGAATACCCTTCCTGTGGAATCAAAATAGGCAATCAGTAAATATCCAACCTAATGTGAAATGAAAAAGCTATTAATTAATACTCTGGTTTTGGCTGTTTTATGGCTCGTTTTGGATAGTCATAGTATAGCTGATCCACAAATTCAAGTTGGTAGCACCAAAGATTTCTATATACATATGCCTGAGAGCAAGGTTCAAGCTACTTGCATTGCAATCGGTAAAAACGTCTGCCTCTACATTGATAATTCGGTTAAAAATCTGATTACAGACGTAGAAGCTGAAGAAATCGTAACAGAATTTCGCGACAAAATTTATCCCGAGATACACCAATGGATTGGTGAAGAACCGCGTCCTGGTCTTGATCGTGATTCGCGTTTTACGTTGCTGTTGCATGACGTTGGTAACGATAAATCGGGTCGTGATTACGGGGGGTATTTTTCATCGGCAGATCAGAATCCGTTAGCTCCAAATAGTAATCGTGGTGAAATTCTTTTTATGGATATTTATACTTACCTACAGCGGGGGAAGAGGACGTTTTATAAGAGCTTAGCCCATGAGATAACACATCTTGTTAACTGGTATCAGAACGGTGGGCAATCAGATGAAACATGGCTTGAAGAGGGAATGGCATCTTTTTCCGAATACGCTATCTATAGTAATATGCACCAAATTTTCATTGAGGGGTATCTTAAAGATCCAACCGTCTCGTTGACGGAAGCTAACACACCAAATGTTCAGTATGGTGCTGGTTTTATGTTTCTGCTGTATGCATATGAAAATTATGGGGGCAGAGAGTTCATCAAAGAGTTGGTTCGTCAGGATCAGCTTGGTATGGCTGGAGTGGAAGCAACATTAGAAACGCTGGGGCGGCAGGAAAAAGCTATCGATATCTTTCAAAATTGGATGGTGGCAAACCTTTTCAACGATCGATCTAAAGGCTCGCTGTTTGGTTACCGAGAATTACATGAGCGTTACAAGGTTACTGCACCGATTCCTGAAATAACGAATTATCCAGCAGAAGGAATGGGTAGTGTAAAGAGCTTTGGGGCCTCATATATGCGGTTGAGTAATTTACCTGAGCAACTTGAGATCGCTTTGGATGGCGAGGCATCCAATCATCTTTATGCGCAACTGGTGATTTCCTACAACAATGGTCATGTTTCGATAGAAAAGTTTACCTTCGATATGGATGATGACGCAAAACTGGAGATAAAAGATCTACTTTCCATTGAGCAACTTATCTTAATTGTTACCTCGACCATTGATCAAGATTTTCGCTATAGTTTCACGGCGATTGGTGATTCACCGGTTGATGTTGGTGCACCTCGATCCAATCGTTTGCTCATGCCGTCTGGTCAAATTACTAAAAAAGACACAGAAAACATGTTTCAGCCAAGTCACCTGTACAAAAACATTTCCTATCGGCTTAAACCTACCCAACGAATTCGGTTGACCAGTGATTATCAGGATTTGTCTGTTGTTGAGGGGAATCTCTTGTATGCAGCAAGTGGCTGGGGAATCGAAGTGTTTGATGTATCTAAACAGTTTAATCGTATTGCTGAACTTTCTACTCCAGGGTATGCACAGGGCATCCGAATCAAAGGTGACCTTGCCTATGTAGCGGACGGAACCGCTGGGGTGCAAATAATCTCTATTGAACGACCGGAATTTCCCCAGATTATCCACACAGTTAATAAATTTAAAAATGTTGGTCAGGTCGAAGTTTTGGATGATAAAGTGTATGTGGTAGATATTGAACGGGGACTACATATTTACGATCTCGATGCTTTTCGCCAAAGACCTGCACCGCCGATGATTGGTTATTATCCAACAAGAGGTGAAGCGTTTCATGTTGATATCTATGATGGGAAGATCTATCTCAGTGATAAAAGTGGTATTCACATACTCAGCCTCGGTCGTGCGACTGTTCCAGTCATAATGGGAACAATGCCAGTCTGGGGCTTTGATTTTCAGCTTCTAGATGGTTATGCTTATATAGTCGGATACGGATTGGAAATTGCGGATATCGGCAATCCTCAGAAGCCAAAAGTTATTTCAACGATAGGCACTTCAAAAGCAACGTCTATTGAGATTCAGGATGGATACGGTTACATTGCTGGGCAGCAAGGAGGTCTAGTGATTGCTGATGTTAGTGATAAAAATCAGCCAAGAATTATTGCTAGACAGCGAACGGTAGGAAGTACAGTTGACGTTGTTCGTAATGAGAACAGGGTTTACTTGGCGAATGGGCTAGATGGCCTGCATATTGTAGATGTTACTAATTTACACCAGCCAGAATGGGTTGAGCATTTTAAAGGGGCGGGAGGGCCAACGGATTTCTTCGCGGAAAATGGAAGGATTTATGTTACAACAGAATCGAGTCTCAAGGTAATTGACGGACAACGTAAGGCTATCCATATAGATATTGAGTCCACTACTAGTGTCTCAGCCAAAGATGGTTATGCATATGTGGCAGCGGGTAAATCAGGAGTTTTTGTCTATGATTTTAGCAATCCACAGCGACCTGTTGAAGTGACCCGAATACAAATACCTTCAGCTGCCATCAATATCCAAATTAATGAGGATTTGGCCTACGTTTGTGCGGGAGATATCATAATTTTGGATATCTCATCTCCTCAAAATATTCGCCGTGTTGGTCGAATTCAAATGAGAGGTACTGCTTATCGTCTGGCATTTGAAGCAGATCTAGTCTATGTTGCAGCGCTGAGTGATGGTGTTCGGGTGTTTAGTGTCGCGAATCCAGCCAATCCTCGTCCAATTTCAGGATATGAAATGGGTGGCAATGCACTTGGTGTTGCTGTGAAAAATAACAAGGCATATATATTGGACAGTGATATTGGTGTTCGGGTCGTTGATTTCTCGAATTTGGGTCATCCTACAGATGTTACTGTCTATAAAACAGAAAAATTGCCGGTCGCCGTCGCGGTTCGCGGTGATTATGTTTATGTGTTGGATCAAGGGAATATCATGCTCATTGATGTACGAACTGGTGAAACAATTCCACAGGATAAGAACCTGATTTTTCCTTCTGATTTAATGATTGTGGGAGATACACTCCACATTTTGGATTTATATGAATTACAAGCGTTTCAAATCAACGAATCGATTTTTTCACTTCCAGTGGAAGATGGAATGTATAGCAAGCATACACCAGAATATCTTAGCCTTTATCGTAATTGGCTGGGTCAAAATTATCCTAACCCGTTTAATCCTGAGACTTGGATCCCATTTGAACTTGGGGATCATGGTGAGGTAGTGGTTTCAATCTATAACCTTAATGGCTCATTGATTCGACAAATTCAATTTGGTCAGTTATCTGCAGGAAAGTATCTGACTAAGGATAAGGCTGCTTACTGGGATGGCCGGAACCAAATTGGTGAACGCGTCTCCAGCGGCCTATATTTTTACCAGCTACAGACAAGAACGTTCCAGCAAACGAAAAAGCTAATTGTGATTCAATGATCCGCCGATTGTTTACGCAATTATGGTTGAACCTTGTTTCGGGGTTTGCTATTATCAAGCCAAATATAAAAAAGCGATAAAAGGAAACACCAATAGTGGGAAGCATACCTAAATTTGAAGCTGTTCAGAAAGTAGACCCGCCTACTTGGGCTCTATGGGAACGGAGGATTATTGATATTTGCAACCAAGCGGGGGTAGCGTTTGTTGAGCGTTATACTCGTCCAGATGGTACTTTGGTTTGGCGTGACAATTGGCCGGGTATGGACGGGTCAGATGATGCTTATGAAAGTTTCTGGACTTTTCCGTTATTTTATTTATTAGGTGGCAGCGAAAAAATTCATTATTTAGCACGTAAGGAATGGGATGCAGTCACTTGGCAGTTTACTGAATACGGGCAGGTCTATCGAGAGTTTGATGCCTACTATGATTGGATGCACCATGGGGAAAGTTATAGTTATCTCTATTATTTGGGATTATGTGATCCACATGTCTTTAAAGATCGACAGCGTGCGTTCCGCTTTGCCGGGTTCTATGTTGGTGAGGACAACGAGGCGCAAAACTACGATTCAGAACTGAAACTTATTCGATCACCTATCAATGGTAGCCGGGGGCCTCGGTACGAAATGTCACCGGAAGACTGGTCTACCCACCGTGATGTATTGGCTAACTATCCGGTTCCGTTTGAAGATATTCCAGGTATTGATACCCCCAAAGCAGATTGGAATGACGACGAGATTTTTGAACGTATCTTAGATTTGCTTAATCGCCGTATGGCAAAAGGAGATGTCCCACTGAATCTGACGGCAACCAGTATGATCGTACATGCTTACTTATATAATGGCGATCAAAAATATAAGAATTGGGTGGTTGATTATATTGATGCTTGGTATAAACGAACTAAAGAGAATAATGGAATTATGCCTGATAACGTGGGGTTATCGGGAGAAATTGGCGAATGTATGGATGGCAAATGGTGGGGTGGTTATTACGGTTGGCGGTGGCCACACGGTGCTATGAACCTCCTAGAATCCACGATTATTGCTGGTTTAAATGCTATGTTACTGACTGGAGATGAAGGCTTTTTGGATCTCGCCCGGTCACAACAGGATTTGTTGTGGTCTTTGGGTCGGGAAGAAAATGGTGATTGGGTTGTCCCTTTCAAACATCTGGATTCGGGTTGGTCAGGGTATGGAACGATGTCGCCTAATTTCCCCCTTCAGTTGTGGAATGCCTCACAATCTGATGCCGATCTTGATCGGATTTTGCGCTTGGGAAATCCAGGTAGATTGGATAAAGATCTCAGCGGTCGGGATTCGAACGGTGCTTGGTTTCGTTATGTCAATGGTGATCTCTCAGATTTTCCAGAAAAAGCTCTTGAGTCCGATTACCAGGAAATTTGCCGGCGTTTGGACATGATTGATAATGATGATACTGATCCGACAACTTGGGATGTCCACCACTGGCAAGCCAGAAATCCAGTAGTATCCAAAGCACTCGCGCAATTGACTACAGGGGGGCCATCCGCCATATACCATGGGGGTTTGTTGAATTGTCGGGTTCGGCATTTCGATCCAGATCAGCGAAGATCGGGATTGCCAGCAGATGTGGCAGCGTTAGTCGAATCGGTATTTGAAGGCGGTTTTCAACTCCAGTTAATTAATTTGAACTCGACCGAATCCAGAAACGTCATCTCCTTAGCAGGCGCGTTTGGTGAACATCAATTCTTGGAAGTTGAGGTTGTTGGTACTGGTGTTAATACACCTGTTGATTGCAAATGGATTCAAGTACACCTTATGCCTCGATCTGGTATTACGCTTCGTTTAAAAACAAGGAGATATGTCAACCAACCGACTTATGATTTTCCTTGGCTTGTTGATAATCGACCTATGGAGCCAATCAAATTGCGTACACCTGAGATTGATCCAGGAAGTGTACCTGTGGGAGGATGAGCGATGGGGGTCATGTTCACCAAAATTGAGGAATGGATTTCTCTGGCACGGGAAAAAATTAAGAGCGAAGGTGTCAGGCAAAACGATTTGGACCAGTTGGAACAGATATTACAAGTCAAATGCAGTCGGCAAAGATTGCTTTATTTGCAGGCAACGACACCAAGTATTAGATCAAATGTTATTGGTATGGCTCAGCATGAGCCAGTCAATGGTGCTATCACACAGATTGAACCAGACACTGATGATTGGAAATATCAGACTGTTCATGACGCCATTGTTGATGGTTGGCAAGCTATATTTTTCCCTGGTCAACGAACCAGTTTTGATGATCAGGAGATCGATATTTTAGGTTACGAATTTATCTTGCAGAAGATGGAGATTTATGATGAGTGATAAACCTTACCTGCTTACTGATGACCAAATTATTAGTTTTGTTATTCATGGGTATCATATTGTAGAAGTAGATTTTCCCGATGGTATCAACGAGATGGTTTACGATGAAATTAGTCAGCTCGAAAATAATCCGGGCGATGGTATTCTAGATGCTGTACCAAAGTTATATCAAGTTTACGATCATCCCCAAGTGCGTGGAGCACTTGTTAGTTTATTGGGTAAAGACTACCAGATGAGTGGTCATAGACATTGTCATATTAATCCCCCTGGTTCTCGTAGCCAATCGTGGCATCAGGATGGTGTTAATCAGCGGCATCATCAGGTTCGAACAGTTTTAGCGATGTATTATCCTCAAGATGTAACGATGGATTTAGGCCCAACCGTGATTATGCCGGGTACCCATTTCCGAAATGCCCCTACGGACTTTATGGCAACCTATGCTAATCTTCGTGATCAAGTCACTTTAACTGTAAAAGCTGGTACGATTGCTATTACTCACTATGACATTTGGCATGCAGCTGCTAGGAATATTGGGGATCGAAACCGTTATATGCTGAAATTTTTATTCAATCGAGTTAGTAATCCTGTTGAGCCAAGCTGGAACCATGATCCGGAGGAAGTTGTTTCGTTAACTTCCCGTTTTGCTTTTGAACGTGCGTGCCAGTGTTCGCAGTCTGATCACTATAAAGAGCGAGGGTTACGTCATAAAATGTGGAATCATTTACTTGGGAGAGGTAAGGAATAGTATGTTAACTTCAAGGCAAATAGATCACTTTGAACAGAAAGGGTACTTGATCTTTGAGGGCTTAATTCCATCAGAGAAAGTAGAATATTATGTTTCTGTTTTCGATCAACTGGTTCAACATGGGAAATCGCTAACTGAACACCAAGATCATTATGCTCTGGAAATTGACAAAGATCGCAATTTAATTCCGGGGATTCTTCATAAGGTCCAAGGTGTTTGTGTTGAAGAACCTCGTATCCTTCAGTTAGCCAAAGAGCCTGAAATTCTTGACCGAATTCAGTGTTTGCTTGGCCCCGATATAGATATCTTCGGTACCAAATTCTTCCCCAAGCTGCCTCAGGTAGGTCATTCCGTTTACTGGCATCAAGACAATTTCTACTTTGGAACGACATCTGACCAGATTATAAGTTGCGGTATATATTTGCAAGATACTGACAGAGAAAATGGTTGTCTGCGCATTATTCCCAGCAGCCATTTACGAGGTGCTATTTTTAGTCATCACCGCGACCCCACCACGCATGGCAGCTGGGCAGAAATTGATGACAGGGAAGCGATTGATGTTGAGATGTCAGCAGGAACTGTGGCTATTTTTTCCGCTAACCTAATGCACGGTGCGTATGACAATAATAGTGAACGTAGCCGTTATAGTACAGCTTGGCACTATATCCCTGGGGAATTACAGTTGGAACAGTTTCCTCGCGGTGGTTACGAGGATCGACACATTGTTCTTGGTCATTAGGTTTTAGGAGCAAGTTAATGTCAACAGACAAGCAAATAGATCAATTTCATGAGCAAGGGTACCTAATCCTTGAAAAACTAATTGATGGGAAAAGGTTAGACTACTACCTTTCAATATTTGATGAACTTGTTGATCGGAGTAAATCTGTGCCGATTGGTACACCGCATTGGTCGTTTGAAATCGATGCAGACCGACAACAAAATCCCGAGTTACTTCATAAGGTTCAAGGCGTATGCGTTGTTGAGTCACGCGTTCTAGAAATTGCCAGCACCCCGATGATTCTTGATCTAGTTGAGAAATTGACAGGTACAGATATCGATGTCTTCGGTACCAAATTTTTCCCCAAGCTGCCTCATGGTGGAACATCAGTCATGTGGCATCAGGATAATTTCTATTTTGGTACTACCTCCGATCAAATTGTGAGTTGCGCTATATACTTCGACGATACTGATCGAGAAAACGGATGCTTGCGTGTGATTCCTAAAAGCCATCTTCACAAAGAAATCGCAACACATAATAAGAACCCGTATGGTTATGGGCATTGGACTCAGATTGATGAATCACACGCTATTGATGTAGCTGTTCCAGCTGGTACTGTCGTTTTCTTTTCATCGAACTTACTCCATGGCACATACGAAAATAAGAGTGAACGTAGCCGTTACAGTACAGCTTGGCATTACATTCCAGCAGATCTATCATTGGAACGTTTCCCGCGTGTTGGATATAGCGACCGACATGCCGTTCGTGGCAAATAGTGTAAAGGGGAAAGTACAATATCTCCGGACACAGCCTTACAGAAAACGGAAACAATTAATTCGAAATGGTCATTATATTACTAGTGATATTTCAATAGGAAATTTCCCATAGGAACTCAAAGATGAATCGGACCGATTTCCAAGTTCAATTGAACAACCGTCGCTGAAAATATCAGAGATCTGGTCTCTAACTTCAAAGAAGCGACAATCAACTAATAAACCGTTTTTGTATGTAAGCATATGATACCAATTCATTGCTGACACTAATACTGAACGAGGAGATAGAACCCTATGATTACCAGCTTAGATTACTACAACGTTATTTGGGATTCTCCCAGTCGAGATCACAACGGTTCAATGCCAATTGGTAACGGCGACATTGGTTTGAACCTTTGGTGTCAAGAAGACAGGGATCTAGTCTTTTATATTGGAAAAACTGATGCTTGGAGCGAAAATGCACGGTTGCTCAAACTTGGCCGTATTAGAATTCAAATTAGTCCCGAGTTTCTTGTCAACAACTGTTCTTTTCAGCAGGTATTGAACCTCCGGAAATGCGAAATTGTAGTTCGCCTCGGGCAACATCCAACTGAAATCGTGTTACGGGTTTGGGTGGACGCAAACCAACCGGTTATCCGAATCGAAGCAGATGGAGATCATCCGTTTGAGATTCAAGCCCACTTAGAGGTTTGGAGAAACAAAGATCGATTTCTTGAAGAAAACGAAATTCATAGCGCCTATGGGCTGAGTGGATCACCGGAAAGTCTAGTTGTTCATGCAGACACTACTATAACTGACCAAAATAAGGTTATTTGGTATCACCGCAACTGTCGATCGATATGGGCGGAGACGTTAGCACTCCAAGGGATGGAAAGCTGGCTTGATCAAGGCACCGATCCTCTTCAAGATTTGACCTTCGGCGGGCTTATCCAAGGAGAAAATTTCGCCAACTCTGATGGAATCAGCCTCAAATCGACAAAACCAGAAAAACATCATTTAGTTTCCATTCATCTGTTAACAGCTCAAACAGTTACACCACAGCAGTGGATCGATCAACTGCAAAAATTGTCTCACCAAACCAATTTAATCTCGTTAAACCAAGCAAGAAAAGCACATCAAAAATGGTGGACAGATTTTTGGAATCGGAGTTGGATTTTTGTCAGTGGCGATGAATTTGCAGAAACGGTGACACGCGGATATATCTTGCAACGATTCATGACCGCCAGTGCCGGACGAGGTAAGAGTCCAATTAAGTTCAACGGCTCCATTTTTACCGTTGATGCCTTGCTGGATGGACAAGATTACGATGCAGACTACAGGAATTGGGGAGGACCCTACTGGTTTCAGAACACTCGTCTCTCCTACTGGCCGCTGCTGGCTTCCGGTGATTTTGATATGCTCCAGCCTTATTTCCAGATGTACATAGACGCCATGCCACTGGCTGAAGCGAGAACACTACGTTATTTTGGACATGACGGAGTGTTTTTTCCAGAGACGATGTATTTCTGGGGTGCATATCCTCAAGACAACTACGGTTGGCCGAACCAACGTACCGGTTTGCCAGTTCATACCACTACCAATCAATATATACGTTATGAATGGCAAAGTGGTTTGGAACTCCTCACCCAGATGTTAGATTACTACGCTATTACCCAGAACGATAGCTTTCTATGCTCAACCTTGTTACCGATTGCTGAGGCCGTAACCACTTTTTATGACCAACATTATCCAAGATCCAGTCAAGGAGAACTCCGGATTGAACCTGCGCAAGCCCTGGAAACTTATTGGGATTCGGTTAACCCAATGCCGGAAATTGCTGGGTTACGCTTTGTTCTTCCCAAATTACTTGTTTTGCCGACAGATTTGATCAGCCACCAACTTAGAGAACAGTGGACTCGGCTTCTGGTGGAAGTTCCAGAACTGCCAACACGTCAAATTGATGATCAGGTAGTTTTGTCTCCAGCCAGTGAGATTGGACCAAAGAACAATCAGGAAAACCCAGAATTATATGCTATCTTTCCATATAGGCTGTTCGGTGTCAGTAAGCCTCATATAGAGTTAGCGCGCCAAGCCTTTACACACCGACAACATCGTGGAAGTCACGGATGGTATCAAGATGACACGCAAGCGGCATTTTTGGGTGAGACTGATCAAGCTTACAACTACATCGTCAACCGTTTTCGTCAAAATCATCCCCAAAGTCGTTTCCCTGCATTTTGGGGACCTAATTTCGACTGGTTGCCAGATCAAACGCATGGTGGAAATGGCATGATGGCCCTCCAGACAATGTTGATGCAAACAGAAGACCAAAAGATCATACTTTTTCCCGCTTGGCCACAGAATTGGAATGTTGCCTTTAAATTGCATGCTCCACTCAATACAACAATTGAGGGTGTTTACAATAACAGGAAACTGGAACATCTCTCAGTGACTCCCGAAGCACGATTTAAAGATCTCGCTCAAATGGCCCCAGAATAACTTTGAAGAGTGGCTTATCAATGTAAATGTTGGGAATTCCATGTTTAATTGGATTTGTGCACTGGAATTAGATCAAGATCGTCAAATCATAGCGGGCAGTGAAAAAGCGCTGTCCGATGCTGTTAGGCGGGGGCTGATCTACGAGTTGGAACTACTTTTCGTCATAATGAGCATATTGATACTGATTCAACCAATACTGAATTGGTGCGAGAGATGATGGATTTTCGTATCGTGTATCTACTTAAAGATTACTGGGTGGCCGGAGTTCAGAATCTGCGTATGCCTGTGTCACTCAGAAAAGGATTCGGTCCGCGAGAATCGATGTCCTTCTTTCTATATAATCAGGATGGACACCAAGCGATTGCCCGTCCGTATCTTGACGGTCGAGTTTCCACAGGGTCAATTGGGTCGTCACCAACAGATGATCATTGGGGTATGCCCAAGTACCATGAACTAGACCGATAGGATGTGGATACTAATGCGCCTTCTAGCAACTTTATTTATGCCTTCGATGTATAGTTTTTTTGTTTGCGATCAGTGGGAGGAAGTATACGCGCACGATGCTGATGGTACCCCACAGTACGGTTCAATTGAAACCCTAGCTGATGCGTCAATGGAAGGGTGTGAGGTTAAGGTATCTATTAGCATGTTGTGTTGCCGTTTCAATACAGTTGATGACACAATGGAACATGAAGTTTTTGTTCATGGGGGTTCCTGTTATTATTACACTGAAGAAAAACATTTCACTGTTGCTGCTCATCCATTGGTTTGTGTTAGACTCAATATTCCCTTGCGTTATGCCAGCCGATCATGGGATTTCGGTTGGATTAACCCCTGCAGTGATGGTAACGTCCACTGTTGGTTGTGTGATCCCTACACTCAAATTCCGTCGTGAACAAGGACATTACGCTATGCGCTGGTTCATTAGTAAATCGCGATGATTTTTTAACAGAGTTGGAAGATAACCGCCTACAAACAACAACAGAGGTTCAATAAACAATGAAAACGTTAACAGATAAGATCTTTGACAGTTGCCGATTTCATTTTGATGATATCGTAGCGATTCGACGGGATATTCATATGTATCCTGAAACTGACTTTAATGTTCATAGAACCGCAGATATTGTTGCGAACCAACTGAAAGAACTGGAATTGCAGGTCAAAACAGGCATTGGAAAAACAGGAGTGGTTGGTGACCTTGAAGTTTCAGGTGCGACAAAGCGCATCGCGCTAAGAGCTGACATGGATGCGTTACCTATGCAAGAACTCAGAAATTCCCCTTACAAATCCAGGATCGATGGAAAAGCACATATGTGTGGTCATGATGCTCATACAGCCATGCTGATTGGCGCGGCCAAGGTGATCAGCCAGTTAAAGTTTGAACTTAAAACAAACGTAAGATTCATTTTTCAACCAAGTGAAGAGAAGTTTCCCGGCGGTGCGCCTGTTATGATTAAAGATGGTGTTCTTGATGGAGTTGATCAAATCTATGGCTTACATGTATGGCCTCTGCTGGAAAGCGGGCAGTTCGCAATTTGTCCTGGGCCTGCTTTTGGACAACCTGATGTTTTTGAAATCGAAATCAAGGGCAAAGGTGGACATGCTGCATTTCCTCAGCTAGCGATTGATCCTATTATAGTTGGATCTCAATTTGTGTCGATGTTACAATCGATTGCATCCCGAAATGTGGATGGACTTGAATCTGTGGTCATAAGTGTTACGCAATTTCATGGTGGTACAGCCGATAACGTGATTCCTCAAACAGTGAAACTGTCGGGAACAGTACGGACTTTAAAAAAAGAAGTTCAAGTTAAGGTTCAACAGAGAATTGAAGAAGTGCTTGCTGGTATCACCTCTGCCCATGGAGCAACCTACAACTTTTCTTACCAGGAAGGGTATCCGGTGACATACAATCATGAGCAGTGTGTGACTGAAGCCTTAGCAGTGGCAGAAAAACTTGTAGATGCGAAAGAGATCTTCTACCCATACTCTCCAATTCTAGGTGGTGAAGATTTTGGTTATTATTCGCAGAAGATCCCAGCTTGTTTTATCTTTCTGGGAGCTGGGAACAAAGCAAAAGGAATTGTTAATATGTGTCATGATCCTCGATTTGATATTGATGAGAAATGTATGATTTATGGTATGGCAGTACACGCCAGCCTAGCCTTCAATTGAACAGAGACATCTGAATCAGAGTAAACTGTTCTCATTTAATTCCTATAGTTTAAGAGGTGAAAAATATGAGCGGCCTCGATCGAGAAATCGTAAAAACGGCGCGTGAGAATGGTGTTGGAATTGCGCACAACCTGCTAACAGAAGAAGAACTAAGCTTGGGACGAGAGGCTTTTGATCAAGTCTATCTCGATTTGGATAAAGGTCCCGGAAAACCAGGAGTGCGAGATAGTATTTGGGGGGAGGAGTTATTAAAATCTGCTGCTTTAGAACGACTGTTTTCTCTCCCATATATCATATCTATAATTTCAGGGATTCTGGATGAGTCGCGCCCATTTTTGCAAAAGATGAAGACCAATCGGTACACTCCCTTTCACCAAGGTGTTGGTCGGCATACAGACGGGAAACTGGGCGAACTCTCTCCACCATTTTCCATGGTATCGACTCAGGTATTCCTTGATGATATAGAAACCGATTCAGGTGCTTTAATTTATGTTCCTAGGTCTCACATCCTGCACTATGAGTCAGCCGAGAATCCTGATTATCAGCCTCCAACTAAGGAACAGATTCAAGTGGGCGGTTATGTTCCTATAGAATTGAAAGCAGGGAGCGTGATTTTTCGGTTGCCTGAGGTTTGGCATGCAGTCAATCCAATCCACCACCTAAGACGATATGTTACAGGGACATACACTAGTCGTGACCGTCTCAATGCATCGATGACTGAGAACGTAGATAAAGTTGTACAGTCCCGAAAAAAAATTCCAATTGATACTATCCCACCAAACTTGCGTCAATTCTGGCAATTTTAGTCGGTTGATATCACGTGGACCTTGAAACAACAGTTCGAAAAGAAACTGTCACCAGAAAATGGGGAAATGAGGATTTAATTGATTATGTGCATTTACAATTTGTTTTCCTTTTTTGGCGTTTCTTTTAGAGGCCTAAAAGGTCCAGTCCCATTAGGATACCTACCAATGGAACTGTTTTCTATTTGATTGCCGAATTCAACCAAGCTTAGTATCTGGTTGACACCTGTGCTAGTATCAACCAGCATCACTGTCTCCCCATTCTTTGAAAGTTTGAAATTCGTATGTAGTCCGGGGTGGTCTGTCTGATCTTCATCTGCCCAGACAATAAGGTAACTGCCGGCCGGTATTTTGGCATTTTTTGGGAAGGTCCACTTGAGCGGATTCTCTTTGTTGTCACTGAGGCACATTCTTGATAAGCTGATTTCTTTATCACTTCGATTATAAAGTTCAATCCAATCATCATATTCACCTTGAGGATCACGTAACCTGTGGGAATTGAATGCCATTATTTCATTAATGACAATGGGAGGATTATTCGCTGTTGATGGCATTATGTGGTAGCTAAAGGCCCCAAAATCAGCTTTAGTTGGAAGGAAAGCTGTGGTTCCCAATGAAGATAACACTCGAGCTTCAACATAATAATAAACTTTTGTACCTGTAGGAAAAGGAGGGATCTCACCCAAATATACATTGTTATTGTTTTCACTTGCCGACATTATAACACTGTCAAAAGGAACGTTATAATTGGAAGCATAGTGTAAAATGACATTATCCAGCTTTACCTTGGTGTCAACTACAGC
>Ga0066843_10000027_pt1 | contig 37560 bp, 29 predicted proteins | sample ETNtaG_15_FD_66663 | JGI IMG/M metagenome (GOLD analysis project Ga0066843, IMG submission 66663) | Marine microbial and viral communities from oxygen minimum zone, Eastern Pacific Ocean - ETNP201302PF89A | ecosystem: Environmental > Aquatic > Marine > Oceanic | place: Pacific Ocean: Eastern... | reverse complement strand
ACAAAGTTTTCAAGCCTGCAAGTGTGCACTTTGTTCGATAACTAGTAGATTGTTGCACTGACCATCATGAACTCTCGCCTTGCTGCAAGTGCATTCGCAGCCCAATGATTGTAGTATAATTTCTTTTGTTGTTCCCAATATAGGAGCTCAAACCACAAGGAGGCGCTGTTTGGGAAATTAAACAGGATTCATCGAAACCTTATTCCCTGAAAAATTCAATAATATTTTTTAAAAAGGATAACAAGAATTTGATTGCATTCTGTTCCTGTATCAACCTCTTTTTCGACCGAAGAAGCGAAGCAAAAAACGCTTCTAAATTCAAAAAGGGCGCGTTTTCAGATTTTCTACTTTTCAAGGAAGTAGATGCAGACTGTACTCAAGAATCTAAATTTGTGGCTTCGACTCTATTTGTATAACAAAAAAAACAACTTTACGGTTACTTACAGGACCCAAAATTATGTCATTAGAAACCGTTGCAATTCTAAGTCCAGGAGACATGGGACATACAGTTGGACGTGTTCTCGTCGAACATGGACTACGTGTTATTACTTATTTAAAAGGAAGAAGCCAACGGACAAAGGTACTGGCCGAGAATGCTGGAATATTGGATGTCTCAACGCTTCAAACTTTGGTTAATGAAGCAGACATCATTTTATCCATCCTGGTACCATCGCAAGCAACAAACGTAGCCGAAATGGTATCGGAAGCCATTAAAGAAACAAACGCAACAGTACTATATGCTGACTGCAATGCTATATCACCCAAAACAACCTGTAGAATATCAGAAATCATCACGAATGCAGGTTCAAATTACCTTGACAGTTCTATTATTGGCCCACCCCCTAGAACAAAAGGGTCAACTCGATTCTACGTTTCTGGTCCAGGGTTAGATTTATTTAGCAATCTCAACCAATTTGGGCTGGATATCCGTCCCTTAGGCGACAAAATTGGAAAGGCTTCAGCAATTAAAATGTGCTATGCCGCTTTAACGAAGGGATTGTCGGCACTTTGTATTGAGTTGTTGACTGCATCAAAACTCTTAGAGGTATCGGAATCATTAGCAAGTGAGTTTCAGTTAAGCCAACCCAGCTTATACAAGAGAATGGAGAGAACCATACCTGGATTGCCTTCAAAGTCCAAACGCTGGGTTGGAGAGATGAAAGAAATAGCGGCAACTTTCGCTGAGATTGGCCTCACTCCGAAGATTCTAGACGGTGCTGCGGATATGTTTCAATTTGTCGGTGACACTCGGTTAGCGGATCTGCAACCAGAGGATCAGGGTTCGTTTCCTGTTATGGAAGATATAATTACTATTTTCTCTGAGTATCTTGACACCTAAAGGGACAAAGTGCGGGCTCAATTTTCCCTTTCATATTTCCCCTTATCTATTCAATCAGCTAAGTGTGGTGTTTTATTCAAAAACTATTGTGCGATTGTCATGAACTAGAACCTTTCGTCTGAGATGGTGCCATATCGTTCGTGCCAGAACAACCTTTTCTAAGTCTCGTCCCTTTCTAATTAGATCCATTACAGTATCTTTATGGCTGATATTGACAATATCTTGTTCAATAATTGGCCCCGCATCCAATTCAGAAGTCACATAATGACTGGTAGCACCAATAATTTTAACACCGCGTTTGTAAGCTGAATGATATGGCTGAGCACCAGGAAAAGCAGGAAGAAAAGAATGATGAATATTAATAATTCGATTAGGGTAGTTTTTAACAAACTCATTGGTCATGATTTGCATATAGCGAGCAAGGACAATGGTCTCGATATTATGTTCGTTCAAAAGCGCTAATTGCTTCTGTTCCTGAGAACGTTTGTTGGTTTTCGTGATAGGAAAGACGTAGTAATCAATACCAAATCCCTTCGCTACTGTCTCTAGATTGTTGTGATTGCTAATGATCAGAGGTATTTCAACGTCCCATTCTTTGGCTTGGTATCGGGATAAAATATCATACAAACAGTGGGATAGTTTTGATACAAAGACGGCAATACGAGGTGTTTCATCCGAAAAATATAGCTTCCACTGCATTCCAAATTTCTCTGCAATTTCGGATTGAAAACGTACTCCAAGTTCTTCTACAGGAAGATTAGTGTTATTCAAATCCCACTCGGCTCGCATGAAAAAAATTCGCTTTTTGGAATCAACGTGTTGATCAAGACGAATGATATTACCATTACTTCTGTAAATAAATTCAGTCACCGATGCGATTAACCCTTTTCTATCAGCGCAATATACCAGTAAAATTGCAGATCGAGTCTGATTTTGTGTTTTTCTCTTGTAGTTCATGAATTAATTACTCTACTTGTGATGTATTGTATTTCCTATTATAACGTACATTCAACTAAGGAATTCCTGACGGAAAATCAGCCAAATCTTTGACTTGTGGATCTAATCAGGCTCTCTTCTCTTAACTTGATGATATTTAATAGAAAGCTAACGCCTCTACCATACTTGGTATAACCAAATCTGGCTGAGACATAGACATCAGTAATTCTTTCTGTCTTCAACTGAACGATTCACAAGATGATAGAAAAGCAAATTCTCTCTGGCCCAATTATTTCAGTTTGTTAAACAACACGAAAAACTTTTCGGGTCTAGTGCGAATATTAGCCACATCGAGGGGATTTTGAAACTAATATTAGTTATTCTTAACGACAACAGTTTTCGTTTTAATTGTATTTCCAGTTTCAACCGTGATTATATATATATTGCTCACCACAAGGTTGTTTTTGTTGTCTCGACCATCCCACCAAAAAACGTGATTTCCACTAATGAGGCCTTTCCCTTCAAAACTGCGTCGCAAACGGCCAGCAATATTGTAAATCTTAATTGTTACGTTGCCAGGCTTATTCAATTGGAAAGAGATCGCTGTTTCTTCACCTCGATTAGGCGAAAACAACCTTGGTTGTGAGTTCAAACTAGTTATGGGGTTCTCAGCGTACTCTTCGGTGGAATTTTCTAGTTCCGAGACAGCATATTGACCAAGTTTTGTGACAGTTGTCGATATAGTTCGCTCTTGGTAATTCGATGTTCCACCGATTAATTCCCAAGAACCTAGGAGTGATTTATCATTACGATCATCCCATCTGAAAATACCAATTTTCTCGCTCATATCATGGATCGTAAATTCAATTGTTGCGGGTTTACGCGGATTAAGTTGTAAGTCGCGTGGAGCAAATTCGTAACCATGAGTTGTTGGATTGATAGTGACAATGGTTTGCTCAGTTAAGCAATTTGGTGGAAAAATGAGCCTTGCATGACCATCTAGGCTCTCAACATGCTCGATACGCTGATTGTCGACATAACCTTTGAAGGAAACTTGAATTTGGTGATTACTGGTTTGGCCCACTTGATCTTCTACAGTTAAACGAAGTGTGTATTCTCCAATCAAGTTGGGGGAATTCCATTCTGCTAGGGTTCCGTCTAAAACGGCTTCAAGGAATCCTATTTTTGAGATTGAACGCCAAAGAACCGGGGATTTACCAGCTCCATACTCAATGGTGTATTTTTTAAAGTTGAGATCGTAGGCAGATCCAATAATACTGATATTTTGTGGAACTTGTTGTCCGGAAACTGGAGAGATGATTATTGATTTTGGTATAGTACTATCAACAATAACCCTCACCTGATCTTGTGAGGATTGGCCGGTTTTGTCAAATACCGTAAGCCGAATTTCGTGTATCCCGTCATTCAGTGAGGACAATCTCCAATTGGCGAGAAGGCTCTCTTCCTTTAGTCCTCCTAGTTGAGCAACGGTGATCGAGTGCCACTGATTTTCTAAACCGATAGAGCGAAAGTCAAGTATGTACCGATCGAAGTTCTCATCTGTAGCAATACCGTAAACTTGTACCGAACGGTTGATATATGTATTAGACTCTGGCTTAGTCAATGTCGCAGTAGCTTGCGTATCATCGAGAACTATTTCAATGGGTGGTATCGTCTGAGCAAAATTCCCCGCTTGGTCAAAAGCAGTTGCACGTATTTGGTATTCCCCAGCTATAAGCTGAGCGGCATTCCAGTCTCCTAATTTACTGGACACAAGTGGCTCAGCTGATCTGGAGATCTCAACCCACACATCATTAGGGGCCAAGTATTCGAGGACATAGGTGTCAAAGTTTAGGTCGTTTATTGTTCCAATGATTGGGATAATATCAGCTCGTAAAACATTCCCTGTTTTAGGTGAATCGATGACGACTGTTGGAGCAACATTGTCCAATGAAATTTCAATTTCGCTTATAGATCTATATTCACTATGATCAACCACAACCAATCGTAAAAAATACCTTCCATTATGGATTTCAGAGGTGTCCCAGCGGAAGATCTCTTCGCTATTGAATTGGAGTTGAGACTGGTAAATCAACTGCCAATTTATATTTCCTTCCACTGGTCGAAATTCAACGGAGGTACTCTTCAGCCCTGTTTTCTGACTTAGACGAATTTTCGCCGTACCATAGATTCCAACTTCACCACGAACAGGTTGATTTATATCACGCAGCTGGGCTATGGGAAGTGCGGAGTCATTTTTCAGTCTAATTGAGATTGTCTGCGATACTCCTATATTTCCAGCTTGATCTGTAGATTTAGCACGTAAAGAAGAATAACCATCAATCTGTGATGTATCCCAGTTCAAACGCGGAGAAACAGTCGGTGAACCGTCAATTGGAAATTCCCCAACTCTTTGCCATTCTTTTCCAATAGGGCTATATTCCAATGTGCAATGTGTAATATGTTTTTCATTTAACAAAACCTCAACTTCTATGTTACCAGATATGACAGCCCCTTGTAATGGTCGAATTATTTTTACCTCTGGTTTGGTATTATCAACTTCAACAACCACGACTATTTCACTTTTGTGTTGACGGTCATAAGAACCATTTATTTGGTCAAATGAAACAAGTTTAATCTGATATTGACCATCATTTACAACGAAAGTGTTCCATCTATATAACAAACTATCTTCAACGCTATTTTCAACGCCAAAAACAATATCAGCATCATGAATACGGATCTCATAATGGGAAAAATCTGTTGAGTCGCTTGAGGTCCCCTCGATATCAAAAACCCCATTGATTACTTGATTTCTACTAGGTTGTGATATTAGCGAAATCGGAATTAATGAATCAACGACAAAATCAGATTTGGCACCAATCTGATCAATGTTTCCTTCCTGATCTATGGCTTGGACAACAAACTGGTGTAGCCCTTCCGTAAGCCCCACTAAAAAAGCTCGATTGTCAAAACCATGATCGTCCGTCAGCTTAAAATTACCGTTATTAACCTGAAATTGATAGCGAAAGTTTGAGCTACTGGCATCGCCACCTTCAAACCTAAAGTTTACACTTGTTTCGCCAACAGTTTCGCCATTCATTGGGCCACTGATAATACGTGTAGTTGGCGGTATGTCCTCGCGTTTAAATCGGCTCAAAGTTCCATCATCAAAGCTACTAAACCAAAAACTCCCATCCGTTGATTCTATAATGGCAGAGATGTTATTGCTATTAAGTCCGTCACTAGCTGTCAGTGTTCGAAAAAATCGTCCATTTTGAAAGATGCTCACGCCATCGTTTGTACCGACCCAAACCCGATTTTCTGAGTCAACGTATAATGTTTGCACATGATTGTCAATTAAGCCGTCAACTGTAGTGAGTCGGAGCTTTGGTGCTTTTTGCCTTGATCCCAAAATATGAATTCCATTGTCCGAACCAACCCAGATATCCCCGTTTTTTGTATTAATTATAGTTGAAATTCGTCCCATTTGTGCTCTAGATATTTCCTCTAATTCCCCTGAGATCTGATCATAGATCCAAAGGGAACTCGCCACTGCTTCATTACCGACCGTTGCCAAGTAAATCCAACCTGAAGGATCAGCAAATAGTTGCGTGATTGTACGGTTAATTTTTTTAACAATGTTGGATACCTGATGAAAAGTTGTACCATCGTATCTAATTAAGTCAGGCAAAAAACCAACGGGATCATCAAATAGTAGAACCCCGGTGCTAATCCAAAGGTGATTATATCGGTCGAAACAGATCGATTGAACTTCGTTTGTTCCACTTTCAACAGAAAATCTTTCCCATGAAAATCCATTAAATTTTTCAACACCTAAACTGGTTGCCAACCACAAATTCCCATGGGTATCCTGAGTGATTTCACGAACTTCTCCAAATTTCCTTTTAACTTGCACAACATCATCATCGTTTGTACGGAAAATTCCATTTTGTGTTCCAATCCAGATTATACTGTTTTGATCGGAGAACATCACATTGACGTGATTGCCTTGTACATTAGTCGAGACTGGTTGCCATGAGCGATCTGAAAAACTTAGCCCATTGTCATTAGTTCCGACCCAAATTCCCCCGTTGGAAGAAGATAGGATCGAGCTGACGTGGTTACTTGCCAAACCATTGGCTCTTGTCAGATTAGTCCAGCCTGAGAATCCCTGAAAACTAATGCCAGCATTTGTTCCTATCCATATGCTCCCTTGACTATCAGTTGTAATCGCCTTAATATTGTTGCCGATAAGACCATCCGCGGTGGTAACAATTTTCCAATCCAGACCGTCATAAATTGCAACACCTTTGTTTGTTCCCACCCAGATGTTGCCGTCGTCATCCTGCCCAATGGTCTGAATATAGCTATTAGGTATTCCGTCGTTCAAGCCAAACGTGAAATGATTAGTACCATCAAAATAACTTAAAAAGTTAGGGGTTGTATTATGAACAAACCAGAGATCAGAGTCCCTATCCTCATAAATGATACGAGTTTCTTCGTTTAAAACTATTTGCCATGATTTCCCATCAAATCGATTGGTGCCAAGTGGTGTACCAACCCATATCTCACCATTTTTTCGGTGAACCATGGTAAGAATTCTGTTAGACAATAATCCATGTTCAGTTGTATAGTGATCAATCCAGTCGATCCGGTTCAGATTTAGAACACCTCGGCGGATGCCGGTATCCGTTCCAATCCATATCTCGTTTTTATCCGCAAAAACGAGACAAGTGACTGTATCTGAAATGGAAATTGTTGACCAAAACCCGTTAAAAAAATTCAGGCTATGGTCTGTGACAGTCCAAATTTTCCCAAATTGATCTTCAGCAATTAAGCGGATATTGTTACTGCTTATATTGTTGCCAGCCCGTGTAAAGTTGCGGAAATTGAAGTTTTGTTGTGAATTGACAGATTGGCATACGACAAGCAATAGAAAAACAAATGGGATGGATACATATGCTAATCTTTTCCGCTTTTGATTGTTAGGATAAGTTTGCTTCATGTGATGAAATCTTGTACCATTTATCGGTGGAGGTTATAAACATGACATCAAAAATTTCAGTGAGTATATTTTTGGCTTTTATAATAGTCACTTTAGGCATTAGAGCTGAGGAAGATAAAATGAAAAATTTAAAAGTTGGTATGGTTGCTCCAGATTTCGCTTTGATAGGTAATGATGGCCAAAAGTATGAACTATCCCAGCATCTTGGTAAAAAAAACGTTATTCTGGCTTTTTATCCTAAAGATTTTACTGGTGGATGAACGGCGGAACTACGATCGCTCCGTGACGAGTTGAGTAAAATTGAGGCTACAGAAACAGTTGTTTATGGTATCAGTACAGATGATCAGGAATCACACAAGCAGTTTAGTCAAACCGAAGGGTTTGGATTCATACTTTTAGCTGATGTAGACCATATTGTTAGTCAACAATATAGCGGATTAAGAGACCAATCTTTATCCAACCGTGTTACTTTTGTCATTGATCGCGCTGGTTACATTCGTATTATTGACAAAGAAGTTGATGTGCGAAACCATGGTTCCGATTTGGTTCAGATGATCAAGAATACAACACAATACCAGATTAAAGCCGGACAACCGGCACCAGATTTTATTGCATACGATCAAGACGGCAAGGCACATCAAATTAGTAATCTCAAAGGTAAGAAGAACATAGTCCTTGCGTTTTATCCAATGGATATGACACCTGGCTGAACGATGGAAGTCTGTTCACTCCGGGATGAGCTGAATGATTTCAAAACTCTTGAAACTACCGTTTATGGTGTCAGTGTACAAAATCAAGAATCACATAAGAAATTTGCGGGTAAACATAATCTTGGATTTCCTTTACTAGTTGATACAGGTCGTAATATCAGTTTGCTTTACCATGCGATATCAAAACCGAAAGGCAATTGCAAGCGTATCACAATTTTGATTGGGAAAAACGGTGACATTGTTCAAGTGGATGACAAGGTTAGTGTGCGAAAACATGGAAGAGATCTGATTGATTATATCAAATCTCTGAATTAAGAGGACTAACGATTTTCAAAATGGACAAAATCAATCAGGAAGACTGCACCTAGAAGTACGCTTTTTTGGTTAGTATTTGCATCCGATGGAAATGTGATACCGAAATTGTCGGCGTCAGTGAAAGTTTCCTTCAAAAGCCCACTCCACTTTTTGGTGATATGCCCAATTTCTCTGCCATCTTGGTAGATATTGAAGGTCCATGGGTGGAACAGAGGACCAAAGAGCTGATACATTTCCTGTTCCGAAGTGTCATTTACAGAATATATTCGCCGCAAAATTGAAAATTGCCTTTTAATTGTTCCAACCAATTCCCCTTGATTGTCAAAGATTTCAGCAACATGGAAATAAAATCGGAATGGTCGGTGCAATGAAAGAACACTTGCACCTTGCATGTCCAAGATACGAATCCTAAAAGGTCTCAGTGCTTTCAAAAACCACCTCAGAAGAAAAGAACCTTCCTCTTCAGCAGCTAAGAATAGTGGGTTCCCATCCGAACTAAAAACTGTATAGCGATTTCTGGTTTCGAAGTCGGTAATGATTTCTCCCCATTCCTTCTTTTGCTGTATAGCGAGTGAATTGAATGATTCAAGTCTCTCCATAGATGACCTCCGGTTGACTCGATTGAGATAATATTGTATTTGATGGAAACAGGTGTATCATGATTTCTTTGGATTGATACAAATTTCATTCCTAGGAAGAATCTGCCACACTGCGGTTTTGGCCAGTTTGAAAGAGCATTAGGATATCATTCTTCAGTTTTGAGAAGGTACCGATTTTAATTGATTGGCGAATGCCCCGCATCAAGCTTATGTAGAAATACAGATTGTGGACTGTTTTTAGACGATGGCCCAGCATCTCGTTTTCACTATCAAGATGACGTAAATAAGCACTAGTGAAATTTTGGCATGTGTAACAATTACAATTAGGGTCAAGCGGTGTAAAATCGGACCGATATTTTGCGTTACGGATTTTAACCGTGCCAAAGCTAGTAAAAAGCGTTCCATTTCGTGCGTTTCGAGTTGGCATAACACAATCAAACATATCGATGCCACAACTAACACTGTAAATTAAATCCTGTGGGGTGCCAACTCCCATTAGGTATCTAGGTTTCTCTTTTGGAAGCAACGGAGCAGTGTAAGCAGTTGTCTGATACATCAACTCTTTTTCTTCTCCAACACTCAGTCCGCCAATGGCATATCCAGGAAACCCTATTTCGACAGTTCGCTCGACGCTTTCTTTGCGTAGGTCGTTGAAAAATCCGCCTTGCACAATACCAAACAACAACTGATTGGCATTTTTGTGAGTTTCTTTGCAACGTTTGGCCCAACGGAGTGTCATCTTCATCGAATTTTCAATATATTCTCGATCAGTTGTATGCGCTGGACATTCGTCAAAAGCCATGATCACATCAGCACCGAGAGCGTTCTGAATTTCAATGGCGCGTTCCGGGCTAATCATGTGTTTCGACCCATCAATTCCAGATTGAAACTCAACCCCACTTTCAGTGATTTTTCGGCGTTCTCCCAGACTGAAAACTTGAAACCCACCACTGTCAGTTAAAATCGGTTTTTTCCATCCCATGAACTTATGCAATCCGCCCGCTCGCTGAATAACTTGATGTCCTGGACGCAGGTAAAGATGATAGGTATTACCGAGTATAATCTCGACCCCCATTTCGATCAGGTCCCGCGGTGAACAGGTCTTGACAGTAGCACGGGTGCCGACCGGCATAAATATCGGGGTGTTGACAACACCATGAGCTGTGCGAAGTTGACCTAAGCGGGCGCAAGTTTTCTCATCTTCTTTTATTAACCTAAATTTATTTTGCGCCATTTTTATTCACTTAAAATGCTAACAATTTTTTCAACTGGACTGCGGATTGGTTGATGGGATCTGATGTCAGAACAGTTCGAATGATAGAATCTGCCTGTGTTTTTTTGCCGAGGTGGTAGTAGCAGAATGCCTTCAGAATATGAATATCAGCAATCGAATCATAATCATGGCGAAAAAAGTAGTCTCGATCAGCAATTAATGCGTTTTCGATAGCTCGAATTGCTGCCTCAAAATCGGCAGGTTTTTGGCGCCGGAGAAAAAGAACATTGGCGAGCCCTATCCAAGCATCTGAATTTTGGGTATCGGCGAGAATTGCATCCTGAAAGGATCTTTGCGCCTTAGCGATTATTTGTGTATTAGTGTTGGGGACTTGAGACATACTGAGATGTGCCCATCCCAAACCATTATGCGCATCAGACAGGTTAGGATTAAGGCTAACTGCCCGTTCAAATGCCACGAGAGCTTGCGAAAAATCGTTTTGATTATATTCAACCCAGCCGTCCTCCTGGTTTTTGGAAGACAGGTTGGAATCAAAATCGCGGTCTGCAACACAACTTAAAAGAAAGGTCAAACAAACAAAAATAACTGTAGTCTTACGCATGATAGAAACTCTGGCTCAATCTTAATGATCTCGTAGTTGACCATTAATTTTATCAGAGTCATAACTGATTTGCAAAAGGGTTTTCCCTTTGAGTTTGACTAAGGATTATAATATAATGAATTGCATGTTTTTTCCCAATGTAAATACGGAAGTCCAAGGTAAAAAACTGATGAAGTTGAGTTCTGAAGAACTTGAACAGGAAAAGCTAAAGCCCGAAACACTCGATTTAGCTTTTCAACAGACAGGAATGGATAGATACGTTATTTTCGAGTCAGTTCTTGAGAAAAACCTTGTTGAGATCTCGTTCCCATTTTACGGGCCTCTAGATGAATATGCAGCTAAAACCGATTCTAACCACTTAGTAACCCGTTTATTAAGCCACAAATTATTACCAACCCAATCGTTCGGTAATTGGCGTCATGCTTGAATCTGATTGTATTTGCCACTACCTGGTCTCTGGCACACCATCCCCAAAATCCAAATATCAGCACATACACTCTGACATTTATAGACTCTTTTCGAACGGAGAAACCACACCTCTATATAGTATCTCCACAAATATTCCTCTAGTGGATTTCATTCAGGAAAATGGTTCATGGAAATTTGGTCAAGCGGGACACACCTGATGCTAAACGGCATTGATCTGAGTCAATTATTAAAAAAATATTCCGAGTTGGTCCTAATACCAGCCGGATCTTTGTTAGAATTAGGCACTTAAGAGTGCCTAATTGGTCTGATACCGCCGGCCCAAATATGGCGTTCTATTTTCTCTCGCTATTAGTTCAAGATATCTTAACCACATGCCGGGCACAGTATGAACAGATTGGTGATAGAACAGATCCACGTTTCTAAAGAAGTAATTTGTTATTGTCTAAATGGAGATCGTTTGGGCTAAATGAATCCAATAAAAATTATGTTGACAACTTGGGGAACTACTGGTGATGTCCGGCCTTTTTTGGCTTTGGCCAATAGGTTAAAAATTGCTGGTCATCAAGTTCAAGTTTGTGCTTCAAGCGTTTACGGCCAACAGTTTGAGAAAATCGGAGTTGGGTTTCGTCCGGTTGGTGTGCCATTCGAGAAAGACCGATTTGATCAGATCATGGACAGGATCACCAATATCCAGAACCCACTCAAATCTGCTTTGATGATTGCAAAAGAAGGAATTCTCAACCAGGCTGAACAATGGTATAATGATTGTCTTGATGCCATGACAGATTGTGATATAGTAGTCTGCCACTCGGCTGACATGCCGGGTCAAGAAGCAGCTATTAAAAAGAATCTACCTTGGATAACAGTCAGCTACTGTCCTGGATTTATCAAGTCCATTTACACTGCTCCTTCACCCGCACCGAATTTGGGAAGATATGGCAATTACTTGATGTGGAAGGTAGTCGAATTGATGATGTACCATCAAGCGGATCCTTTGTTTAACGCGTTTTTTGACTCTATTGGTGGAAAAAAGAGGAGTTTGATCGGAATTAAAGGTATGTATTCACCTCAACTTAACTTAGTGGCTTCATCCTCTTATATTACAAAACCGCCGCCAGATTTGCCGTCTTATCATAAATTTACCGGAGCTTGGTTTTTAGAAGAACCCGATTATGAAGTTCCGCTAGATTTACGCAAGTTTTTAGACCAAGGACCTTCACCAATTATTGTTTCCTTTGGTTCTATGGGAGGAACCAAAGGTTTGGAGACAACCCAGACTATCGTTGATGCTGTTCAGGTAACCGGTCAAAGAGCAATAATCCAAGCAGGTTGGGGGAAATTGGGTAGTGAATCATTTGGATGGGATAGCAACATCCTTTCTGTTGGTCATGTGCCGCACGATTTCTTGTTTCGGCAGGGTATATGCGTAATTCACCACGGTGGTGCGGGTACCACCCATGCAGCTTGTCTTGCCGGTGTGCCATCTATTGTAATACCACATTTAGCTGATCAACCATATTGGGGTAGTAGGTTACAAAAACTTGGCGTTGCTCCTAAGATTCTCCATCGGAAACAGATGACTACTAAGAGTTTAGCAGATCGAATTCTTCAAGTCATTAGATCCGAATCAATGTCAACTAAAGCCAAAGAACTTGGGAAGAAGATCGAAACTGAAGATGGCTTAGGTAACGCAGTAGAATTTGTTGAAGCTTTTGGGTACAATTTTCAGAATAATTAACAAAATTTATAAAGTGTAGGAGAAATTTTATGATTAAAGAAGTTCACCCCTCACAAATAAAAATCGGTTGGGTTGGTACAGGTGTCATGGGGCGTTGGATGTGTCAACATGTGATAGATCTTGGTTATACAGCAACGATATTTACACGCACTAAGTCTAAGGCTGACCCGCTATTGAAAGCTGGAGCAACTTGGGCTAATTCACCAGCGGAGGTAGCAGAAAGCTCAGATATTATCTTTACCATTGTTGGTTTTCCAGATGATGTGCGCCAAGTATATTTAGGTGAAAACGGGATTTTAACAACGGCAAAATTAGGGAGTATTGTTGTTGATATGACGACAACCGAACCATCACTGGCTGTCGAGGTTCATCAAGCAGCGCGAGCTCAAGGTATATCGTCAATTGATGCACCTGTTTCAGGTGGTGATGTTGGGGCTCGTGAGGCCCGTTTGGCAATCATGATTGGAGGTGATAAAGAAGTTGTTGACGCCATTCATCCTCTCTTTGAAGCCATGGGCCAAAATATTGTCTATCAAGGGGAAGCAGGATCTGGCCAGCATACTAAAATGTGTAATCAAATTACCATTGCTGGTACCATGATAGGTGTCTGTGAAGCATTACTTTACGGTGCGAAAGCGGGACTTGACCTTGAAATTATGTTATCAACAATCAGCAAAGGTGCCGCCGGTTGTTGGTCACTGGAAAACCTCGCTCCACGCGTTTTAAAACGCAACTTTGATCCTGGGTTTTTTGTTGAACATTTTATCAAGGATATGGGGATTGCATTGGATGAAGCCAAACGTATGGGCATTAGCCTTCCAGGGCTTTCGCTTGTTCATCAACTTTATCTGGCCACTCAGGCACAAGGCCACGGTCGTCTCGGCACACATGCCTTGATGCTTGCACTTGAAAAATTATCAGGCATAAGCTAATTTTCGTTATAGATGGCACCCCAGAAGATTAGAGATAATCTGGCAAAATTCCCCACTGATCCCGGCATCTACATGATGAAAAATAAGTCGGGTAAGATCCTATATGTTGGAAAGGCAAAGTCGATTCGGCATCGTGTTCAATCCTACTTTCGACCATCGGCTAAGCCTCATGGTAAAACAGGGGCGATGTTGCGGCACGTTAAGGATGTGGAATATATTGTGACTGCAAACGTTATTGAAGCACTAATTCTTGAAAACAATCTGATCAAGAAACATCTACCACGTTACAACATTAAGCTCAAAGATAATGGGCACTATCCATACCTGAAAATTACTGTTGATGAACCGTTTCCTTCATTACAAGTTGTGCGAAATGTTGACAAGGATAGCGCAAAATATTTTGGCCCCTACATTAAACCACGTGCCATGCGCCAGACAATCAAACTTTTAGCAAAAATTTTCCCTATTCGCACATGTGAACTTCAACTTGGTGAAAAAGGAAACAAACACCGGCCATGTCTTGATTATCATATTAAGTGTTGTGATGCTCCATGTGCGGATCATATTGATACTTTCGCTTACAAGAGCATCGTCAAGAATGTGGTCCGATTTCTAAGTGGTGATATTAATCAAGTTGTCACTGATATTCGTGTCAAGATGGAGTTAGCCGCAGAAGAACTCAACTTTGAATTGGCGGCTAAATACCGTGATCAGATCAGCATGATCAAAGATGCAGTGGCTACACAGAACATTGATACACCGTCGGCCATAGATGAAGATGTAGTTGGTATTGCTTATCGTGACAGCGAAGCGTGCGTTCAAATAATGATGGTTCGTGACGGGAAATTGCTTGACCGTGAGCACCATTTCTTGACTAATGTTGAATCAGATCTTAAAATCGAGGCATTGACGGCATTCATTCAGCAATATTACGAAAACGTCCCTTTTATACCCAAAACTATTATCCTTCCAAACACTATTGAGATGCCAAATACAATCGGAAATTGGTTGTCTGAGAAACGTGGTAGTCGGACCAATATTCATGTTCCACAGCGTGGCCGGAAACACCAACTTGTTGAAATGGCAACCAAAAATGCGCGGTTGATCCTTGATCAGAAAGACTTCAATTTTGCTGTTATTAACGATGAGGATCCGGCTTTGCTTAATCTCCAAAAATTGCTTGGTTTACCACGACCACCTCAGCGTATTGAAGGATTCGATATTTCTAATCTTGGTGAGCGTTTTACTGTTGCCTCAATGGTTGTAATGGAAAATGGTGAGCCTAAAAAATCGGAGTACCGTCATTTCAAGATTCGGGGTGTTAATGGCCAAAATGATTATGCATCGATGCGAGAAGTGATCTCTCGAAGATTTCGGCAAACAACTGTAGAGAACCGTTTCCCGGATTTGATTCTAATTGATGGTGGAAAAGGCCAACTGAATTCCGCTTATCACGTATTAAAACAACTTGGGCTAGCACATTTTCCTATCATTGGATTGGCCAAACGATTTGAGCGTGTTTATCTCCCTGAACAGAAAGACCCAATTGCTATCCCTAGGGAAGACCCAACGCTCCACCTCATCCAGCGTATACGTGACGAAGCACACCGTTTTGCTCTTCATTATCACAGGAAACTGCGTGTGCAAAATTTGACACATTCCGTTTTGGACGATATTCCGCTTGTTGGAAAGAAGCGAAAAAAGGTTTTGTTGCGGCATTTCAGGTCAATTGATGAAATTCGTAATGCGACCATAGAAAAACTTCTTGCTGTTGAAACGATCAACCGCCAAGTTGCTGAAAACATCCATAAACATCTGAGCTATATGTGAAAGTTATCTAATGACTGAATGGCGCCTTAAACTTTTCGGTTGCGTGGTGGTCCTAGCGATAGTTTTCTTCCTACATGTTACCCTCCTTCGGTTTTCCCAGACTGTTTATCACGGTGCTCTTGAAACAATTGTTTGTATTGGTCAGGTAAAAAAACTTGACACCAACGAATCAGTTGATCAGATTGCAACCTTCCAGATTCTGTCCAGTCGATTCCGCGGTCAGACAGTGGAAGTTAACAACATTTGGATCGGTCGTGATTATAGCGATCGGAAACTGTATATCGGCGACCGCCTCTTCCTTGAGATTCCTCTTCGGCGATCTGATCAGAAATCGATCGATACTGTCCGGCTGCTGGAGTATTTCCGAACACCATATTTGCTGTACCTAACAGGACTTTTGGCTGTATTGATGATCATAATTGGAGGATCCAAGGGAATTCGTGCGATTGTAACCATGTTCTTGTCTGGTCTAATCGTTTTCTATCTGCTGATTCCACTCTTAGTCAAGGGTTATAATCCAATTTTTGTTTCTTTATCAATATCAGCACTTTTAACTTTGTTAACTTTTGTTGTTATCGCTGGCTTTAGTCGAAAGGTAATTTCAGGTGTGATTGGTACACTTGGAGGATTAATAATGGTTGCTGTCCTTTCAATCATTGGGCAGAGAGCAATGTATCTCACTGGACTCGCTGAGGAATTTGGGTTTCTTGAACTGGGTATCGCACTCTGGCGAACACCAGGGGCACATTCGTGGAACTTCACTGATTTGTTGTCAGCAGGAATGATCTTAGGATCGGTTGGAGCCATGATGGATGTGGGAATGTCGATATCTTCTTCCGTACATGAAGTTAAAGAGGTGAATCCCAACGTTAGTGTACGGCAAGCGATTCGCATTGGCTTTAACGTCGGGAGGGATGTGATGGGTACTATGGCAGATACCCTGATCTTTGCCTATCTTGGTGCTGAAATCATAACTATGCTGCTGCCACGTATAGATTTTCCGGAAGTTGGTGTGTCTTATCCATTTCTCCGTATTGTCAATGATGAAGCAACTGCTGCAGCAATTCTTCAAGCCATTATAGGAACAATTGGTTTAGTCATGACTGTTCCTATTACGTCAGTTGTGGCTGGAATATTAACCAAATATGCAAAAGTTGATCGTGACCGTGTAGCTCAAGATATCCCCTCTACTGAAGAATTAGAAATGATGCATCGCCAAGAAAAAGAGAAAAAATCTCAGTATCTGGTGCCATTTGGTTTAGTAGTTGTTATTTGTAGTATTTTAGGGTTACAAAATTACGTTAATCATTCGGCGGCTACCGTTGTGCGAAAGGAGGATAGTAGTGGTAAATTGGTTTCGGTTTCTGAGTATGCGAAAGGAAAAGTTATCCGTCGACTTGAACGTAATGCTGAAACTGAATCAACAGTGCACGATATTCTGGAGATCGAATTACTAGCAGGAATCTATAAAGGACAGAATCTGATCTTGCGAAATGTGATTCAGAAAAAAATGCCGCTACTAACGATTCCTGCAGAACCAGGAGATATCGTCCTTTGTCGCGTCGGTGGATCTCCCGATCAAATCGGTTTAGTCAACCTAGTACAAGAATATGGGAGAGACCGGTTTCTTATTTGGATGTTTGGGGTAATGCTGGTTGTCATCATTTTAGTTGGGCGAAACGAAGGCGTTCGGACAGTTATTGCAATGGTTGCTTCGGGACTGATTATTTATTTTTTTATGCTACCACTAATTGCAGGCGGTAGCCCACCTGTTCTAATTGTGGTTTTAAGCAGTGGGATGATTGCCTTTTGCTCGTTGGTTTTTGTCATTGGTCCCAGTCGCAAGACATTTTCAGCTGTTATTAGTACAATGGCAGGAGTAACGATTGCCGGTTTGATTGTAGTGATTGCGCAGCATTATTTGCACTTCTCAGGTATGGAAAATGCTATCTCTGCTGATATCGTCGAAGCAGTAGGGATCCCCTTCGATTTTCGCCAATTGCTATTGGCTGGAATGTTAATCGGCTTATTAGGTGTTGCCGTTGATGGGGCTATTGAAGTTTCGTCATCAATGGAGGAAGTTCGCCGGGCAAACCCACAGATGTCATCGTGGCAATTGATTTCTTCTGGAATGAACGTTGGTACAGACATTTTAGGTACCATGGTTAACACGCTGTTATTCGCATATATTGGTGTACGAATACTGCTTCTCATGGCAATTATAGCACCTGATTTAAGAAATAGCCTATTTGCTTCACCAGTAGTTGAGTTGCTCAGCATTGGAATTACAGCTGCGGAGATTCTCAGGCTCCTTGCAGGCACACTTGGATTGGTTTTAGTGATTCCGATTACCGCCATAATTTCTGCGTTCTGGCATCGGAGAAGTTAAGCTTTTTCCTGTTGTTTAACTTGTTCCCAAATCTGATCGAGTGTGGAAAGGTCGTAGTCTTTGAACTTCTTATTGGTTCTTTCAAGTGCGGTTTCCATCCGTTGAAACCGATCTACAAATTTTCGGGTAGACTTTCGTAATGCTTCTTCGGGCTGTACATTTAGAAAACGGCATAAATTTACAACCGAAAAAAGTAAATCACCGATTTCCATTTCTATTTCGGTAATGTCGTCGTTTCTAATGCTCTCCTCGATTTCGTCAATTTCTTCTTGAAGTTTGGGTAAAACATCCTCTGTTTGGTCCCAGTCAAATCCAGCTCTTGACGCTCTTTTCTGGATTTTCTCCGCTCTTTGTAGACTGGGCAACGAATGTGGAATACCATCTAATGATGATTTTCGATCTTTGTTTCCCTCTTCACCACGTTTAATCTCTTCCCAATTCTCCAGCACCTCGTTTTCGTCGGTAGCAACAACTGATCCAAAAACATGTGGGTGTCTCCGGACCAGTTTCTCCGTCAAGTTTTCAATGACTTCGTCAACACTAAATTCATTCCGATCTGTGGCAATTTGCGAATGTAACATAACTTGCATCAACAAATCCCCAAGTTCATCACAGATTTTCTTCGGTACTTTGGCATCAATGGCTTCAATAAGCTCGTATGCTTCTTCAATTAAATCTGCCTTCAGTGACTCATGGGTTTGGGCTAGATCCCAAGGGCATCCGTTGTCGCTTCGCAGCATAGCGACAACATCCACCAGACGATCAAAGGACACGTTTTTCATAGTTGCTTAAGCCCATCCTTGACTTTCGCCGCCAACTCGAGCTTTGCTGATTCGGTCAAAGTATCCGCTTTTGCGGTAGGCAGTGAGGGGATTGGGATCCAGATCCATTTCTAATCGAACTCGTTCCAACAGAGGACGTACATCGGTCTCCGCCGCACGTTGCAGGATTTGTTCAGCATCAATAATTTCACCCGCTGCTTGTGCTTCAGCCAACGATTGGCGATCAACAATTAAAGCCTTAGCATAAGCCGTTTGGAGATTACAAACTGATTGGATACTGGCCTCGACCTTCGGCTTAAGGTTGTGGCTTTGATCAATCATATAAGCGATATCAGTTTCTACTTCTGGATCAAGTTCCGCCGCCACAAGTTCGTTATAGATCAAAAAAAGCTCCTGTGGATTGATGGAACCCACGGTTAAATCATCGTCGGCAAATTTTTTACAGTTAAAATGAAACCCTCCCAGTTTATTCTCATCAATTAAATAAGCAACGATAAACTCGATATTGATGCCAAGTGGATGGTGTCCTAAATCAATAAGTACCTGCGCTTTATTACCTAACTTTTTGGCCATTACGTAGGCTGTTCCCCAATCAGTTAAATCTGTATGATAGAATCCAGGTTCAAAGAATTTATATTCGATTAGCATTCGCTGGTTATCGTTTAGCGTGTCGCAAATCTCTTTTAATGCTTCTTCCATCCAATGTTTTCTCTGTCGAAAATCGCCTTGCCCAGGAAAGTTGGTGCCGTCAGCAAACCATAGGCTCAAATCTTGTGACCCGGTTATGTTCATTATGTCAACGCACTCAAGCATATGGTCAATAGCCGTTCGACGTATTGATGAGTTGGGGTTGCACACACTACCCAGTTTGTAAATTTGGTCCTGAAAAACATTTGGGTTGATAGCACCAATGCCAATGCCAAGTTCGGCAGCATACTGCTGGAGGCCATCCCAATCGTCTGTTTGGTCCCACGGAATATGGAGGGCCACTGTTGGAGATACACCCGTATACTTATGCACAGTTGCTGCATCTTCGAGTCGTTCCGCCGCATTTCGTGCAGCACCTTCCTGATGAAAAACACCGAAACGCGTTCCGGAATTTCCATACCCCCACGAAGGTGTTTCAATATGTTGCTTTTTTAAATTATTTCTAATTTCGTCTACATTGTGCCCCTGTTTTTCCAGATCATCTGCCAAAATATCATATTTGAGATCATTCATTACCTGTCTCCTTATTTTGTGTTACGTAACATATTTATGCGTTAATTTTGATTGATAATTCTTCGAGTTGGAAATCAGTGACGTCGGAAGGTGCTCCAGTCATCAGACAAGCGCCACGTTGTGTTTTTGGAAAGGCGATGACTTCACGGATATTTTCTTCTCCTAGCATTATCATTACCAGTCGGTCTAGGCCCGGGGCAATTCCTGCGTGTGGCGGGGTGCCATATTGCAACGCTTCAATAAAGTATCCGAACCTCGATTTCACTTCTTCCGGAGAAATATTCAGATTTTCTAAAATCTTTTGCTGAATCTCCCACCTATGAATTCTAACACTTCCACTGGCAACTTCATTTCCATTAATCACCAAATCATAGTGTTGTGATTGGGCTTTACCAGGATCAGTATCAAGTAATGGGATACTATCATCAGAAGGCGCCGTAAAAAGATGATGAGCTGGTTCATAACGATCCTCTTCTGCATTCCACTCAAATAACGGAAAATCAACAACCCACAGAAAGTCATATCGATTATGGTCAATCAGGTCAAGACTTCGACCAAGATGCAAGCGTAAATTGGAAAGAGAATCAGCAACAACCTTGGGTGTGTCGGCAACAAATAACATCAAATCCCCACGTGTAGCTTTCATTCGCTCTGCGATAGCATTAAGAGTTTCCTCAGTAAAAAACTTAACAATTCCAGAATCAAAGCCGTCTTCTGTAACCTTAATCCAAGCCAAGCCTTTGGCTTGGTAAACAGCTACTAGATTGGTGAGTTCATCAATATCTCGGCGTGAGAACTGATTAGCTCCAGCAGGAACTGCGAGCCCTTTCACCTGACCACCACTGCTCACGACACTTGAAAAAACTTTAAAATCACAATCAGCTACCAGATCAGAGAGGTCATAAAGTTCCATGTCGAAACGTGTATCAGGTTTGTCTGACCCAAATCTAGACATTGCATCTGCGTATGACATTCGATTGAACGGAACATTAACAGGAATATCAGCAGCTTCTTCAAAAATTCGTTTCATCAATCCTTCAGTGATTTCAATCACATCATCTTGAGTTGCGAACGACATTTCATAATCAATTTGTGTGAATTCCAGCTGGCGATCAGCGCGGGTATCCTCATCTCGAAAACACTTGGGAATTTGAAAATACCGGTCGACCCCGCTCATCATTAAAATTTGTTTAAATTGTTGTGGTGACTGTGGTAAGGCATAAAATTGACCATGATTTAGACGACTTGGGACAAGCACATCACGGGCGCCTTCTGGTGTACTGTTCATTAGGATTGGTGTTTCAACTTCTATAAAACCTTGCTCACTCATATAGTTTCTGCATGCTAACATAGCTTTATGCCGTGTTATCAAGGCCTTCTGCATTTTAGGCCGGCGTAAATCAAGATATCTATGTTTAAGCCGAACCTCTTCCGCAACGTTAATATCGTCTTCAACAAGGAAGGGCGGGGTTTGCGCAGTATTCAGGATTTCAAGTTGATCTACAGCAATTTCAATTTCACCGGTTGGCAAATTCGGGTTTGTAGCTCCCTCACCCCGTCCGCGGATTTTCCCACTAACACATAATACAAATTCATTCCGAATTTGGTTAGCCAGTTCATGAGCTACCTGACTAATCATTGGATCAAACACGACTTGCGTGATTCCCGATTTATCTCGGAGATCGACGAAAATCACACCTCCGTGATCACGACGGCGCATAACCCACCCGGTCAGTTTTGCTGCTTGTCCTTCGTCAGCGAGTCGCAACTCACCACAATAATGTGAACGTTTCATTTCTTGCATTTTTTCCTCTCTCTAAATTTGAAACATAGAAAAATTCGCCTTTACATAGCATTCCATATTTGTTGACGCAATTCTTTTAAACCCCGATCTTCTGGCACCAGCTTTATAGCTTGATTTATAGATTGCAAAGCCTGATCATACTGCCGTTGTGAGAAATACAATTGGGCTAAACTTATTAGAGGCTGTACAGCATCAGGGGCTAGCTCAATGGCTTTAAGATAAAACTGGATTGCCTTTTTCTCGTGTTTTTGATCAAGATAGATAGTACCAAGTAGATGATTTACTTTCCAAGAATCCGGTGCGGACGCAAACGCGTTTTCGGCATATTTGATCGCTTTATCGTCAAGTCCTTTCATATGGTAAATAGAAGCCATAACACCCAATATCTCTGGTGGTAACTCATCTGCAATTTTTTCAAGCCGTTCATAAGTTCCTAGTGCCCGATCGATTTTCTCTTGCCGCTCATATAATGGACCAAGAAAGAGATAAAGTTCTAGCTGGTTTGGATTGTATTTGAGTGATTCTTCTGCTGCATCCGCTGATTTGTCGAGTTCCCCTTGCATTTCATAGATAACAGCCAGTTGGAAGTAAGCTCCTGCATCTTGTGGATTCTGCCTTAGTTTTTGCTTTAGCTGTTTTTCAAGCTGCGTTATTTCTTCCTGTTGGTTTTCTTGTGTCAGGCCAAGAACCACCTGCAGATTGTATCGAATGGTCATATCATCTTTGTTTGATGAAAATGCTTCTCCAAGTACTTGACCTGCCTTGTTATAATCCCTGCCAACATAGGCGATCTGGCCTTTGATCAACTTTTGCGTGGCCGAAAAATAGTGGTTAATTTGGTCTCGGACTTGCTTCTTTTCATCAAATGTTTGTCCATAATTAGCTAACCATGGTGTGACTCGTTGTCGGTATTTTGACAGCCCCTCAACGTTTCTCTGCGTGGTCCGAACCAAACTTTTGGCATTAAAAAACTCAAGATATGGGCGATCATCTGTGTGTATTTTCCCCTCTCCTGCATAGTTGTGTACCGCGTCTTCACCCATCATGAAGGCGTCCAGCAGTGACATTCCGTCAAGGCTATCAAACTCTAATCCCTGCTGAATGCTCGGAATATTTGATCTGGCCATAAAATCTTTGTAATTAATTTTCAATCGTTGATTTGTACCAATGAGAATAATGAAGTCTGGCGTGAACTTATACCAAAGGGTCGTATTTGGAAACACTTTAACGAACGTTCTAACAACCATCTTTAGATGTTCTTCGGGCATTCTATGTAGAGGCACCCATTGACACATAATCCCATCATCATTTAGGATTCGCTTGCACAGTTGGTAAAAATCCTCTGTGTAGATATTCGAACTGCCGGCACTCACAAGCGGATGGATAATTCCCGTTGAAATCATATCATATCGCTTTTCAGTCATTAAAATATAGTTTCGGCCATCATTGATCTGGTAATTAAATAGTGGATGTTCAAACACATTTTTGTTGACAGACGTAAAATAATTCCGGGCGGCTTTGATTACACCTTCTGAAATTTCGACAGCATCAATTTTCACACCATGTTGAGTGATAGAATGTGACGTCAAGCCCATACCAAATCCAACCACCAATGCGCTTTTTGGGGCAGAATGCAACAAAAGTGGAAGGTGCGCAATTACACGATGCGATGGCGAATCCCAACGTGAGGCATCAGCAGCTTGGTTGGTATCAACGTAAAGTCGATACACATCAGCATCGTCCTTGAGTGTTGTAATTGAAGCGTCAATACCCTCAGTATAGTCGATCAGTTCATCTCCCGGATGCTGCAAGCGAAAAATTGCGCTGTTTAGAAAAAGCGGAGTGTTTGACCAAACCAGTGTCATGATAACAGCCGCCACAGTAACGATTGAACCACTGATTGCTATACCATCAAAAACTTGAGACCTCGGCTTATTCAGAAAAATGAGTACACAGCCGACAAATGTGTTAAGAATAACCACTAGGGCGATTGATGGGCGAATTCCAATCAAGGGTATCAGAACGAAACCGGCACAGAATGATCCCAAGATTGATCCTATTGTATTAGTGGAATAGGCTTCCCCAATATTTTGTCCAAGCTGGTTCTTACTGTCCACATAGATCCGTGTGACGATAGGAAAGCATGCTCCCATAAGTGTCGCAGGAACAACCATCACAACCAAACATACAAGGAAAGTCCAAAATCGTCCACCGGGTAAGCCTTGGAATATGAGTATTACATCAAGTAGTTTGCTGAACATAGGCATCAACAATATGGCGGACAGCCCAATGCTAATTTGAACCAAGCCTAACAAGTTGACGGGTGATTTTGTCCAATCTGCAACTTTTGCAAAGATGTAACTGCCAAGCGCAATACCAAACAGAAAAGCAGCTAAGATCGTTGAGAACGCATAAGTAGTATTACCTAGAAAAAATACAAGGATGCGCGTCCACAGGACTTCATATGCTAAAGAGCAAAATCCCGAGATACCAAAGGCCAACAACACAAATTTCCAAATTGGATCTCTTCCTAAGTTTGCTGGCTCTGGATCTAAATGTAAGGCCTTATCTACCTGCCTTTTTGCTGGGTATCGATCAATCAAAAATGCCACGAGAGCTACGAAAAAATTTATGCCCACAGCTAAAAAAACTGTACGTTGGATACCAAGATATTGAATAAAAATGAATCCTGTAGCGATTGTCCCTATAGCAGCACCAAATGTATTAACTGCATAAAAAAAACCAATATAACGACCTCTATTTTCGATCCCTTGAACTACAAACTTGCTTATAACTGGTAATGTCCCACCCATTAAAGTTGTTGGTATTAAAACTATAAAAAAGGATATAGCAAATCGGACCAGTGTAAGTGAGTAAAATTCAGCATTAAATGATCGATAAATCAGGATATAGGACGCCTTTAACATGAGGAGAAATAACGGAAATATCAAGGCGTAAATACCAATTAATATTTCCAGTACTGCGTATAGCCGTATTGGGGAATTCTGGCGGTCGGCCAATTTCCCAAAATACACGCTACCAAGCGCGAGTCCTGCCATGAACGCGGTCAAGACAGTACTGACAGCCAAAACAGTGCTTCCGAAGAGGAGGGTGAGTTGTCGTGTCCAGATTATCTGGTATATTAAGCCACTCGCACCGGAGAGAAAAAAAATGATGGCGACAGTTTGCCTCATATTAAACACTTTTTAGATGAATGTTGGAGGGGGTTAAATCCCATAATTCGAACCACATTATAACATATCCCATGTGAGAATGTGAACAGTTGAACCGAGGTGCATATAAGCTAAAATGGTTTAAAATCAAACCAACCTGTGGTAAAATAAATGTGCTGAGAATTTTATGGGGGCTGTTGTGCATGGAGCATTTAAAAACCAAGGCTATAATCACGTTGACACTTATTTCATTAGCCTGTTGCGTTTTTGCTAATACTAATCCTGTAGTTACGAATCTAGATGTTTCGCAACGTGAAGATGGCAAGTTGGAAATCAGCTTCGATCTCGAAGACGAACAGGACGATTTGTTATCAGTTGCCATCGAAATCTCGGATAATAACGGCCGAACCTACGATGTCCCGATAGGATTAAATAGTTTGACAGGTGATGTAGGTAATGGTATTGAAGCAGGAAAAGCAAAAAGGATCGTCTGGGATGCAATCAAAGATCAACCAAACGTCAATAGTGCAAGTTACCGCGTAAGAATAACAGTTGCAGAACTTCCAGAAGGTATGGTGCTCATCCCAGTTCGCCGCTTTACAATGGGAGATGTCGACGGAGATCTTGACCAACAACCCGAACGGGAAATTGAACTTGATCCTTTTTTTATTGATAAATATGAAGTAACAAATCTTGAGTTTGCTAGATTCCTAAATGATATTGGCCGTATCACGGATCAGGATGATAATTTACTGATTGATCTCGCAGATAAGGATGTGCAGATTGTGTGGTTCGGTGGAATGTATCGGGTGGCGGATGGTTACCTAAATCATCCAGTGGTTGAGGTAACTTGGTTCGGTGCGAACGCCTATGCTGAATGGAGTGGGAAACGATTGCCGACGGAAGCAGAATGGGAGAAAGCCGCACGAGGATATGACAGTCGAACCTACCCTTGGGGTGAAGGCATTGACTGGTTACAAGCAAATTATAATAAGCACCGTGGTGAAGCTGAGCCAGTAAATGAGTATTCATCAGGTCAAAGTCCTTATCGCATCTACAATATGGCTGGAAACGTGGCCGAATGGGTTGCGGATATATATGATGCTAATTTCTACAGTTCAGCAACGGCAAAAAATCCGGTAAATGCTAGCCCTGAGTCCGAATCTTCCATTAAACGGGTTGTTCGTGGAGGATCATGGTACAGCCATCAAAATGAATTGAGGTGTGCTGCACGAAGTCAATTGATACCAACCGAATCACAGTTTAGTATTGGGTTTCGTTGTGCAATGTCGATTACAATAAATTAGCATCCTTGGCTGACTAAATTTCCATATTGATTAAAGGTAGCCAAGCTGTTTTCAGCAAAGACTTGAGGTGTCAATGAATAATTTCGTTGTAGTTGAGACCCCGACAGAGCGTGCTGTTTTCCAGCAAGATGCCAAACAAAAATCTGATATCAAGGTTTCTGGTCGCTGTGGAGGCGAAGCTACTCATGTCAAAATTGTTGCTTCAATAAATGGGAAGTTGCAGAATTCGTTTACGGTTGACTTGAGTGAGGATCAATCCTTCTTAACCATAATAGAACTTGGAGCGGGAGGATGGTATCATTTACAGTTTCATGCTGTTTGCGGTGAAAAAATCTTGGCGACAACCGATGTTGAAAAAGTTGGAGTTGGCGAAGTCTTGATTACCGCAGGACAGTCGAACTCAGCTAACCATGGGTACCCAAAACAGAACGCAGAGGACGATAGGATCGCGGCACTAGGAGAAAATGGCTGGCAAACGGCAGACGATCCACAGCCTATAGCAACTGGTGAGGGAGGAACACCGTGGCCTCTGCTAGGGGATCTAATGGCCAAAGAAATTAACTTACCGATTGGATTTGTCTCCGTTGGTGTGGGAGGAACTGCGGTTTGTCAGTGGGATCCGGATATTGAAGGTTCACTTTATTCCCGCCTCCAGCAGGCTATCTCCCGCTTGTCTCCAACCGGTGCGCGTGCGGTTCTATGGCATCAAGGTGAATCCGATACCCTTAATGGTACATCTGCAGATTCTTATGTAGCGGGTATGAAAAAGATAATTTATCAATCCCATAAGGATGCCAATTTGAATTTGCCTTGGATCGTGGCACGAGTTTCTTTCATTGGTGAGGATCATGTAGATAAACAAGCAGATATTCTAGCAGGCCAAAAGGCACTTGTTGAACAAGGATTAGCGGTTGAGGGGCCAACTACCGACGATTTAGTTGGTGCGAAATACCGCTATGACAGTGTGCATTTTGGTCAACGCGGTTTAGAAATACATGCCCAAAGATGGTTAGATGTTATTAAAAACTGTTTTCATTTGAGTTATTAGTCAAATTTTTGTTTTGTTTCACAATTTTTTCCTAACTTTTATTAAGAGGAATCGGCCTAATAACGAGCGTTCCTCAGCGAGTACTGAGTTGTATCGCTGTTATTATCGGCCTCAAAGTTCTGAACCCTACACTTTAAAAGCTAATCGTTGATTAATTAAAATAAAGAACAATAACGCAACCGCAAAATACCCGCCGATATTCAACCATACTTTTGGGTTGCTTTCTGGTTTGACTATCTCTATTAGAATAGTCAACGGGCTAATCCACCAAATAGGTTTAGGTGCAACTAGTGGTAAGAATATAACAGCGAAAATTGTCCCATAACTGAATGACAAAATATTCTCATGAAGGCTAAGTGCAAGACTAAAACTAATCAGCACAAAGAGTGTGTTTGCCGAAAGAAACAAAATTCCACAGGTTAATAAATCTTTTAACCTAAATCCACCTATGTAGGTGGATAATATGAAGATTGGAGCAGTCATCAGTATTAGTGCAAACGATGCTAATAGTACTCCAGTTAGTTTACCAACTAGTATTTGAACTGTTGACAATCGGGAGAGATGAAGTAAGTCGAAGTTCGTGTTGCGCCGTTCATCTTGGATAGATTCAATCGCAAAAATCGGCGTAACGACTCCAGTAACAACTACAAATAGTGTGGACACAAGAATAGTAAAAACATGGCGTCCTGTATTTATTTGTGAGTTTGATCCGGTTGAGAAAAAGTATTCTATAGTTGCAATAAAAAAAACGGCTGAAATTAGTAAAACAATTGAAAATTGGATTAGTCTATACTTTGGCCGATTAGCGTACAAGCACAGATCTTTTATGATAATGGTAAGCATGAGCATGGTATTATAAGCGATTTGAATCGCCTGGACAAGTTAGTTGTTACTTGAGATAAAATATGAGTATGTTATTTAAATAAAAGGTACAGAATTGGGGGGAAATATAAGCTATGTTGAAGAATCTGTTTATTCTAATGGTAGTGACTCTAAGCGGAATTATACTGATTTTTGCTTTAAACAGCGACTTGCAGGCTGCATATAACAATGAATGTTGGGTGGTTTCTGGAGGTGACACGATTTGGAAAGTCGATTCCAATGATGGAAAGGCTTTTCCAAATACAATTACCATTCCTGATGTGAGCCAAGTCGAGGCGGTAGAAGTTGATCCAAAAACCGGCATCGTCTGGATAGCGGTTAAGGCTGCGAACACCGTTTACAGATACGATACCGAAACAGGAGACTTCAAACCTGTTACGGTGAAAGGATGGCGTCCTCAGAAATTATCAATTAACCCGGTTGACGGTACTGTTTGGGGAGGCGGGATAGATGTAATCAACAAAGTGTCGGCTGACGGGAACACAATTCTAGTTACCATCAAAGGTGTCTATGAACCAGATGTTTCTGTCAACACCGCTGACGGTAGTTGTTGGGTAACAGACTCTAGGGGACAGAAAGTCTCGCGTTATAGTGCGGAAGGCACACTACTTACAGTGCCTTATACTACATTGAAAGAACCTAAATACGTTTCTGTAAATTCGAAAACGGGCAATGCTTGGGCAACCGACCCACGAGGCAACGTTATTGTAAAACTTAATGCAGACGGTCAAGAATTGTTGCGTATTACAGATATTGATATGCCGATTTCTCCATGTGCTAATGCTGATGATAGCGTTTGGCTAGTTTCTGGCAATAATACTTTGATGAAACTTTCAGCTGATGGATCTAAATTGGTGGAGGAACCAGCAGGAGTAGTAATTATGTTTATTAGCGTTAACCCAAAGGATGGTACTGTATGGGCTGCGGATCAACTTGGACAAACTTTTACCGGAGAAGTCATCAAATTTTCCGCCCAAGGGCAAAAGATAATTGGTAATCCGATATTCCAGCCTTCCTATGTTTCTGTTGATCATTGGCCAACTCAATAGAAGACCTATGGTACGATTTGCGGACTAACACTTCAAAAAGTGTCTGCAAATTTAATTTGGTGAATGGTTAAATGGGTAAATACTGTGTTTTCTTGATGCTGCTTTTCCTTGCTGTTGGTGCTTACCCTCAAGCTGATAATGTTCCGTTGCCCAATTTCAGGGGTACCCAAAACAGCATCAATTTCTCCAACCCTCACCCTGTTGAGGGAGAAGAGATCACGATTTCGATCAGCGTGCAGAACACTGGAAAAGCTTCCCCTACTCTCAATGAAGATCTTATAGTGATTCTATTCGAAGGGGATCCAGAAGAGAATCCTCTTCAAATTATGTGCCGACAAGTTCTAATTGGACTGGATGTTGATCAAAAAAAGACAATTAGAACACGATGGAAACCGCCTCCGGGACCTACCACTGTTTATGCAGTTATCAACCCTAGTCAAAGCAAGAAATATATTCGAGAATCAGATTTGACTGATAATGTTGTTTCTGCTTCACTAGTGGCGTCGTCTCGCCAGTTTCCACATGCTACTTCCGAACAAATTAGAAATGCAATTAATCGAGGGATAGAGTGGATTAAATCCCAACGTGGTAGACACAGTCGGTTATGCTCACAGTGTGGTACGGAGAATCAGATAGTCATGGGTTGTGTCATCTGCGGTGCAACTCTAAAGGGGTTGCCAGAGGATTTAATCGCCGGTCCAGCATGGGATTTTGGCGAAGACAGTCGTCAGGAAACGGCAATTGGTTTACTCACACTCCTAACCGCAGGGGTTGCAGTTGAAGATGTCGTTGTTCAAGAAGGTCTAGATTTTTTGATAGCGCAGGACTGGAATAATTTCGCTGTGTATCAATTCGCCATTATATTACCCACATTAGTAGCAACTAATGATCAGAAATACCGACAGCGTGCCCAATTTGCAGTAGACCAGATTGTTAAAAAGCAGCTATCGGGAGAAAACGACGAGTTCTCTGACTCTCGTGATGACGGTGGTTGGGGGTATGGGGCTACAGCCGATGGTGCGCACATGAATATGGTCATTTACGCGCTCTACGCTGCAAAGCAATGGGGACTTGAAATACCTCAAGAGACATGGAGACGAGCGGAAAAATGGATACGGCGAAACCAGGTAGAAACTGGTGGCTGGCTTTACAATCTGGTTGACGATGGGTCTCCGTGGGCAGACGGTGTTTATGGGAGCATGACGGCAACGGGGTTGTGGGCTCTACGTGCTTGTGGTGTGCCAATTGAAGATCCGCAGATTCAAAAAGGGTTGGCATGGATAAAAGAATATTGGACACTCACTCGTAATCCGGGTGCTCTTTCTTGGCATTATTATTATTTGCTTTCGCTACAGCGTTTTGCTGATATCCCACCAAAATTAGATCAATTGCTTGGTCATGATTGGTATCAAGAGATTGCGGATATGTTAGTAGCTGAACAGCAAGCAAACGGTCAGTGGGTTGATTCTTATGCTTACTTCCCAACTACCTGTTTTGCCTTGATGTTCCTAACGCGATCACTGCCAAAATCCATCAAGCCTAACCTAGGCCTTGTGAAACGAAGCCTACGTGTTTCTCCGCCTTCACCGCGTGTTGGTGAACCGATGAGACTTAGCGTAACTGTTACTAACACAGGTTCCCCTCTTGATGCTATCGGGGAAATCGGTTTTTTTGATGGAGACTTAAACCGTAAAGGAGATCGGATCGCATGGCAACATGTTATCTTTACACCAAACCTTGATGAAACGACAGTGTCGGTTGATTGGATAGCCAAGAAGGCGGGGGACCATCAGATACACATTACCATCGATCCTCAACAACAAATTGAAGATATTGATCGTAGCAACAACAACATTTCACAAAGTATAAGGATCCGTCCTAAATCAGCGGAAGCAATTGATCCAACCACTCAAATCCAAAAAATAAGTGATAGCCTTTACCAGATTGGTGATGTGTTGGTCGAAACAGTTGAACAGGAAGTGACTATCAACGGCACAATCAATATTGTTAATAGTGATACAATCCTTGAGTTTTTTGCTAGTGGTATATTGGGAAAAACGCATGAGAGTTTGATTATTCTTGAAGCTGAGCCGATTCATGTCCAAGTTGCTTTGTTGCGTTTGGGTATGAATCCTGGCATGAATTTAACGGTACAGGGAGATCCACATCCTCCCAAAGGTGACTCAGCTGAGATATGGATTGAATGGCAACGTCAAGACCAAACGGTTCGCTATCGTGCTGAGGAACTGGTCTGGAATTCAATTACAGATAAACGTATGCAACACACGGATTGGATTATGACCGGAGCACGAATCATTAATAATCAATTTACAGCGCAGCTTTTTCATAATGTAATTGCACTTTACCGTGATCCGGATTCAATCTTCAATCATCCATTTATTGATGGTACCGATGATCGTACCTTTCGAGTTAATAATGAAATTATCCCTCCCAAAGGGACAAAAGTGAAGGTGATCATAAAGCCGACTTAATGTGCAGTTTGGCGTAGGGCTGTTGCAATAAAGGGACCGGGCATGGTTAATCATACTCCAAGGAAAGGATGAGGGATTTGTGTTACGAAAACTGATTCCTAAAATTATTATTAATCCCTTCCATTTTCTCCACGTAATTTTTTTTGTCTTGATTGCTCTCCAGACGGTTGTATGTGGACAAGTTGACTCCCAAGAGTTGGATTTAGACAAAGTCGCTATTTTTAAACGTGTCACCGCAACGGGAATCAACTTCACACATTCCCGAGGTCGTCGGACTTCATTACTACCTGAGGACATGGGATCTGGTGCTGGTTTTGCCGACTACGATGGCGATGGGGATCTAGACCTTTATGTTGTTAACAATCCAGGGCCTCTTGGTGAGCAGATCACCGATATGTCAGCAAAAAATGTCCTTTACCAAAACAATGGGAACGGCACGTTTACCGATGTTTCGATTGAAACAAACGTAGACGATCAAGGATACGGAATGGGATGTATTTTCGGTGATTACGATAATGACGGAGATCTGGATCTTTATGTCACTAATTATGGTTCAAATGTCCTTTATCGAAACAATGGAAACGGTAGTTTTACAGACGTTACTGTGGATGCGGGCGTTGGCAATTTACTCTGGAGTACAGGAGCAGTTTTTGGAGATTATGACCAAGATGGAAACCTGGACTTATATGTATGCAATTATGTTGAATATGATTTGAGTGAGTTGGAATTTATGCAGAAGGAATCAATACAGGCAGGTAAACCAGTTCCAAGTGCGCTAAATCCACACATCTTTACACCACAGGATAATGCCTTATATCGGAACAATGGCGATGGTACATTTGCCGATGTAACCGCTGAACTTGGTGTTGAGGCACATGGAGGTAGAAGTTTACAGGCAATCTTCTCCGATCTTGATCTGGATGGTGATCTTGATCTATATGTAGCTAACGATACATCTGCCAATTTTGTCTATCGAAACGATGGCGATGGTACATTTGAGGATATCAGTGGATCTTCTTGGGCTGCCGATTTTCGGGGTTCAATGGGACTGACAAGCGGTGATTATGATGGTGATCAGGATTTAGATCTTTTTATCAGCCACTGGATTGATGAAGAAAACGCACTATACAGAAATCTTTGGGTGGAAGAAAACAACCTTGTCTTTAAAACTTTAGAGAACCAAAATGAAGAAACATTCATTCGTCTTGTTGATGAGTCATATGGGGCAGCGTTGGGTGAAGAAAGTCTAAAGTATATTGGTTGGGGCACGGATTTCTTTGATTACGATAATGACGGTGACTTAGACATCTTTATTACAAATGGGAGTTCGTTTCAGCAACTCGACCAACCTCAGTACCTAATTGCGCAGAGGGATCAACTTTTTCGTAATGAAGGGGGAGAGATTTTTGCTGATGTAAGTGAAGCTTCAGGAATTGCCTTAATGCCATTGCGCGTTGGACGTGGGGCAGCCTTTGGAGATTATGATAATGACGGTGATGTTGATATCTTCGTCGTTAACAATCATGAACAAGCCGTTTTGCTGCGAAACGAAGCACGGTCGTATAATTGGCTTCATGTCAAATTGATTGGTACGTTGGGTAATCGGGATGGGATAGGTTCGAAAATACGGCTTCGGTCAGGAAGTATGAATCAACTGCGCGAGATCATAGCTGGGTCAAGTTACATGTCATTTAACAGCTTGACAGCGGAATTCGGGCTAGGAAGTCAGATGTTAGTTGATTGGCTTGAAGTCAGATGGTTGAATGGAAGGATCGAACAATTCACTGATATTGAAGTTAATCAACGGATCATAATCAAGGAAGGTGAAGGAATTATTCAAATCGGGAAATAAATCACTTCTACCTTAACCCAAGTCGCCTGTTGGTGATCAATTTAAATAGGCCGTTTTCACCTTGATTCATACAGTTTATGCACGTTAGCAGAAGATTTAATCTTATACATTTTACAAGTGAGCGTTGATTGCCTTACTTCATTAAACCTCTCGCATAATTGGTAATGCCCACCAAAATCCCAGCTGGGGGACACTAAAGTCTTTGAAATATGTGGCTCAATAATCTCCGAACTTCTATTCCTTTGACTTATATAAGAGGTTTATTTAATCATCTGGAAAATTAAGGATTTAAAGAATATGGAAGTTTCTTTGGAAGAGCTTGAAAAAAATGAGCTAAATACAGAAAATTTGGATATTGCCGTACGTACGTTGAATGAGGCAGGTTATGTTATACTCGAAAAAATCCTCCCCATAAACCTAATGAAACGTATCCGTTCTTCCCTAGAAGAACGGAGCAACCAAAACGATGAAGCAGTTACCTTGATGTCCATGCCGTTCCTAGACCCACGCATTATTGACAACCCATTGGCCATGCAAATAATCGAGGAAGCCATGGGCAACAAGTTCTTTTCTTCTTTGCCATACGGCTTCAATACAACGATACGGGACGCACTATATGGGACAGTTGATGGAGGAGAGTCCGATACACAGTGGATTCATCGTGACGCTGGTCAGCTTTTTCCCGGATTCCCGATTGTGCTTCCTATCTCGAAAATCGTAGTCAATATCCCGCTTGTGGATTTTACTGTTGAGAATGGATGCACTGAGTTATGGCCGGGTTCTCACCTTATTGTTGATCCGCCAATTGATGTAAACGACCCCTACCATGCCTATCATGTTTGTAGTGAAGAAAGAGCTGCCACACTACCTTCCATACGCCTGGTTATGCCAGCAGGTTCAGTCGTTGTAAGGGATATGCGTTGCTGGCATCGGGCAATGCCCAACCATACAGATAAAACCCGTACCATGATAGCGATCGTCTATCTTCGCCAATTTCACAATACTATGGGAGATCACGGTGTTTTCAGATCGGGTATCCCTGAGGAAATGTGGGAACAAATGTCAGACCGAGTAAAAAGTGTCTATCGATTTCATCCAGTTATCGAATAGTGACAATCAACCAACTCTTTCATGGCTGGATTGACGGTTATGCACTATGCCCAATGTTTTGCCAAGGTAAATCAGATGGAAATCAATCATCGTCATTATATAGATTGATTGGACGTTAGTCCTAGGGTAGGCATTCCTAGACCTAAGACGCAACCCTAATTCAAATACGTACGGACAAACTTACATCTTGTATCCACATCTAAAGTGGCTTGTTATAATCCTGTCTTTTATCCAAGAATTGCATCTAGGTAGTCCTTGCATCATCATTTTTCTTTTTTGATTCTATTGTGCATCCAAAATCCTAACCTTGCCTGATGCAAACATGCTGAGAAGACAAGGTCCCCCCAATATTTCCCATAACTAACCATATTTCTATTCCAAAACACCACAAACAGTAATCAAGACCACAGTTAAAATGCTTATTATAAATAGAATTAACCCAAGAAGATCGAAACCCTCATGATCATTTCACTGCGAAATGAAACTGCTCTTAATCCGTTGATTCGGCATCCTTTGGTTTCCTGTGCGTCTCCTCGGATCGCCAAGGGATGCAATTTGACGCGAAATGCTTGAGAGCACCACTCTTGACGATGATTGCATCGGGTCGAAAAACTGTCGCGTACATTGTCAGGAGAGATATCACGTCAAGAAGAGACCGGTATCCAGACAATCCCGACATGTCGATATAGATCTTTGTGAACTGCTTACCGATGTCGAGTGCCGCACGCACGTCGAACGCATCGAGAATTTCAAATCGAATGTCGGGGTGCTGCTGACGAGCCCGCTCGATACAGGCCCGACTAATGTCAGTTCCAATCACCTCTTTGCAATGGGGTGCTATCTGCACGGTGGTCGTGCCCCACTCGCATCCGATCTCCAGAACCATGTCGTTCTTGTTGACCCACTTGGAAATGGATTCTCGATACTCCTTGACGCCACGCGTGCCGATGAACTTAGTCTTCAGTTTGAATTGCTTTTCGTTGGCCATATCACCCTCGTTTCCTCATGCCAAACAACTATAGATAAGAAATTGTCCCTCTATATGTCCTTATCTCGTAATTTCATAACTTCTCCTTATTGAGTTCTAGTTTATGCTCATCCCTACTTGTGCGGCATATTATTGTTGGAATCCATATTCCTCAACTGCTTTCAGTGCTTCTGGTGTTCCTATCTGCCCTAATGCCTTTGCCGCACGAACAGACACATCTTGTTCCTGTAATTGTTTGATTAGTTTTTCCACCTTCTGTTCTTGGATTTGACATCCGCTCATCCATACACCGATCAACCCAACAAATAAGAACATTACCACAACAAACTGCTTCATATAGCCAATACTCGCACCTTTATCGGCATTTCAGCAATACCTAATTTGCATTTAGCCGAGATCAATTGTTAACCCATCCTCTCCAACTATCACTTCACCACCATAATGCGATTGAATCTGCTTGGCCATGGAATTACCAATTTCACGATCCCCCGTAATATCTTCCATCACCAAATGCTTAATGATCACTGCCTTTATTCCTGCCTCCGACGCAATTCGAGCAATACTCGCCGGTTCGATATGCCAACTACCCCACGCTTGCCGACTCAAGAATTCAGACGTTCCTGAACACTCAATGGATAGTAGGTCTGCCCCTTGACAAAACTCAGGAAACTGTTCATCAGGGACTCCATCTCCAGTAATAACGATCCGTTTACCTCCAACATCTATTCGATAAGCCAAGGTAGGAATTCCAGCATGATTCATAAATGCTGAAGATATTTGGTATCTATCAGCCAAGAGAAATTGGTTGGCCTGAAGCACTTCATACACCTTCGGATCTAATAATGTAACGTCCTTCCCATGCGCCAAACGACTTTCAATATCCTGCTGAAAAGGCGGTCGAATGATCTTTGTTACAAAATCTTTGGTTCCATTCGGACCATAAATCTGCAAACGATTCTTTCGTTCTTTTATCCAGCCCACAAACACCAAATAAGGGACATCCACAATATGGTCAAAGTGCAGATGTGTTAAGAACAAACGATCTACTGACTCACATCCTATTCCTATCTGAGCAAGATTGGTGCTAGCTGATCGACCACAATCGAACATAAGGACCTGGTTATCAATATTCAGTATTTGCGACGGACCACCTCGTCGAGGATTATCCCGTACTGCGCCACTTCCTAACATTACAAACTGTAATTTCATAACATTTATTGCATACCTTGATTTGACTGTTTGCCTTCGCTGAAAAAACGGGGTGCCCTTAGGTTGTTCCTACTCTACAAACTGATAGCATTACCGATAGTATGTTATACCCGTCGGTATGTTGGATTACTTGATAGTATTTGTAGTTGCTCTCTGCCTTTTCAGATTTAGTCTTGATACTAAAGCTGTCACTGGCACGAACCGATGCCAATCTACCAATACACGTACCGTAGCTTTGACTATCACCCGTTTGAAACCCATGTACCCGTTTAACTATCCTTGAACTGGCAAAGATACCATCCTTTTTCTTGCGCCGTCAACCTTGCTGCAGATTTTATCGCAAAAGGTATTAAAGGGAAATGACTAAAGCTAAAAATAACACCAAACGGTTCCTCAAGTGGTGGTATGGATCAGCAGGTGGATTGTTGATTAAGCCAGTAACCTTTTCGCCGTTCCGCTATCTCGGAGATTACCGAATCAGGGTTGATAATAAACAAGAAAGTATCCACGGCCTGAACGCCGGCATAAACTTCATCCAGCCATTCGGAAGTGGGGGGATATCCTGCCAGTCGACCCAAAGCTC
>Ga0066843_10000024_pt1 | contig 37997 bp, 28 predicted proteins | sample ETNtaG_15_FD_66663 | JGI IMG/M metagenome (GOLD analysis project Ga0066843, IMG submission 66663) | Marine microbial and viral communities from oxygen minimum zone, Eastern Pacific Ocean - ETNP201302PF89A | ecosystem: Environmental > Aquatic > Marine > Oceanic | place: Pacific Ocean: Eastern... | reverse complement strand
CAATCGCTTGTCATTGGCCAAGGAGGACATAATCGAATTCGTATGTCAGTTGGCTTGGAAGCCATCTCCGACATTATCTGCGACCTTGATCAAGCGCTTGCATAAATCAAATAGCTCCTACTATGAGAAGGTGCTTTTTCGCCTTGATGCAAACCTAAGTGTCAGAATCAAACCTCCTGATAAATCTAGAGACAACCACTGGCATAGCCGAACCAAACACAAAGTTAGTCTTTTAAAAAAGCTTTCAGAAAATTTCCAATGTTGAAGTAGCAGGTAAAATCACCGTAACCTAGAGTCGAGCTAAGACTAATTACTACTAGTGTTAGCTTGAGTAGTATCATTGGGCGGAGCGAATTCAAATTGCTCCGCCTCATCTCTAAGTCTCTCTTCCTCTTTCTTGGTTAGCTCGATCTCTTCCAACCGAGCTGAGGCAATCTTCTTCAATTGCCAGTGATCTAACAGATTAATTCGTCCCCATCGGCTTTCAATAATTTCACGCCATTTAAACTCTTCAAGCAAATCATAGCACAAACGTTGATCAATACCAATCAGCCGCGCCAAATTTTCATGAGAGAGTCTAACCCGGATTTCAGTGCTTTTCAGTCTACGTAAGCCATATTCTAATTCCAAAAAAGACAATACCGTCGCCAATCGTGACGAGGCAGAACGGCCAATTACGTTTTCCATTGAGTTCTCGATCTTGAGCCAACTAATCCATTTTCTGATCTGCAAACATCGATTTGGATCCTTTCGCATTAGTAATTCAAACTCATAACGCGATAGTACTTGTAGACAAGTCACATCAAGTGACTCAACTTTCAGCTGATCTTCAGCCTCATCATCCATTTGGACTTCGCCAAAAATCTCTCCCTTTTCGACAGTCGCTACAGTCATTTTTTCAACCAAGCCGGTTTCATTTTCTTCCGGGGGTTTACATAGTTTTACTTTTCCTGATTTAACAACATACACAGTATCAAAGCCACTCTGAACCTCTTCATAGCGGTCGATGTTCCAACTCCGAGAAACGCGATTCAAGGCAGCGGTTTCAATCTCGTTCAACTGCTGGTAGATGTTGATATGTTTCAAGTACCAAAACCTTTCCATCCTATCCTCTCAACCGTTCGATAGCAATAGGAAGGTATCCCAAAAGATCGCCTGCGACCATACCATATTGACCAACCGATTCAGACGCTAAGTCACCAGCAAAGCCATGAAGATAAACCCCAAGCACAGCAGCAGAAAAACTATCCATGCCTTGAGCAATAAACCCAGCAATAACCCCAGTCAGCACGTCACCTGACCCAGCAGTCGCCATTCCGGCATTCCCCGTGGAATTGATCCACACCTGGCCATCATATCGAGCAACAATGGATGGTACTCCCTTTAGGACTAGAACCAATTGATGATCTTGCGCAAACTGTTGGGCGATATTTACCCTATCAGCCTCAATCTCCGAAACCGGCACATCCAATAATCGCGACATTTCACCAGGGTGAGGTGTTAAGACCGATTCCGTATTCAGAAATTTGAGCGTATCCAAATTCTGTGCGACCGCGTTTAAACCATCCGCATCAATAACCATAGGCTTATCATGTTGACAAACGAGACGATTAACAAGCTCAGCTGTTTCAAAGTGCTGAGAAAGTCCAGGACCAATTGCCAGTACAGACTCATTTCGATCAATATATTCCCCAATTCGTGATTCAGCAGCTAAGGCTATTGAACCTTGATCAGTTTCGGGCAGAGGAATAGTCATGACCTCAGTTAATTTCATTTCAAGCACCTGATTAAGGCTAGCAGGAATCCCAAGTATTACTAGTCCTGCACCTACACGCAAGACAGCCTCACTTGCGAGTGTAGCTGCGCCAGTCATTCCAATTGATCCGGCCACGACAAAAACACGACCATAACTGGTCTTGTAAGAATTCGGGGTACGATCCGGTAATAGTCTTACAGCATCCTCGTGTTGTATCCAGTTAAGAACAATATCATGAGTTTCGATAATGCTTTCAGGAAATCCAACTTCGTACGTAGGAACGATTTCTAATTTTCCAGCGATTTCTACACCGGGATAGGTAAGCAACCCAAGTTTGGGTAACCCAATAGTAAGAGTTATATCAGCACAAACACATGCACCTTCCGCTCGACCATTATCTGCGTTTAGACCAGAAGGAATATCAACAGCAAGTATAGGGACACTTGATTCATTAACTAACCTAATAATTTCAGCAATATGCCCGTGTACTCCTCCACGAAGTCCAGTTCCAAAAATGGAATCAACAACTAAATCTATTTCTGTAAGGCTTTTTTCAATCTGTTTCAAATTAGTCTTCGAACTGACCTCCCTTATAGGAATTTCAAGGTTTTGAACAATGGACAAATTCGTCTGAGCATCACCTCGAAAACAATCTGCAGGGGAAAACAAGAACACGATTACTGAAACATCAGACATCATCAAATGCCTAGCGATAACTAACCCATCTCCACCATTGTTGCCCTTTCCAACTAGTATTGCGATTCGGCTTGCATCGGGGAAATTACTGCATATAAACCGGACAACTGCCCGACCAGCATTTTCCATCAAGACAATACCGGGAATACCAATTGCCTCGATAGTCTGTTCATCGATAGATCTCATTTGGCTAGCTGTGACGATTCTCATTTGATGAAATCCCTAAACTCTGGTAGAATCAGTATAACTTAAAAAAGTGAGGCAACATGGATGAACACCAAATATCAAGTCTGATCAACCATGGAATTCTGAAAAAAACATTTCCGGGAGCTGTTGCCCTTATTGTCGAAGATAACAACGTATTATACCACAAAGCATTCGGTAACCGGATGGTTAGACCAGAGATCCTGCCGATGGAAACTGATACAATCTTTGATCTTGCATCGCTTACAAAACCAATCGTCATAAGCACGCTAATTATGAAACTAGTTGAGATGAAACTAGTAAATCTCGACGAACCCGTTCAATACTACCTTCCGGAAGTACAACATAATCGGATCAGTATCTTAGATCTATTAACACATCGATCAGGCTATCCAGCCTGGACTGCGATCTACTTAAATGTAACATCAAATGATAAGGTACTCGAGTACCTCGGCCAGATAAAGCTCACCTACGAAACAGGTAAAAAGGTTATCTACAGTTGTCTCGGCTATATCCTACTTGGCATTCTAATCGAAAGAACTGCTGACATGCAGCTTGATCAACTAACAAAAGAGTGGATCTGCGATCCATTGCAAATGACTAATACATTTTATAACCCACCAGAAAATGCAGTGAGCCGGTGTGCTGCGACTGAGGACTCAAACAGCTTCGAACGTCAAAAAGCAGACAAATACCAAAGATATGATTGGCGAGACGGTGTAATTATCGGAAAAGTACATGATGAAAACGCGAATTATTTGAACGGAGTTTCCGGAAACGCAGGCCTTTTCTCAACCACACGGGATCTAGGAAAATTCTGTCAAATGCTAATTGACGGAGGCACACAAATCCTGAATCAAAACAGCATCAACCAAATCAGCAATGTATACACAAAAGAGCTTAACTCGTCTCGTGGCATTGGCTGGATTGTCCTTGAGGACAAATCTCTTTATCACACAGGCTTTACTGGCACTGCAATTCGGTTGAATCTTAAAGAAAAGACTTATGAAATCTTATTAACGAACCGGGTACATCCCGACGCTTCAAATACAGACATCCTCGAATTCCGTGACAAATTCTACAATTTTTAACCTCATAATTCCCGCACTTTTCTGGCCGTAAAATTGATGCGGTCAGTATTTCGGTGTGGTTTACTAAATGTGTACATATCATAGATGCTAACCAACTCATAACCGGTTTTATTCAACATTTTCTTGATAATATTAGCTCCAAAAATCCGTTGAATATGCATCTCCTCAAACCTACGGAACAGATCTCCCTCCCGAATAAAAAAAGTAAGTGATGTACGACATAATTTATCTGCATAGGTATAAATATTTTGCCAAATGTAGGAATAATCCTGATCATTTTCGGCAAAAGTCTGGGAGTGAAAATGCTTGACAATGTTTCGCTCAGTTGTAACATCAAAAATAAAAACCCCAGATATTTCGAGATGATTCGACACATTTCGACAAGCAGTCTCAAACTCCTGCTCATCAATCATATAATTAATACTGTCATAGGTACAAACAATCGTGTCAAATTTCTGTGGCAGATCAAAGTCACGCATGTCGCCTTGTTGAAATTCAATTTTTAGATTCAATTGTTCCGTTTTTTGACGCGCTATTTTCAACATTCCTTCAGCGCGATCAACCCCCCACATTTCATAACCTCGTTTGGCGAGAAGCATAGTCAATTGCCCTGTACCACAAGCAAGATCCAACATTTTCTGTGGTTGATGATTATTACGAAGAAATAAGTCATTGATATATTCCTCCCAACGAGGATAATCAACATTGTACATAATACGGTCATATGCATAAGCGAACTTTTCATAAGGATTTGCTAAATCACTCATTTCCTCCCCACTCCTCTCTTTATACCAACAGTTGCGTTTGTCATTTTCAAAAGTGTGCTAACCTCCTGTGCAGTCCAGATACCATCCGAGTTGGATTTTCTCGCATAGTCCGCCGCTGTTTTAGCTTTACTCAAGCTAATCTTACCATTAATCACACTCCATGGAATCCCTTTAACTGCACCTTGAACATTAAGAAACGTTTGTTGAATTTCCGAAGCCCCAACGCCCGACGGAGCTTGTTGGATTAATTCCGCTTCTATAAGTTCAATTGCGTAACCCAAAATCTGTTGAATCAAATACCACTGAACAACAAACAAAAGAAACATCAATACCAGTCCAATTGCAAGAATACAAGCAATCAAGGATAAATGTTCCCGAAACTTCTCTCGGATCATATCACAATTGTTAAAAATCCTTATTTTTACCAGTTTCTTCTAAATTAGAATTTAAGATCGATACAATGCCACGGGTCCCATCGACACGAACCATCTGTCCAGATTTGATCCGTTTCGTTGCCATAGAGATACCAGCCACTGCAGGAATTCCATATTCGCGAGCGACAACCGCACCATGCGAAAGCACACCACCGCGCTCCATTACTAATGCTGAAGCTCCCAGAAAAAGCGGCGTCCACCCCGGATCAGTTGAAGGACATACAAGGACATAATTCTTTTGATCTATGCTTGCTTTAGTCGGATCGGTAAGTACTTGGGCGATACCATTTGCAACTCCGGCCGAAATACCAGTACCTTCCATTTCGTTATGCACCTCAACAGGAATTGGATCTCCAATTTGATTAAGTGCATCACTATATATTACATCAGGTAATTCAATACGCAAAATCTTTGACCTTTCCGCTCGACGTGCAGAAATCTTCTGCATTGCACCATCACGGTCAAAAGGTATTTCTAATTCATCAATCATCAAATAAAACACTCCATCACCAAGATTGTAACGCCGATCAATTTCAAGTAACGCTTTCCGAATCAATTCATAACCAAGCATCAAATAAAATTTTGATTTCTCACGGAAGGGCATATAGCGCCGTGTCAAATCAAGGATACGTCGGATTTGTTTTTGACGAGTTTTACTCAGATTGTTTAGTTCCTTCTCAGCTTGAAGCTTATTCTCCTCCTGACTCTGGATCCGGTATGCCGGATTTGTTTCTGGATTCATTTGAAATGAAGCCACAATCTGTTCAATATAAGACGTATCTTCACGCCACCGAGGTTGGGCCAATTCAAATTCTTCAGTAGCTCGATGTCCAAATTGTGCCAGAAATTTTTCAACTGTTAGATTTCCCTGTGCTACCTCCCACATCTTCAGATGAGATATAACCGTTGGATTCTCATTTACAACATTCGTCAAAGCATGAACAATTTCAGTAACCTTAGTTTTATCTGTAAAACTTTTCTTCAGTAACAGTTCCAATTTTTGATAGGCATAAACGGCAAAAATCGATCCTTTAAGCGCATCTCTTGCAAAATCACTCATCGTTTTTCTCTGCCATTCATGTAACTTGTCGACAAGCTGGCTGTCAGCCAAACGCTGCAAATCCACTTCGAATTCTCTTCTAACATAATCCTCAAATAGCGGAAGAATCTGGTTATTAAGAGTATAATCGAAATTTCTGATCAATCTTTGTAGATTATGTTCTACAACCAGCATTTTTATAATGCTCAACAAAAACAACCTAACAGAAACAATACGTTTAAGATTCGGACTTGGCTGAGGGTACATCGCCTTTTGCGGTTTTTTCTTGAGTTCTTCAAAATTATACTCGTATGGAAAACCATAATATAGATTCTCAACCTCACGGCTCAAATTAAAATATGTCCGACCACATATTAAATCCAGCAGACCCTCTTGATCAACTCTCGGACTAGGAAAGAACCCAAGATCACGAAAGGCAAAGCCATAACCACCTCTACCAGACATAAAATTCTTGATAATTGACCACGTCATGGGAAGAGGTGCAGGCAGAACCTCTGCTAAATTATAGCGACTCCAAACAGTTCCGTCAGGATCAGATTTTTGTTCTAACACATCAATTTCCCGTCGGCGTAGAATTTCAATCTGTGCAGTATATGTCAAAGTAGTAACTGCGCGTGCTTGCAGGATATAAAACTGGTTGTCAGAGTAAGCCCATTCAATGTCTTGCGGAGTACCATAAAAGTTCTCAATATCCATCCCATGATTCACGAGTTGATACACCAAATCCCTTCTTAAACTCGGCATGTCACGCTTATCAATCGGGACTTCAATTAGCCCCATTCGACCGACCATTTGGCGTTTGGCAGCTATCTTTTCAGAAATAACCTGTCCATCCAACTTAGAAACGATAAGATGATCTGGGGTGACTTCACCAGAAACAACCGATTCTCCTAATCCCCAATTCGACTCAATGACAATCTCATCTCCGCCAATTGGGTTAATAGTGAACATCACACCAGAAACTTCTGCATCAACCATAGCTTGTACAACAACGGCTATACCAAGTCCCTCCTCATCTATCTGCTGATCCCGACGATAGGCAATAGCACGACTCGACCATAGCGATGCCCAACAGGCTTTAATTTTATCTAAGAGTTGTGCCGCTTGTGAGATGTTAAGAAAGGAATCCTGTTGACCAGCGAAACTTGCCTGAGGGAGGTCTTCCGCCGTTGCAGAGGATCTAACGGCAACATTCCCTGTCTCGAGCTTACCATAAGCAAGTAAAATAGCATCTTCAAGCAACTCTGGAAGTTTTACTTTTTGAATTTCATCCGAGGATAGTTGATCTAATGCTCTGATCGTCTGTCGGTAAGCATCGGTAGTAACACAAAAACCTGCGGGCACATGGAAACCAGCTCGAGTTAGCTTCCCAAGATTCAGCGCTTTTCCACCAACAAGACTAAGATCTTCGTCACAGATATCCGAAAAATGCTTAATATATTCCATGGAAGTGAACAATATTAGCGATCAGCCTTCTCCCGGGGTTCTTTCTTCTGCTGAAAAGTAAAAAGGCGTTCGAACATGAGGTTCAAACGCCTTTACAGTTTATGTGCCTAAAACTTATTGTCTACCATCAAGGTATGCCCGAATTTCGGAAATCTTGCGTTGTGCTATTTTCACCGCATTACTAACCTGAGAATCAGTTGCTGGCGAAGCCTCATACTTTTTCCATAACGAATCAAAAGTATCAATTGCATTCGCATAATAACTTTCTTCCTTATCCGCCATGACCATATAAGCCTCTCCAATCTGAACGTACGCAAGATCCGCATACTTGGTATTTGGATATGTTTTGATCAAGTCCTGAAACACAGCTATTGCACTTTCAAGTGCTTCTACCTCTTCCGCACTTCCAGTACTAAACGCACGTCGAGTCGTGGTCAAATGATCTCCAGCCTTAGTATATATGTAGTATGCGAGAGTATTTTGAGTCTCCCTCACATAGAGTCCAGCTCTTTCTTTCGTCTCAGCATCAATGCCCGAAATCTCAGCAGCAGCAAGGTATTTTTCAACAGCTAATTTATAGAGGCGTATCCGCTCGGAGGTCTCTATATCAGGAGCATTACCCTCGTTATAAAGCTTATTACCAAGATTAACCATAGCATTCCCAGCATAAGAACTCTGTGGATATTTCCCCGCAAGAACTTCGTTTGTTTCAAATAACTTACGGCGCCACTTTGCACTTTCAGCTTCATCATCAGCACCATCAGCCAACATATTATAGCAAGTTGAAATTGCATAAAGCGCTTCAGGAGCGCTTTCCGATTTCGGGTAGTTTTTATGGACTTTGTCATACTCAACAACAGCCCGCTCGTATGCTAAAGAAGCATAGTAGGATTCTCCCGATTGAAACTGCCAAGTTGCAGCATCCTTTGCATTTGGGAAACGTTTTGCCAACGAAGAAAACGTATCAGCAGAGGAACGGAAAAAACCTTGAACTGTCTCGGAGACACCTTCATCCTCACCTAATTGCAAGCGCCCTAACTCGAACTGGGCAGTACCAGCATAAACCAGAGATTCTTCAACACTCTCCAAAACCTCAGGAGAGGAAGCAAAATACCCTTGATCTACATACTTAGCGAAAAGTTGCAACGGTTCAATCGCTTTTTGAAGTTCATCCTTATACTTGAAGCTGGTACCAATTGAGTAATAAAGCTGGCCTGCTTGAAAGAGCGCATTCTGCAGAAATGGTATTAGCCCTTTATCAAGATTCTCAACTGGCAAGCTAAGTGGGTAAACTGCCATATAAGCTGCAGCTGATTCTCTACTTGCATCAATGTAAGGCTGTAAATCTGTGCCCGCTTCATCAGAAAAAAGCGACCTTGCTCGGTCAAAGTAGAGAGACCCAAGACTATACTGCGCCGATATTTTTTGCGATTTCAGTTGTGCTCGACCACGAGTTGCTATCGCTTCAGCTATAGCATCTTCCAGACGTCCTAGCCTTTGATAAAGATCCGACTTTCGCAGTGAAGCATCTCCTACCATCTCTTGAATACTTTTGTCGGGTTCACCAGAATAATCTTTAACCAGCGTTTCATAAGCTTTCAGAGCATTTTCCTGATCATTCAGCTTTTGTTGGTAAAGCAAGCCAACCCGATAGTATGATTGTGCACTCACAATTGCCCCTGCCCCTGCCTGTATCGCATTTTGATAAGCCAATAATGCATCATCATACTGACTTAAATGATCATCAAGCGCTATAGCCATTGCGAAGTACGAATTTCCTTTCAGATTCGCATCATCAGTATTCTCAGTAATATACTGATATTCTTGAACTGCATGACTGTATGCTTCCTGCGAACTATACAATTCGGCAAGACGCGAATGAGATTGAAAAATCAAATCTTTTCGTGCTTCATCTTCGGTTTCACCTTCATACGAAATAGCCTTAGCATAGGCAACGACAGCAGCTTCGTCATCCCCCAAACCAAATTTTGCTAAACCGAGTGTATAATACCCACTGATCATGCTATCAACGCTGTGGTTTAGCTCAATGACCTTATCCGCACTACTAGCTGAATTTTGCAACGCAAGATTCTTTGCCCCTGAGTCTTCTACTGACTGTGCTTGCTGATAATAGCAAACAGCTGTTTGATAATATGCATTAGCTAAAATCTCAGGATCAGCATCTGGGAATTCTTGCGCAACTTTTTGATATTCTGAAGCCGCAGTACTATAATCTTTATCACGATAGTAAAGGTGGCCTATCTTCAACTGTGCTCGTGTCCGGGCTTCAGGTGGAGCACCTGTATTACCAACAATACGCTGTAAGCTCGCAATAAGTAATTGTTTATCCTCTTCTGAGTCAATTCCCTGATTCTCAATAGCTGTAGCCTTGACGAGATCGATATGCCCCAAGGTTTTAAGGACATTCACCTCACTACTGTCGCTAAAATTATCGCTTGCCTCATCAGCATATGACATTACGTTTTCCCACTGATCCGTATCCCGAAATGCAAGCACAATCCCATAATAAGCTTCGACGATGTTTGGACTATCAGCATAATCATTAATCATCTTTTGAAACGAAGTTATCGACTTGTCAAATGCAGAAGAATCGTCTTTAGCAGCTTTGTAGTAACACAGACCAATCAGATATTGTGCGTCATCCGCATATTCACCTGCAGGATTACCAGCCACGACCTGCTCATATGCATTCGCTGCTTCGATAAAGCGCTTTTCGTTTCGTAAGAGGTCGGCAAGCTTAATTTCTGCCAGTGAGCGATTATCGGCACTAAGAATATCCAAAATAGTCCCGTAGAAATCGATAGCTTCTGATATTTTACCTTCCTCAATATAACTTTGGGCTATCAGTAATTGCGAACGTTCGTAATTGTCACTATTCTTGCCAATAGCTTCATAAAGTTCACGAGCAATAAGCCATTCGTCCCTTTTCTCATGCACGAGTGCTTTGTTCAACATCGCCGCTTCAACTTGCTGGGTACGTTCTGGAAAATCATCATATCGTCCAGCTTCCACACCTAGCAGAAACGATTCATCATTAAATTTATCAATAGCTTGACCATAGGCATTAATCGATTTTGCTAACAAGTCTGCATCTAAGCTATCACCTTCACTATTCTCCGATGCAACCTCATAATAAGATCTTCCTTCTTGAAATTTGGCAATAACTTTGAGAAGATGGAACTTAGGTAATGGTTCATAATCACCATCCGGTTTGTCCCAGAGCCTAGCGTATTCTACTGCTGCCTCGTTATACTGTTTGAAATCATTAAACTTCATATCAGCAAACCTCAGCTGTACTTCCGCTGCCAAGATATCCAGTTGAGGATCCTCTCGATTTTTATCAATAAACTCTCTTGCAACTAGTTCGAGCTCCTCTTTTCGATCAAGATCATTGAGAGCCCATATTGCACCATAAAGAGCGTGAGGTGCGACGGGATCAGTTGGATAATCATTATAAGCTTTCTGATACCATCCAAGCGATATTTCCAAGTTTTCCGTAGCTGAATCAGCTTGACCTGTCTCTTTGAGACTAGTAGCAAATTTGTAATGAGCCTCTCCCAGCTGGAAGGTTACATACGGAACCAAATCAGACTGGTCAGCGTGCTCATCAAGTACACGTTGGTAAGCAACAGAAGCTTCAGACCAACTACTCAACTTAAAGTGACTATCAGCAATTCCCAACTTCGCCTCAGAAATAAACTGGCTGGTTGGGTAATTTTCCAAAAGTGTAGTATAAGCGACAATCGCATTCGCATAATCTTCTTCGTCGTAGTAGGTTCGACCAATCGCAGTTTGAATTTCAGACTGAACATCTTCATCATTGGTATTCTGAATAGCAAGTTCATAGTTTACACGCGCATTGTCATAGTCCTTCTGACGCGCGTAGACTGCTCCCATATCAAAGTAAGCTGCAGTCACATACTTGCTTGTCGGAAACTTGGTGACAAAGTTCGTATAGCGAGTAATTGCTTCTTCATAACGAGAAATCTGGTTCAAGCAATAGGCTGCTTTATACATTGCTTCAGCCTGTAGATCCGGATAGTTTTTGAACTCTTCAGTTGCCAACCTATCAAATTCTTGGGCAGACTGTTCATAGTTCTGCTCATCAAGAAATGATTGTGCTATTAGATGTTGTGCATCATCTTTAAAATCAGAGTTAGGAAAACCATCAAGTACCTGTTTAAACCCCTGGCGGCACGCATCATAATTCTGAAGTTTGTAGTTAAGTTGACCAAGAGCATACCAAGCGTTTTCAACAAAAAGACTGTTGGGATAATTTTCAATCAGCTCGTTAAACTTTGGTTCTGCCAATTCATACTTTTCTTGCTTGTAGAGGACATGTCCCCAAAGGTAAGTCAACCCTTCCATATGCTTGGGCACCTTTGCATTTGGCCAAACTTCCTCAATTGTCGCGACCGCTTGATCAAAATAATTAACATCTCCTGTATCTTCTGCTAACTTTGAATAGCAAACAGAAATTCTGTACTTAGCTAATGTCACAAAGTCCTTGTCAATAACTGCGGTTTTTACGCCCCATTTTTCTGACTCAATAAGAGCTTCCTCAAACTTCGCAATCGATTCCTCATAATTTTCTGTACTGTAAAGTTGCTCTCCGTCCTTATATAGACGTTCTACTTTCTTGGAACTACCAGATGGCCAAAACAGTACAAAACCTAGTGCTATCAGTGCCGTAGCGGTTAACACCCTCGGATTCATTAAGAAACACCTCTCTTCAATAATTTGACAGAAATTTAGATTTTACAGCCGAACAGGATCAAAAACCCGAGCGACTGATAAGTTATTTAAAATACGATTAGTATGGCTCAATCTTCGCCACTTAATTTTTTCAGAGAAAGAAGAGAACGCTACACCTGAAGGCAGCGCATAATCCACTTTCCGATCAGCTTTGGTAGGTACTGCGGGTTGCGCAAAGAATACAAAATCTGGTTCATCCACACTATAAAACGGTTCTACTTGACGACGATCTGGAATCAAACTTGCCATCTTCATTTCAATTGATTCCCGTTGCTTAAGGATATCGTCCATTCTCTTATCAACCTGGTTCCATTGAGATACCAGGACAATTGGCCGACGGTAGTGAGCCAATTGACGGTTTTCCACGATGTCAATTCCACTCGAAACTTCAAGAAAATTCGATGTTACATTTGCTTGAAAAACATGATCTTCGGCAACGTTAATCAACTGAGGAAAAAATAACGCCGAAGACGAAACAAGAAGCATCACAAAAAACACGAAGCCCATTATCCATCTACTGTAAAAACGCTGATTAATCAAAAGTAGCACTGAAGAAACCAATCTTTCACGGATCTCTTCTATACGCCAGAGAACCCCACGGCAAAATGCAGGTACTCGCCACCATACCTGATACGATCTTTTATCAACTAATTGCTGTAAGTCATCTAACAGTTGCGTATTATACCCGTTTGGGAGATCCGGACTGACATAAAAGCCCAACAAGTGATTCGTTCGTTTGAGCAATTTCAACTCAGATTGACATGGAAGACACAACCGTATATGATCACGAATCTGCTCTTTTTTCCCACTCGACAAACTATCCTTAATAAAGTCAGACAAATACAGCTGGATATAAGAACACTTTTTTTTCATCTTAAGTCCACCGAAGTAGCATCAATATATGATTTCAACCTTTCCCTGAGCTGCTTTCGAGCATAATGCAACCGAGATCTGACTGTCCCTTCTGAACACCCCAGAATCGAGGCAATTTCCACATGCGTGAGTCCTTCAAACTCGTATAAAACGACAACAGTCCGGTGCTTGAGCGATAGGCTATTTACCGCTTGCGTTACTGTTTTCTGTAATTCCTGCTTCTCGACATGTAAATGGGGAACGTTTATCAAATTCGAGTTTCGCCTAAAGTCAAAATGGGCGTCGTGCTCGCAGACAACTGAAAGAGACGATTCACAACGACGATCTCGGCGCTTAACCAAGTTGGTAGCTTTATTTACCGCAATCCGGTAAATCCAAGTTTCAAAAGCGGCCTTCCGACGTAAACTATAAATTGATTCATATACCTTAAGAAACGTTTCCTGCGTTACATCACTGGCATCTTCATGGTTTCTGGTAATCTGCATTGCGATACGATATATGCGACGTTGATATTTATGAACCAACTCCGCTAGTGCTCCAGCTTTCCCATGTTGCAAACTCTCGACCAGTAATACACTAGATCCAACTCGCTCCAACTACAATATCCCTTTATGTATTAATAAGACAACTCAAATGTATAAACCGTTCAATTTAAAATGCTAAATTAATATTGTTTTCATTCTTCCAAGAGTCTATTGATTTTACCATCAAACTGATCAGAGACCCCAATTAAGCATTCAAGAGATTTCCTACCATACTCGCGATCGCCTTGTCTATACTCTCGCGCACTGCTATCAATTAGTCTTCCAACGTCTTCCGGGGCAACCTTAGCTAGTTCCCGAAACGCTGCGGTTGACTTTTCCCACTTTCCTACCTTTCTATAGCAAACACCCAATTTCAAATACAGCTCTGCATCTCGAATTCCAAGCTCAACTGTTTTTTCCAAACAGGTACCCGCACGACGATAATCTTGTGTCATATAGAACTGTAATCCAACATTGAAAACAACATCATCGAGTAATTCACCTTTACCCGCCATACTATTTCTAACTTCAGCAACATCGAGTAGGCCACTTTGCTGCAACAAAACCTTGGCATTATAACCGAAAATTGTTGATTGCGTCCAACTAGCAAAAGCCGATTGCGCATCCGGCCGCGTAAGTGGACCAATGCCAGCTTCCGAGTTTTGTCGGATAAGATCAACAGAACTCACCTTTGATTGAATTCTTCGGTCTCTCATATCAGAAGGCCCAACAGTAGCAACACCACCAAGATCCAATAATTTTTTTCGAGCGACTTCAACATGTGGCATCGCATTCGGAAACTCCTCGACAACACGTGAAAATACTTTTCTCGCCTGCATTATAGAGTCCGGCTGACCGGCATAAACCGTACCAATCCTCAACAGAACATATGGTAGGTTCTGCAAATCGTCAGGATGTCGATTTCGGTAATCCACGTAATATTTGACAGCTGAGTCCAGATCCCCTAACTCAAAAAAGCAATCTGCAACACGCAGCCTTGCTACCTGGCTGCGTTCATCGTCTGAAAAATCAAGCATAAATTGCAAAAACTTTCGACATGCCAACCCATATTCATTCTCTCGAAAGTGATGTCTAGAAATATACCATAATGCTTCGCCCGACTCCAATGCGACTGGATTGGACAAAACTAATTTCTCAAATATCTCAAGCCCACGTTCAGGATTATCAAACTGATTATAATAAATCTTACCAATTTCTAACTGCGCCTGACGGGCCTGACTTGACTGCGGATTCAGTTTATATACACTAGCGTAATGAGATATCCGCTTTCGAGGATCAGTAGGAATCGAATAAGAAGAATTAAACAAACACCCAAAGGAGAGAAAGGAAGACGTAATCAGTGCAACCAAAACCTGCCAATCCATTCCTACTCCTAACCATTCCCATCTACCTCTCAACAACTAGCAAAAAAAAAGGCAACATGCCAGAAGACACGCTGCCTTTTCATTCAAATTCAGGATCGGAGTGCTTACTCCTTACCCTTCGTGGTAAAAGAAATTTTAGCTTCGGCCATCGCATTACCAGCGGCGTCTTTCACACCTTTGATAAGAATCACATAGGTCGTTTCATTAGCTAAAGCTACTCCTGCGTTCAGGGAGAGTGTCAGTTTATCAGCAGCCCACTCAGCTTGGGTACCTAGCGCATCTCCACCGTCCACACCAAGAGACGCTTCACCTTTCACTACAGCCTCACTAAACGTCACTTCAAGTTTCCCAGACTCATTAATTGGACCCGGGTCGACATCCTTGGCACCATTCTTAACAGTTCCGCCTTTAACCGTCGGAGCAGTGTTATCCACAGCTTTGACAGTCAATGTAACACTAGCTGTACCATCTGTACCATCCGTATTTTTCCACGCAATAGCAAGGGTGGCAGAGCCACCTGGTGTCAGTCCTGCAGCATTCCAAGTCGCCTGATTTCCAGCGAGAGCTGCTGGTGTACCATTTACGGTAACCGCTCCGCCATCAATATTTTTCCCATTGTCAAAATTGACGATGAGCGCACCATTCGCTGCAATCTCACCACCAGTCGCCGGAACAGTCCCCGTAACAGCAGCAACTCCACCAGCAGCATCATCATCGTCATCACCACCACAACCCACGAAAGGTAAAAGGGCTAAAGTAACAACCAACATCAAAGCTAGGGCCCTGAATATTTTTTGCATCTTTACGCACTCCTTCAAATAAAGAGAATTCTCTATAAAATAGTTTTTTTAAAACTCAAATATCAACTAGACCAATAGACCAGGTTGTACACCCTGTAAAGCCTAGCCAATCCGCCTTTTTCAAGGACATTAATGAAATTTCAGCATAGTCTAACAAACTTTAAAGTCTTTGTAAAGGGAAAATTTAGCATTTTTTTGATATTTTATATGATTCCCTAGCTTCCTCCCAAAAACCCGTCACAGGACACCAACGCGAACCACTCCTAAAACAAATCCATTTGTTCTCCATCAAGACCAACTTTACGAAACTTTTCATCTGCTTCCGGCTCCATTAATGCCTGAATAAAGGTATCCAAGCATTCAGCAGCAATTGGATATGCTCCATGTTTAACCAATTCTCGCGTTCCTTCGTTCAATTCCCCATTTGATTGCCAGTCATATGCACAGATAAACCGGCCCTGTTCCAGTGCGAATTTTGCTGTGCGCATAGAAACATCGCCAATAGTCGATTCCATCACAATTGTTGCCATGGTCAATCCGCTGATGATTCGATTGCAGAAAAACAGATTTTCCCGAGAGAAAGATGCTGGTAACAAGAATTCAGATAAAATCATACCATTCTGACTAATTTGAGTAACCAATTGACGGTTGTCCGCGGAATAGATTGAAAGAAGATCCGACCCAACCACAGCCACGACTGCCCCACTAGCCGAAATCGCACCTAAATGCGCTGTTGTATCAATCCCATTAGCGAGTCCACTGACAATTGTAAAACCAGCTTCCACAAGTCGCGTTGTTAAATTTAGCGTTTCTAAGATAGCTGAATCACTAGGATTTCTTGATCCGACAATTGCTACAGATCGATTACACGGAATTTTTCGTAGTTCCCCAAGATAACAAAGCACTGGCGGCGCATTTTGAAGTTCTCGCAATTGCATTGGGTATTCTACATCTTCAAAACAAATAATATTAACATTTTGACTCTTCAGCCACCCAATCTGACGCCGGATTTCAGTCAAACCTAATCTAGCACGCAAAACACGTAAAGCCAGAACTTGATCAAACAGTGGGAGTCTAGCAATCTCAAGCATTTCAGCAGCAAAAACTTCTTCAATTGTCCCAAATCGGTTCAATAAATACTTAATGCGTACAGGACCTATCCCTTCAACGGATGAAAGAGCAACCCAATATTCATGATTGGACATTTTGTGCTTTCAATTGATATTTCACTGTAAAATTTGATTTCTAAAGTACAATAACGCGTCTGTTTCTCAAAGAATTAACCATACTAAAAGTAACCAATTGTCCAGAGTGTTCGCAATATAATAAGCCCAACACCCATCCCGCCAAAGACGAAGATTAAGACTACGTTGGTAATCGTTGCTAACTGAATGATCTTGTCACCTAATTCAGGTTGTTCGGCAGACCACGTACGAGCTAACCAAAAAACTAATCCAATACTTACTAAGATCAGTATCGATACTGCTAATGTTGAAAGTAAAATCCCGGTAAAGTCAACCATCATCAGGAGATCTGGTATAGACTCAAATTCAACCCAATTAATGATAATAAATATTAAAATTACCACCAAGGATAGAACGAATAAAAATAAAGCGATAAGTACCCGTCTAAAAGCATTCTTCATTATCAAGCCAAAACTCTATTAATTATAGACATAACGACGAGCTAGAATGACCGCATGCATCTGGTGTTGGGTTACATCAATTCGTAGAAGGGATTCGAAAGCATGGTTCTGAATTCCACCTATGGCATATGGGTTTTGCGTAGGATGCCTACGTATAAACCAATTTGCCTTAGGACTGCCAACTTGCCAAGAAGTCAGTTTCATTAACCCCGTGTCGATAACGCAGGCAAATTTCTTTATATATTGATCATGGCCACCTAGCACCGATAATTGATACGCATGAATGATGCCTTCATAAGCATAGGCGGTGTTACGCCTCCTCCACAATGTCTTATGTGTATCAATCATCCAGTCGGCAAGCCTAATCACATAATCTCCATACTTTTCCATGCCGACCCATCCTGCTGTCGCAAGTTCAAAAAAAGCCATGGAACTCCACTGATAATAACCTTTGGTTATTCGAGAATCAGGATCAACTCGCAGAGCTTCTTGAATATTGTGATTATAACCAACATCCGCTGCCTTCACGATAACCGGCTGAAGTTCCTGGTACCCCATATACTTTGCGGCCTTTACTAAAGCCAATAACGACTCACCATCATAGTGAGGAGAAGAAGCACCAAAAGGAAGCCCATCTGCATCATAATATCGATGCCAGAGTCCTTCTCGCGTTTGGGCGTTAATGAGAAACTTGAGGTATTCTCCAAGATGCTGGTGGTAACGTTGTCTCCTTTCCACATTAATATTAGAACTTGGAACACGAAGGTATTCAATATATGCCAAAGTACAAAGCGCTACTGTGCCTGTACGACCAAAAGTATTGCCAGGATAGATTACATAGCGTCGTCCATCAGTCGTAATTTTCGAATGACGATTAAAAAATCCCATTGCTTTTTCTACTGCAGTCTGAATTTCCAAACTCGGTTGATCCTGATATATTAACGCTAGTCCCCACATTGCTCCGGCCTGTCGAACCGGACTATCCAATTGGGTATAAACCTCATTAACCCAGTCATACTCATAAGTAAAATGCCCATCAGTTTTTTGGTGGTTGATCAGAAATTTAGTGCCAAGTTCAAGCGAATGGTCCAGATCAGCACGAGTTAGTTGTATTGAGCAATGCCCACGTGCTGGCCACTCGAAAAGACGATAAGAATAGAAAGAAAGAAAAAAAACAGCCGACGCTATCATAATCGTTACGAAAACAGCAAAAAACAGCCAATTCTTCATTTCTTTCAATTCTGATTAAAATTTTCTTAATCATTAGGAAGCGAAGCAACCGAGTGCTCCAAATTTTATTAGGTATGCAATTTTTGTCACTTAACCAAAGAAACCAGAATTTCGCCAGTACCCCTGAAAACTCCGGCTAAAAGTCAGCTCTCATCCGCCATTGTGGATGTAAGTTCAAAAATGAATGTATTCTCTGAACCACCTGCTGTTTCGACTCACAACCAAAGTTATTTAATATATGCCGGAGAATCCACTCCAAAAATGAATTCCAATCCTTTAGCAAAAGAACTAATCGCATGTTGAGTATTATCGATACGTAACCGGGGCTTAACCAAGCTTTTCCGAAAACCTCCAACTGTTTTTCCAAGATGATCGGAATCAACAGGATCAGACTTTACATACTGCAACATCAACAACCATCTATACCCTATTTTAGCACGTCCACAATATAATTTAAGCCGCTGTTGATCTTTCACCAATTGCGCAAGGTGTACAGCATCTCCTAGGGCTTCCATGTAACTCCCAGTATTAGAGGAAGGCACCCCATGAAAACTACCATAAACTTCATCATCACTATCCAAATTCTGTTGCTTCAAAAGGTGGTCAGTCAAGTTAAAAGCGTATTCGGAGTATTTTGGTTCTCTAGCCTGTTCGTATAAAGAGACAAAAGCAGAAATCGTCCAAGGCAGAAAAGCTTGTGACATCCATCGTTCACGTGAATAAAATTCTAATGCCCAATCCATGCTATGCTTATATTGGGGATCTCCAAAAGCGAGGTACATTTTCGCCAAAGCATATAATGCCTCACCGGGATAGATTTTCGACTCCCACCCGGTTTCCTTCTCATATGCATAATTGCCACGATAAACATATGTACTTTTATATTGTCCTGTCTGATATTTTTCTTGTAGAAATAGAATCATATTCGCCAGCTGAACCAAGGTTTCGTCAAATTCACGCGTGCCAGTCAATTGACGCATCTCAAGCATAGTAAGCATTGGAAGACTAATTCCTCCCAATTTTGCTTTTTCGTTAAAAAGAAAGTACGCCTTATCAACACCAAGTTGCTTCTTAAATTGTAAAAGGTAAGAGACACTTTGACGCGCAGCAGTAAAATAACGAAGATCTGCAGTCATTTTATACACTAACATTAAAGAAAATGAAGTACCTGCTTGACGCAAGAAATTGTCGTCAGTCTTGCTACTAAATTGACCCAGAACGGGATCGTACCAGTACTGAAAACGTCCGGATGGTTCTTGCATAGAGAGGATCCACTCAGCCCCAAGTCTCATCGAATGCTCGAGCCTCTCTAGCGTGACATGTGAATAGCAATCAGGTTGCAGGGAGGGAGGAAATATTCGATGCCCAAACCTCTCAATTTCTAACTCAACAGCCAGAGATTTCTCCGAACTGGAAAGCCTTTTCCAATAGTTCCATTCCTTTGAATAACGGCGTGTCAAATAATGACATACGCTAACTGCTGACAACACTAATACCAAAAACAGAACACATAACAATCGAAATCGTGGACTAAATCGGGCCATGCGCATTGAAATGAAAACCTTGTTTTGTAAGTTTCATAAATTCAGAGGAACAAGCAAATACGAGTTAAAACACGAACAAAAGAGGCTTGATTAAGGAAGGGAGGAAAAAATTCTTAGTCAAGTATAGCTGTCAAATTTGATTATTCCAAAGTAAATTACAATTTGTTACTTCAGAACTATCATCTTACGTGTCGCTAAATACATCCCGGCAGATATCTGATAGAAATAAGTACCGCTGGAAAGAGACTCGCCTTTGTTGTTCTTCCCATCCCAATATACGGCTTTATCCCTTGTCACGTAGTATCCTGCAGGACGATATCCAACATCCAGATGTCGGACAACATTGCCCCGTTGACCATAGATTCTGATAGCAACTGACGCATCATCAGCCAATTCAAACGGAATCCACGTCTCGGGATTAAACGGATTAGGATAATTAGCTAATAAACGAGTTTCAACTGGAGCCAATTCTGTATCCCTTATTAAGCTCAGAAGTAACTGACGCGTTTTAACGAAGTCAGGCATATCAGTCAATGGGTGCTGCTTAACTTGGTCCAACACCTTTTTTAAGAAATCAATACTTACCTGATTTGTTGGCCTTATTCCTGACCTTGCCATCGCTGGTATACCCCCAGTTGAAATAGGGTCATACGTCCAATCAAATTTCGCGCCCACCTTCACAAAATCATAAACATCAACAACGCCATCACGATTCACATCCGGATTAGGACGAAACTCGCGAGTAATTTCCCGACCAAAATTCTCACCCAAAACGACTAAATCGAAGATGTCAATGACATAATCCCTATTGATATCCCAATTTGGCGATGCAACAACCGCAATCTGATCATTAACCAATACTGGTATCTCTGTGGTTTTCAGTGGCCCATCGAGGAGACCATTTAACAGCTCAAATTTAATTTCCCCACTTTGATAAACCCGGAATTTAAAGGTTGTATCTTCGACAATATCAGTAATCACATTATCATAAACATCAAGACCCTCCTCAAAAACAATTTCCAAATTACCAGGAAACGACAAATCAACTGAGTAACCATCAACATTAACAGGATCAACTATCTTTAATTCGGCAACTACAAATGACCCTTCTATAGACGCCTTTATTACCAAATCAGCGGATATGACCGAAGGAATTTTCACGATTTGATTAACTGAATAAGAAACAACCGGATCCCCATCTGCGTTTGACAACTTCAGTTCCGAGAACTCAAGCTCACTTTCATTCGTTTTCTTTGGGATAAAAGTAATTGTAGCCAATACCCCACTACCTGTAACCTCTCCCGGTATGATACGAATCCCGAGAGAACTAGAAATCTTTCCATCTTCATTATCGATTTCCCCAGCAATCCAGTGTGTTTCATCCCCGCCTGCCCATCCAAAGTCTCCCTTTAAGAAATTACCTTGAGATACACTCTCAACCTCAAGCACCTCAGCATCAAACTTAATAGCAAATTGGTAACCATACAAATCTTTGGCATTTTCAGCCCGCACTTCGGCAATCAGATTCTCAAATGAAGCTTCTCTGACAGCAAACTTAATAATTGTTGGATCAACAAACGGGCTCATATCCCAGATCAGAATTTCTCCATTGTTTGTACCAGTAACGACCAAGGATCCATCTGGTGAGAACGCCAAAGAATGGATATAGTTGTTATCCAATTTCAGTGTTGCGATCTCTGCTTTGCCAGCTATCGACCAAACTTTCAATTCACGTGAACCTGAAGCAATAACTCTTCCATCCGGAGAGAAAGCGACTGACGAAACATCGGAAGTATGTCCAGCCAATGCCACGATCTCGTTTTTTTCATCAACTGACCACAGCCTCACTGTATTATCAGACAAACCAAAAGTCAGCAATTCCCCATCGGGTGAAAAGTCCAGAGACCAAATCCAATCAGTTCCTTTATATAATTTCTCAAATTCAATTTCTTTCCCAATGAGTAGTTGATCAGTTTCTTGGATAACTGCCAGGTATTCAACCAAGGCTGTGCCAGATTTGATTTCTTCTCCAAAGCTAACTGTAAAGATTCTCCCACCATCATCATCAACAAAAGTTGCTTTACCGTCAGGGCCAACGAGTACGGGTTTAGATTCATCCAAAGCAACCATAAATAAATCATCTTTACCATCAACCTCTACCCTATCAACATGAATCTTATGTAAGCCTAGTATCAAGGAAGTTACTAATGGAAGGTCAACCCGAACCAAACCTGTACCGCCGTCGTTTTCGATTTCCACTACGTCTATTTTTTCATCTTTTCTTTCAACTTCAACTAAAGCCATACCAGGCTTAATTTCTTCACCAAAAGAGAGCGAAATCAACTCATGTCCTTCAATATTTATAAAAGTTGCCTGACGATCCGTAACGACTTCGGTGCTCTTCTCATCGAGGAAAACTAGAAACTGATCGGTTCCTTCTCTCATTTTAACACGAATCTTATGTAACCCGGATGTCAAAAAGGTTTCCGATGGCAAGGAAACAGTAAGCAGCCCTGTGCCACCATCGCTTATAATTTCAGCGGTAGACATTTTCGGAGGAAGTGCATCACCTTGTTCGGCTAATGACCAAAACCTTAAATCAACTGAACCAGAAGCAAGAATACTCCCATCCCGAGAAAAATCTAACGACTGCAGGATGTTTTCTTGCCGGGGGAGGGTTCTGATTAACTGCTTATCGGCTACTGACCACAGCTTAATACGATAATCTCTACCACCAGAAGCGAGAACATCACCATCCGGTGAAAAGGCTAATGCTTCAACACCATAACGATGACCAACAAAAGTCGCAATCTCCTGCTGATTCTCAACAGCCCACATTTTGATTGTCTTATCGTCTGAAGCCGAAGCAATAAACCTTCCATCTGGTGAAAAGGCAATCGAAGTAACTCCTCCTTGGTGACCTTCTAATGTTGCGATTTCATTTTGACCTGAAAGTGACCATAGTTTGATTGTCTTGTCGTTTGAGCCAGAAGCAATAACTTTCCCATTAGGTGAAAAAGCTACAGAACTAATCCAAGCCTCATGCCCCCACAATATATGCTTTGGTAATTCGCGAGACTGCTGAGTATTACCAATTTTGGAAAGTAAAAACAAAGCAACAAAACATAAGGTCACGTATAATATACTCAAACAACTGAAACTTCGAAGCACGAATTTTATTCCTAAATATTTAGACTGGCCTTGCCAATGTAACCACTTAACGCAATTATCAAGACAGGTGAAAGCTCAGCTGACACAAACGAGCAAAGCAAATGTCCAAAGCCACGCTCTAACAAAAAAATCTGTTCAATTCAACACTAAGCCGAATCAGCTCCTAAATTCAGCAAATCTGCTTTTATTAAGAGCCTTGATTTCATGAATTCGATGAAGACTGTTAACTTACACTACTGGATATGGCTAGCTATCATGGCAAAAACAGCCCTAATCATGGCCATGATTCCACTCTTCAATTTGCTTGCCTTTGAGTTCTGTGCAGTTCTTGCATTTGTCATATCAATAGCTTCTGCCCATATAACTATCAATACTCCACAAGTACACTTCTCAAAAGTTGTGGACTCACCATATCAGTTCATCAGTAACACATTCTGGCTATCACTAACTATTAACCTCACTTTGCTGATTTTACCATTTCTGATCATCATACTCAATGCATTTCGTGTACCGAACTGCAATTTCACCGAAGGATTTCTATTTTTTCTACTTTTACCAATAACCAGTTGTATTTACGGAACGTCAGTAGGCCTATGTTTTAAGCTGCTACTGAGGCCCCATGCATTTCTAGCTTACCTCAGCTACAATTTTGCTACGCTGTTACTGCTTCTACATAATATTGCTTTCGATCCCCCTGTGTTTGGATTTCACTCAACTTTCGGTTATTTCCCCGGTCCAATTTATGACACACAAATACCAATTACAACGACGCTGCTCCTTGCTCGAAGCACTACTTTGCTAATATCTGCGATTTTCTTTCAACTTTCCCGCTTGATCCACCAAAAACCTAGAATTCACCGTCCCAGCTCATTGGTGAATTTTATTCCTTTAACGATATTGGTTCTGGGGTTTGCATCGATCTGGTTATACAAAAGCGAACTTGGCCTGCGGCCAACACGCAGTTTCATCGAAAAAAAGTTAGGAGGCTTTTACCAAACCGAAAACTTCTTATTATTCTTTGAGAAAGGATCAGTTGTTGAAAACGAAATCGAGAAAGTTGCAGTCGATCATGAATTCAGATATGCACAATTGATCAAATATTTTCAAATTAAACCAGACAAAAAAGTGCGGTCATATATATACACATCTCCCGAACAAAAGAAACGCCTTATGGGCGCTAAACATACATCATTACAGGACGTAACTGGCTATGGGTTACACATTAATTTTGAAGACTTCCCTCACCCAGTCCTAAAGCACGAGCTGGCACATGTTCTAACCTCGGAATGGCACTCTTTTCTACCAATTAGCCTTAAACTGGGCTTACATGAAGGAATCGCAGTCGCTGCCGAGTGGGACAGCGGAGATTTAGACCCGCACCAATGGGCTCGAGCGATGCATGACCTCAATATCGCTCCATCAATACGAAAAATCATGGGACTTGGATTCTGGCTACAATCGGGCTCCTCAAGCTATACGGTAGCTGGTTCCTTCGTTCGCTTCCTAGTCGAAACCTACGGCATCGAGAAATTCAAGCACGTATTCCCAACTGGAAACTTCGAGAAGATCTATCACAAGAGTCTAGCAACGCTCAATCAGGAATGGCAGGCTTTTTTAGATAAAATCGTCCTAACAGACCGAGATCTGCGTGTTGCTGAATACCGGTTCAAACACCCAAGTATTTTTCAGGAGCATTGTGCCCATGAAGTAGCTGACCTCTCCACAAAAGCTTGGGCAGCTTATAGTCGATCAGATTGGTATACAGCGATCGACTTCTTCAATAAAATTCATAAACTTGATTCTGATAATCCAAAAAATTTCAGGGGTCTAATGTTATCTGACTATCAACTTGGTCTACAAAACGAAGCAACTAAGATCGCCCAACATATAATCAAACACCCTAAATCAAATATGCATTTAGTTGCCGAAGCAAAAAACATTATAGGTAATGTTCACTGGCAAAACGAAGAATTAGACGAAGCAACGTCAACTTTCCAAGACGTACTTGCATTACATGCTTCAGATTCAATTGATCGTAATATGCAAGCAAAACTAGTCGCATTAGCTACAAAATCACGGCCTCACCGAAACAGATTAAAACGAATCCTGATTGGTAGGTTATCCAATAGGTTGAGAATGGTACTTCTTAATGAAGCCATGCAACAACAACCAGATTCCGGTCTCATTCACTACCTAATTGGGCGACAACTCCATCTCGGTCAACAATTTTCTAAATCAAATCAATACCTACTTCAAGCCAAGGCTCTAAACTTACCTGATAACCTGAAAATCGAAAACCTTCGCTTAATTGGTATAAATGGATACCACATAGACAAATGCAAGCTAGCAATCAATCACTTCAACAAAATACTCAAGATTTATAATTTACCAAGAGGGAAGCTTAATCGAGTCAAAGAATGGATTGAACGTTGCCAACAGAACTTTCAAGTAAACCAGTCGTAACGAAAATAATTTGTTCTAATTTGATCAGTTTCTTTGTCCTTTCTTACAATCTTGACATGACCAAGGAGGTACGCTAAAATAGCCGAACATGAAAAGAAAGACAGATTTAGCTAACTCTGGAATGACTCGAATCCAGTTGCTCATACTAGCGGTCTTGGTCATAATAATTGTCGGCCTGTCCCTTCCACCGTTTCTGAAAGACAGAAAAATTTCTCAAGCCGATGTTGATGTTGAAACAATTGCAAAAGCAATTAAAAAATACCATAAACATACTGGAGAATATCCAGATAAATTACAAGATTTGGCCAAAAACCCGGGCGTCAGAGGGTGGAAATCCCCCTACCTCGATAAAGTTCCGAAAACACCATGGAACGGAGATTACCAGCTGATCCACAATTCATATAAAATATGTATAGCTGAAGATAACCGGGTACCACAAAAATATCGACTTGGGCAAATTGCAGAGATCAGCAGAGTTTATGCAAAAAACCAAGAATCGCAAAAATATTGGTGGTAATACGATTAATTCACCTCGGAGGTCATCATGTCTCAAATAGTTTCTTCAGGCCCCAGTTTTTCCAAAATCCTGTTAGGTCTAGACGGATCTGACTACACCCAATCAGCAACGCAGTATGCTTGCCAGATTGCGTCAAAGCATCAAGCTGAAATCACTGGCATGGCTATAATTGACATGCCAGGTATTGGGAGTTTTGGAGGGCCCGCACCAATAGGAGCAATACACTACAGCAAGGAAGCAGAAAAACAACGTATAGAAAAAGCCCAAGAAAAAGCGGTCAAAATACTTCAGAGCTTTGAGGAAACATGTAAATCAGAAAATGTTAACTACAACATACACGCAGATACAGGTCGGCCATTTGAGGAAATTGTCGATGAATCAAAATACCACGACTTCATTGTCGTCGGGCAACAGACTTTTTTTCAATATAACCCGGATGGTGAACCCGACGAAACGCTTGACAAACTCCTTACACTCGGTATGACACCAATACTTGCTGTACCTGACTATACCAGAGATATCAACAGGATACTCGTTGCTTATGATGACAGCGTACAGTCTGCCCGATCAATACAGATGTTCCTTATGCTTAATATCTGGAATCAGTGCGAAATCACGATTTTAAATGTCAACGACGACAAAGACAAAGGGCTCCAATTGCTAAAAAAATTGGAAGGTTACTTTACCAGTTATGGTGTAGGTACGCAAGACCTATGTTGCATCAAGGGAGACCCCAGTTCAGAAATAATGTCTCAGATTCAAGAACTGAGCATAGATTTGTTGGTCATGGGAGCATACGGTAGAAATGATATTGTCAAGTTCTTTTTTGGTAGCGTCACACAACAAATACTTGAACAAGCAAACATCCCTGTTTTACTTTACCATTAAATAAAAGTCAGATGCAAAAACGGTTTCATCGATTACTTTTTTTTAAACAATCTGGAGATTATGATGCCGGATAGGATTGACGAGTTTGAATCGGTTTTTCGAAGTGCTGATAAACCAGCTTTTCATTTTGACCCACCTAAAATTGAAAAGCTTTTGCTTCTAACAGACCTAAAAACTCCAGAAGCACAACAATTTGAAGACCGGCTAAAAAAGTTCATTGATAGCGGTGAACCAGGTGGAACATTCTCCTGGAAATCTATCCACGCTGAAAAACCAGATACGCGTACAGCCTTCATTCAAACCATCGAATCATTCAATCCTGATCTCATTATTACGCACCGGAATCTTTTCGACGACTTCAATAATGCACACTTCGGACTAGGTGTCTTCGTTGAAGTCCTAACCCAAAGCACTGACACTCCAGTAATGATTGTTCCACGTTTGTCACACCCATCCTTCGAATCTGCCACCAGAAAATTGGAAGATGTAATGATTGTCAAAGACCATCTTGCTGGTGACAACCGCTTAGTAAACTGGGCGATCCATTTCGTTAACGATTCGGGGATTTTACTCTTTACCAACATAGAATCTCAACTTGAGTTTGAACGTTATATATCAGCTATCTCTCGAATTCCCAGTATTGAAACAGCACTGGCGAAGGAAGAAATCCAGCAAGAACTATTCAAACAAGCCAACGATTATATCCGCCGCTGCCAACAAGTCTTGGCTAATGTCAAACCAAATTTGAAAACTGAGGCCATTATTGAAATGGGTTATCCACTCTCTACCTACCGCAAAATGCTATCGCAAAGTCAACATACTTTACTAGTAATAGAAGGCAAAGATGAGAAGCAAGTTGCCATGCGTGGACTTGCTTATACAGTGGCTATCGAGTTCTCAGATATTGCGGTCCTTTTGATTTAAATCAAGAACAAGGAGCATAGCTGTCAATGCCAATCTTGATAACTTTGGGTTCTGGACTCACTTGTTTAATGTTCATTGCCGGTGATTCAAGTTTGCATACTGAGCACACTGTGTCAGGAAATGTAACTGCATTATTTGGCGTCATTCTAGCCCTGATGGTGTTTTGTCTTGCCTTTGAGGAAAAATTACACGCCAAGAAGTCACTCATTACTGGCATCTTTGCTGTTATTTCCCTCCTTTTCGCTACCGCCTTGAACCTTCTTCCGTTTGGTGAAACAATCAATGTTTTCGGTGAAAAGCTCAAATTGCCTATTTACATTCCCGGTGTTGACTGGGAAGTTATCGCTATCATTGTAGGTGCCAGTATCTTCGTAGACGTCACTTCCAAATCAGGCTTATTTTCATGGATTGCCATTAAGCTAACAAAAAAATCCGGTGGTGATCCAATGAAGTTACTCATCTATTACAGCTTAATGACTGTGATTTTCTCGGCTGTTTTAAATAATGTAACTGCAATGATCATCATTGGATCTTTGACTGGGGTTTCACTCAAGAAACTCAATCGGGAAAACAAACTGCTGGGTTTTCTAATGATCGAGGGTTTGTTAACTAACGTTGGAGGGTTGCTAACACTGATCAGTTCTGTCCCGAATATTATCGTAGGCAATCTAGCTGGTATTACCTTTGTCGAGTTCTTTCTCAAAGCAGCACCTTTTGTTATCGCAACTACAGCAGTCACATTAGGATTGGGAATGAAGATTTTTAAAATTGAAAGGCTGCAATCCGACCACGAAAGGAATGCAGCGCAAGAACTCGTCGACAGTTTCGATGAAAACGATGGTATTCCAAGCCGAGCTTTTTTCCGCTATAGCATAGTCCTCTTTAGCTTACTAATTCTGTGCTTTTCAACCCAATCAGTTTTACCGCTTCTTAAACAACTCGGAATGGGTTTTGTGGCCCTAATGTTCGCTTTTATCGCTTTACTTAAATATCGTCACGAGGTCAATAAATTCTACACAAATATCGACTGGGACCTGATTATTTTTTTTATGACCCTTTTTGTAGTCATCAATGTAATGGAACATGCGAAAGTGTTGGAAAAGATAGGAGAAGGAATTACTATACTGACAAGCTTAGGTACTCATGGTGGAGGTGCTACGATCTTGTGGGCTTCTGGAATAGCTAGTGCGGTTACCGATAACATTCCATTGTCTGCCATGCTAGGCAAAATTTTAAATACTCTCCCAGAAACGGGATACAGCCAAACACCTGGGTTTTGGTGGAGCGTTATATTCGGTTCTAATCTAGGAGGAAACATTACTCCAATCGGATCCGCTTCGACAGTCGTAGCTGTTACCATGATGCACAAATATCAGATCAAAATGTCGTTCGCGGGTTTTGTAAGTAAAGCTTTTATTTTTGCCTTCGTACAATTAGTGATTGCAACATTTTATGTCGTTTTGTTTTTAAGTTAGCAACATTTATAGCCTACTCGATTTAAGCAGAAAACCAATTCAAGTTCTTCAAACCAGATTGGTTTCCCTTTCGAAGTCATTACTTACCTTAAACTTTATTGCTCCTCATGTCCGAGTATGAAATAGAAACAGCAATTATTATCTTCGTCTTTGGTCTGGTCATTGGAAGTTTTTTGAATGTGTGCATTCACCGAATCCCGAACGATGGACTCTCCATCCACTTCCCACACCGATCCCTCTGCCCAAACTGCCAATCTCCGGTATTGTTTTATGACAACATTCCAATTATCAGTTTCCTCTTACTGAAAGGAAAGTGTCGAAGCTGTCACATCAGAATCTCGACTATTTACCCAGTTGTTGAACTAACAACCGCAACCATATTTTTATTGTTGTTTTATCATTTTGGGTTAACACTCAAAATGATTCAGGGATGCCTGCTGGTTTCGCTATTTATACCAATTGCCGTGATCGATACTAGATGGATGATTATCCCAAATACAATTATTCTAACTGGCATAATTACAGGTTTGGCGGTCATCATACTGATGACCATTTTCAAGCAAGATATTAACTATCTTTTGCAGCACATCTTATGGGCGGTAGTAGGAGGAATTACTATTCAAGGAATTTCGATTTTGGGCAGATTTGCCTTTCGAAAAGAATCTATGGGGTTTGGCGATACCAAATTAATGATTTTGATCGGACTCTTTTTGGGACGCTGGCAGAGTATTCTAACTGTCCTAGCAGTGGCCGCGTTTACGGGATCAACCATCGGCATCATATTAATTATATCTAGGTCAAAACAACCACACAGTCAGATCCCTTTTGCTCCTTTTCTAGTAACAGCGGCAACATTGGATTTCATCTGGCATGATCAGGTATGGGTGGCCTATTTAAAATTGATTGGTTGGCAGTAGGTTAGATCTAGAACGGCAATTCCAAGTCAAAAGTCTGTGCCGCCCGTGTAAGAGCCTCCTGGTGCCCTTTTCCCACTGGAACCCCAATTTCCGACCATTCCCGCTCGCGTTCCCATTCCAACGCACCTGGAAGAGTGGCCCGATCATACCCTGGTGCCGGCTGCATCTGATGAATACCACTAAGGTGCCGATCAATTTCTTCTTTATACTCGTCAATGGAACGAAATCGAGCGATATCAAAAGCACATATGAACGCTCCTTGGTTTGATCCTTCCCAAGCATCTGCATTAACTTGTTGGTCAAACAACCAGATGCCAGCCATAAATCCCCCTAAAGCATGACTGGTCGCACCCAAGCCAATAAACTTAAAGAAAGCATCAGGAATCACTTGAAAAAGGTCGTTAGATCCATGTATCGAAGTCGCCATATCCACAACAATTGGTGGTTGATCACCTGTGGGGATAGCAAAACTCATTGGAGAAGCTCCAGAGGAAGAAAGTATTGAGGCACCAGCACCCGGCATAAATCGATGTGCGGAGACAGCAAAACCAACGCAATCCTCTTTGAGGGCCATCCGCGAATACTTGCCAGCACTACCAATATGAAAGTGGTTTCGTGTTGTAACCGCACCAATCCCTATATCTTTAGCCATATTAACTGCTGTTTTGGCAGCCAAATAAGCTGGCAGATGCCCCATACCGCCATCTCCATCAAAGACAGCGGTGGTTTGGGATTGATCAATACACTCAACCTGAGGCCTCGGGTTAACCTTACCAGATAGTATCATTTCAATATAACCTGCTAACTGCTGCGTTCCATGGCTAAAAACACCACGTAAATCAGTTAAAACCAGCAATTCAGCTAGACAATCAGCATCTGTCGTTGAGGTACCTGCTTCCTGAAACACTTTACTAGCAAAAGATCGAAGCAGATCCGGCATGACCCGAATGAACTCCTTTGGAGGAACATTCATATTTTATTTCCTTACTAAAAATCATCATGTAGCAACTATAAATTTGCCCCTAATCTAAGTTTGGAGTTCAACGACACTAAGACGTAACTCATGTGAGCCGTCCGCTCGAACATACTCATAGTAATAATAGATCTGGTCGTTGACTATGATAGCATCCATATAGCGTAAAGATCCCGAACCATGAGGGGAAATTAGGATTGGTTCAGTGTCAGTGATACGTTCAAAACGACGCAAATCCACTGTTGTAGCTAGACCAGTACGCTCTTCATAATTTTCGTCGACACTTATACTACCATCATAAAAAGCAGTAAATATTGGCGGCGTAGATAAGACACAGCTTATTCGAGTCGCGTAGGCATCCCACCCTCGATCGGGCGGTGACAATATATCGCCCTCCCAACGAAAGTTGATGCCATCATGGCTAACTGCTAGTCCAGTATGAGATTTTGTGATCCCCGTATTGTAGACATCCGCAGTTGCGTGCATCTCTTCCTTAACCCCTTTAGCTTGTAAGGGGCTGGGAGCATAACTTAAAATCATGTAGTAAAGATGACCTAAAACTAATACATATGGATCCTTAATACCTTCTGCATCAACATCTTCTGCAGTAAAAATCTTTGATCGGCTACTTGGACTCAGCTGATCAAAACTGTCGGCACGCAACAGGTCTATTCGCCACTTGCTAGTCTTCGGATCCACATAACTGATGTACAAATGCGCTTTTCCATCCAAGGTGAGACAAAGCGATGATTTCTCAATCGAAGGTGTATCCAGATCTTCCTTTGTCATTTCCCATATATTATCAAAGCTAATACCATCTGAACTTTCAGCGATCGCGCAATAGGTACCACGTCCAAGTTCACGTGGTTTTCGGCGGCGATAATATAAATAGAACTTTTGGCTATCACTATCAAAAAGGATGCTAGGCGCACCAACCCACCAACCCGAACCACTACTTAGCGGCTCTAAAACTGTTATACCTGCTGTTGGATCAAACAAAGGTACAGCACTAAACCACCTCTTGCCCTCCCGACTCACGTAAGTTCTCTCCTTGTCCTTTGAATGATAAAATCTCTGTCTGTTTCACTGCCTAGAAGTTTCGTTCCTCTATCATCACGACTGACGGCGGATTTAGCTAGTAGGCGAGGCAAATTCAACTGGGCAGACCGAATACGGATGAGGCCATTATCCACTGTAATCTTTCGCCACATCATCGGATAACATATAATCCCAGCAGTAATTGTGTGGAAAACGTTGTTTCGTTCTACTATACGATTGAGATGCAAATGTCCATGAAACATAGCCAAGATATTATTGAAACCATCAATAATCCTCATTACCTCTTCAGAATTGTCGACCCGTGCGCTCAGTTCCTCAAACTCCTCAGAGGGCGAAACCAGTTGATGCGCAAAGATCAACACTTGTTGCCCCTCGTCCAACGCGTCATTTAATTCGTCTTCCAGCCATTGCAATTGTTCAGGACCAATATGCCCATGTGCTTGATCCCCATCAACCTCCTGAGCATCAAGCAGGATGAATCGCAAATCTTCATGAACGAAACTTGTGTAAGCAAACTGATCATATCCGAACCGTTCCTGATAAGCATCCTTAGAACCAGTAATCGGATCAAGATCATGGTTACCAGGAATATAATATATTGGCGCCTCAATATCAGAATTTAGATCTTTCACTTCATCCAGTGAGGCCAGATACTGCTCCGAGGTCATACCGAAACTATCTCCTCCACAAACAATATCACCACCATGAATCACAAATTCAGGTTTAAAGTCATTCAATTGCCGAATCAATTCCTGGTGAATTTGCAAACAATCCTCCTGCATTTGCGTTCCATTACCAAAATTCTTGGGAGCGTTAGGGTAAAGGTGCGTGTCGGTGATAAATGCGAAACTAAATGACATCTCAACTCCTTAGTTTTTACAACTCAAACAAATTTAACCAATCATGATGACTCTTAGCAATCAATTCAGGATTTTCTACAGATCTGGCAATAAACCCAGAGACAGAATCCCGCCCCGTTGGTAATCGCGGATCACTATAACGAATATCAAGGCTCCACCGAATATGATCAGAAAAGTTGGGCGTCGATCGATGTACAGTTTTATGCTGAATCAGCAAAACACTACCAACCCTAATTGGACAACATACAATCTCTCCATCAGGGATTAATTCTGGAACAAGATCTTCCGCACCATTTTTATAAGGGACAATACCATAATTATGACTCCCACGAATTACCTCAAGGCAACCATTCTCCACTGTTGCATCAACAAGAGGCAACCAAAAGTTAACCATAAATGTGTCTTCAGCATCTGTATCCAGATACCCAAGATCCTGATGCCACGGTACTACAGATCTACCGTCTGGCAATTTAGCCCGGGCATTAAATTGCGGATGTACCAGAATTTCTGCCCCAATTACCGATTCTACCACCTCCAGTATTTGAGGAAGCATCATTACATGAAACATCCCTGCCGTCTTTCGCTTTCCACTAACCGCTGATAGTAACTCATAACAATTACCTTCCAGAGCCTGATAAATGGAGAAAAGTCGATGTTCAAAAGGGTCATCTTCAAAAAGGTTGGATAATTGGCCTTGTTTATAATAAAAATTTGCCCAGTTGTCTACTACGCTATTAAAATCGTCGTAAAGAACCTGCAATTCAGACGGATCAAACAAATCATCTATCACCAAAAACCCATCTTCCTTGTAGGATTCAATTTGATCAGACGTTATCCCCATTCAAATCCTCTCAAATTCCCGTTCCATTACGGTAATCATCAACTAGAAATCAATAATCTTAAAATTGGCATTTCCACAAAATTAACAGGAACTTCAGACAATATTAAGATAGCTTTCACAAATATCAGGTACCGAATAAACCAGAACTAAATTGTCAATAAGGCGGAGCAACATTTTCAACATCCCATACTAGACAAACACCACCTTCCCAAGACAACGAAGCCAAATACTTGCTGTCAAAACTGAATTGCAGCAACTTAATAGAACTACGATGGTCTGTCAACCATTCACGCTGGAGTTTGGCACCAAAATCAAGTTCAATCTTTTTTCCTTTAACAGTGGCAGTTATTTTGCCATTCTTGGCAACCACATGCGAAATTTGCTGACGATGCAAGTTCGGCCAATATACTGCGTTACGATCATGATACTTGCTGTGAGTATTCCACAATCGAAGTTTATCTTCAGCAGTCAAAACGATGTAGGTTTTATCCTTCTTGAAATCGATAGCATCCCCAAGTTTTTCAACTTCAACATTATAAGTAAAAGGGGCTATTATGGCTGGAGGGTTAGCACCGACATCTACCGCTTTTCCTTTTCGTCCTACAATTTCATCAATTTCCACAAAAGCCTGAGAATCCCACAGACGAATGATATGATCCCTTTTTCCTTGATTGTTCACCCCCGGTTCTCGGATGGCATGTGACATGATTTTTGTACCATCGGGACTGAATCGGACTGAGGTAATTTTAGCATCGTGAGCCGTCCAACGTTTGATAATCGTCCCGTTTGTGAGATCCCACAAGATTAGATCTCCTTTAATTTGAATAGCAGACGGATCCGCCGTTGCCGGCACAACATAAGTTGCTGCCAATACCAAACGTTTGCTGTCAGCGCTAAAGCCAAAACCATCAATATGGTAGTGACCTGCTCCACTAGCAATCGGCCTTCCTGTGCTTACATCCCACAGTGTGGTCTGGTATGGCGTTGCTGTGACAAGGCGTTTACCACTGGGCGACAGTACCGCAGTAAACGTATTAGGTTCAGCATCAAATTCGACTTCCTTACTCTTAAGATCAACATCCCAAATCGTTACCTTGCCATTAGAATTAACGACAGCAAATTTGGAACGTTTTGCATCAGTAGTAATCGAAAAATTGTGACCTTCTCCGTCAGCAAAAATCTTGCCACGCAACTTGCCAGTATTCACATTCCAAACCCGGACGTTGCTCTTAGTCGCTGAAACCAAAAATCTACTGTCAGCAGTGAAAGCAATTCCATTTACAATACTAGTACCAATCAGCTTTCGGCCAACTTTTGTAGAGCTAACATTCCTGAGCACAATCTTCTGGTCAGCTCCTCCTGTCGCCATCCACTTCCCATTTAGTGAAAAATCTATAGCCTTAACTCGGAAACGGTGTCCTGCTGAGACAGTTGACATCTGCAAATCGGGAGTCCACGTCTGAACAAAACCATTATGTAAAAGTGCATGAATCTGACCGTCTAAGGAGACGTGAACTGCATTTACATTCTGTGAATTATTGACTAATGTAACTTCACCAGTCACACGATTAGAAATCAAGAGTTTCTTGCCTGCAGAAACTACAAGTTTTTTGGAGTCTGGGCTATACGCGATTGACTCAGATTTACCTTCTGTTATCTCAATCAAGTCAATTTGCTGTAGCGTGTTGGAAGCTAAAATTTCGACGCCAACCGATGTACCTACTGCAATCTCGCGCCCATTAGGAGCAAAGGCAACCGACGAGATTTCTCCTGTTCCAATAATTTGTGGTTCTTGAATGGTAAAACTGTCTGAAGCTGGAACAATCTTGATCACCAACAAACCAACACAGACAAGAAAGACTGTTTTGAAAATGACACTTCTCATATGGACTGCTTCTAAAAGTGGATTTAAAGTGGATTTGATGTTCATTTTACAAATTGAGTCAAGAAAAATCAATCAATTTTTGCTGGATGAACCATATCATTGCAACATAAACATAAAAGACTTTTCATGAGCTAAAGCTTGACAAACAATTCAAGAGGATAACATTGTATTATAAACATGCACACAAAAGCATCAGTTAGATAATCAACAAAACTAAATATAAATTATTGGAGAAATTCATGTCAAACCGACCAATTGTACTCATAGGAGCTGGCGGTATTGTCGAAAGTGCACACCTACCAGCCTATCAAAAAGCAGGTCTGAAAGTCATAGGAATTACTGATCTTGATCAACAAAAAGCACGGAATATAGCCAAAAAATTCAACATCCCAAATGTATATGACTCAGTACACCAAGCAACAATACACGCACCAGAACATGCAATATTTGACATTGCTATCCCTGCTTCTGGACTCGTCGACCTACTACCAACATTTCGAAATGGGTCAATGCTTCTAATCCAAAAACCAATGGGTGAAAACATCAAACAAGCGCGACAAATCAAACAAATCTGTCGGCAGAAAGACTTCGCGGCAAATATCAACTTTCAGATGCGTTTCGCTCCACAAGTAACTGAGGCGCGTAAGATGATTAGTCGGGGAACTATTGGAAAACTGCACGACATTGAAATGCGAGTGACAGTCTATACTCCGTGGCATTTATGGGATTTTTTAGAAAAATGTGACCGGGTCGAAATTCTCTATCATAGCATTCATTATATTGATCTAATTCGATCATTCTGGGGAAACCCAATCGGTATGTTAGCTAAAACAACCAAACACCCAGAAATGATGAACATGGCATCTTCAAGATCCAACATCATTATGGACTATGGTGATATCAAACGCGCGAATATCACAACCAACCATGGACATAAATATGGATTGAGACACCAAGAATCGTACCTAAAATTCGAAGGAACAAAGGGGGCAATCAAAATATGTTTCGGCTTACTAATGGATTACCCAAAAGGCACAATTGATAGTTTTGAATATCACATATTGAATAATGAAAAAGAAACTGAATGGATCTCCAAAGAAATTTGTGGCACCTGGTTTCCAGATGCTTTTATCGGCTCAATCTTGAACCTGATGGACCCTAAACTGAAAGAAGAACAAATGGATTGCACAGTCTCAGATGCATATGAAACTATGGCTTGCGTCGAAGCTGCCTACCAATCTAATCGATCTAGCCCCATACCTGCGAATTAATAGAACAGATGATCATCCAACCAATGCTGATCCAAATTTCCAATGTCCACTTGGATCAGAATCTCCGGCACAAAAAATCCCGACAAAATTATCAACTCGAATTGAGGTTCAACTATCACTAAAAATGTCGAGCACTTTCCACTCATTCGATTACCAAACAATTCAGAAAAACAGAACTATAGCCCGATATGCATTCTCAAAACTTCTACCATCTTTCCCACCCAAATTCAAGATAAAGAACCAATAATTAAATTCATCTACAGGATCAATTTTAGCCAAATTATCGCATTAGAGCACAAAACCTAACTGTAATATAAACTTACTAGTTTTTAACAATTCTTTGGTTTTATTTGGGTTGCGTTTCTTAAGGTGTCATGATACCCTCGCATATATTGCTGAATGGAGATTTTAGGGGATCTGATGACTACAAAATTACAATATACTTCAGAAAATCTATTAGTGTTACCAGAAAACAATAAAGAAGATCCTGATCGGATCCTCTCTATTACACCAGAAAAAGCT
>Ga0066843_10000023_pt1 | contig 38271 bp, 29 predicted proteins | sample ETNtaG_15_FD_66663 | JGI IMG/M metagenome (GOLD analysis project Ga0066843, IMG submission 66663) | Marine microbial and viral communities from oxygen minimum zone, Eastern Pacific Ocean - ETNP201302PF89A | ecosystem: Environmental > Aquatic > Marine > Oceanic | place: Pacific Ocean: Eastern... | reverse complement strand
AGCTTCCTCTGATTCGAACCATCGGACAACAGTTTTTTTGCCGTCACTGGTTAAGGTGCCTTGACTCCCGCAGAGAATCCAACTTGGCATGTCAGCCGCAATATTTTGAGCCGATGTGATCTCCATATCAGCAGTGCAACCGTTTGAGGCACGTAAGAACGCCTTGACGTGGTCCTCGACATCACCAGCTGAAGAGATCTGCTGTAGATCTCCCATAACATTGGTTACTGGCGCACCTAATAGCTGAAGAATTGCGTCTAAATGGTGAGGGCAGGTATTATTCAACACACCTCCTCCATTCTTAGATAGCGTTTGCCAGTCATCCCGCCGGGTGAAGCTATTGCTATAGTTCCGAATATGATAGAGCTGACCAATCTGTCCAGATTCCACCACTGTCTTCAGATGAGTAAACTGTCGGTCGAACCGTCGATTCTGATGGATGAAAAGGTGCTTGTTGGATTCCTTGGCTTGGGCAATCATTTGATCAGCTTCTTCAACATCCAACGCCATCGGTTTCTCACAGATAACATGCTTGCTAGCTTTCAACGCCGAGATAGTATCAGAAGCATGAAAGGCGGAAGGTGTGGCAACCACAATAACGTCAATATCTTCTTGATCTAGCATATGGCTAAGCTCTTCGTAGGTCTCGCAACCGAACTCAGCCTTAGCTTCTTGACGCCGTTGCTGCAGTGGATCCACCACAGCAGCAAGTTCCGCATCATCACGTGGACGAATATTAGCTACATGGATGTTCCATCCGGATCGACCAAGACCAGCGACACCGTAACGGATGGGGGAGTTACTCATAGACTATTCCACCTATTATTAACTATTTCATTTTTCCCTGGTACAGTAAGGGTTTCAAAGGTTTCTGGACACAGTGTATCAGACCCCTGATTGTGTCGTCAAGTGTGTCTTTTTCAAGTCTTTGTTTTCCTGCTTTGTGAAATTTATTATAACATAAATTGGGTGGAATTTCACTATCTTAAGGCAACACCATATTGACAAATCCAATCAATTGAGTTATAAGACTATCTTACAAAGGCAATAAACTGAGAAGAAAATGAAACCAGCAACAAAAAAACAGTTTCTTTTCAACTGGGTAATATTCACTTTAGTTCTATACTCACCTCTGATTGTTGATTCCAGCATCTTATTCGTCTCTGACAGGGATTGGAACTCGGAGATCTACATAATGGATACTGATGGCAATAATCCTCGTAATCTAAGCAAAAACCCAAATATAGATACCAATCCATCTTGGTCACCCGATAGACAACAGGTAGTCTTTCAAAGAAGTTCGAACGCTAAAGGGGGAAAAAAGGACAAGAAAGAAGGTGGAAACAATGACATATATGTGATGGATAAAGATGGGCAGAATCTGCGTCAATTAACCGATCATCCCAGTGATGATCAGTATCCAAAATGGTCACCAGATGGCAAACAGATTGCCTTTGTCTCCAATCGGGATGGGGGTAAAGAAACCGCAATTTATGTGATGGATACTAGTGGCAATAATTTACGTCGACTTACCAATGATGCTGAATTAATTTGGATCACTTCACCCAACTGGTCACCAGACGGCAAGCAGATTGTTTTTGTTTCCTGGTTTATTGGTAAGGGAGCAAAGGGTAAAGGTAGTGGAATCTTTATCATAAATAGGGATGGGAAGAATATACGTGAGGTAACCAAAGATTCTAAATTGACTTCAGCAGAATCACCAAGTTGGTCAGCAGATGGCAGACAGATTGTTTTTGCTGCCAGTGCAGCAGTAGGAAAGAATGGGAACGAAATCTACGTTATAGATATCAATGGAAAAAACCTACGTCAATTGACCAAAGATGCAAATGATAATCATCACCCCGTTTGGTCATCAAGTGGCAGACAAATTATCTTTAGTTCCAGACGAACGGGAAACTATGAAATCTGCGTTATGGATATCAATGGAGCAAATATCCGTAACTTGACTAATCATCCAGCACCTGATTATCAACCCTCTTACTTTGTTCCATCCTTACTTCCAGTCTCTCCAGTGGAAAATTTCAAACTAACCAATTGGGCAGAAATTAAATAGATTGTTTCTATTACCAATTTAATCCTGAATTGCAATCTTACTTCACCTTACCCAATCTCAAAACTCTACTTCCCTCCAACTGCTCAACTTCCTGAAGTTGATTCATCCAGAACGATATGACTGCATTGCCAATGGATATGGTTATATTGTTCCATATGGAAATGAATAAGATTTTAGGTAGATAGAGTACATATATTAGTTATTAGAGGGTCCTCCTTTTTTGGGTTTGATTTCAAGTTAGTTGAATGTAGATTATATTTTGATTCGTATATGTAATAGACGTTTACCTATACGGAGGATATACAGATATGGAAACAAACGGAATCGGTGATTGGTATTCCATTACAGATGCATTGGGAAGATTGAATGTGAGTAGAAGAACCCTCTATGATCGGATAAACAAGGGTGAGTTGCAATCCAAGAAGGATGGGAAATATAGATTCGTTTGGGTTGATAGTGCATTTGATATGTACCATGAAACATATACTGATAAAAATGGTTCGCATAGGAACATTCTAAATGAACTCCGAAATCAAGTTCAGTATTTTAAGGATAGGTGTGAAAAACTTGAAACGGATTTGAGGGAACAGAGTATGAGACATGGTACAACTATATTTCAGATAATCCAACAGAACCAATTACTATTGGAACAAGGACGAAAACCCTTTTGGAAGTTTTGGTAGATTAGATATATGAAGAAATTTATTAGTGTTTCGATTTCAGTCGTGGTCTGTTTGTTCCTTACTATTGGTTGTGGTGATGGGGATGATCCCCGTGATCCTAATTTAATTATTTATGAAGAGTACGATCTACCATTGGATGAAGAATTGGTTGATAATAGACCATTCATAGAAAGAATTAAGTCAATTGAGTTCGGTGTGTCGCACGAGGAAGTAAGACATATTTTGGGAACTCCATTTAGAATTGGACTTAGAGATAAAGTGATGAAAAATAGTAAAGTCGAAACTGTTTTAGAATGGTGGTATGATTTTCCGGAAGATTTTGTTTTGGATTATGACCTTATTGGTATTAAACCACTAGTACCATTAGAGTTTGTTGTAATAGGGTTCTTATCCGAACATTGGAAGCAAGGTGGGATGGTTATTTATAAGGTGTATGGTACTAGAGGGAGTCTTCCTGATTTACCTTGTTGTCCTTATGATTTTGTATTACCGTAGTGACTAAGTTATTTTGATTTTGGTAGATAGAAATTATTATGACTTGGAAAAGATTTTTGTGGGTTGCCTGCCACCATAGACATCCATTGTCAGAGTTCCATGTGAATGCCCGACCAGTCCCATTATTCGGCACCTACTGATTTGCTAGATGTATCAGTATATTATTATTGGGATTGATATTCCTCAACTGCTTTCAGTGCTTCTGGTGTGCCTATTTCTCCTAGTATCCTTGCCACAATCGAACGAAAACGACCCTCTGCATTTGGGTCTTGCAATATTTTTATCAGAACAGGCACTGCTGCTTTCAGTGCTTCTGATGTTCCTATCTGTCCTAATGCCATTGCTGCATTACCACGAACATGCTCATCCTGTAATGCTTGGATCAGGGCAGGCACCGCATTCACTGCTCCTTCTCCTATAGAACCTAATGCATATGCTGCAGCAAAACGAACCTTTGCATCCTGATCCTGTAATGCCTGTATCAAAGCAGGCACGGCATCAACTGCTCCTTCTCTCTGACTTAATGCATATACCGCAGCAAAACGAACCTTTGCATCCTGATCCTGTAATGCTTGGATCAGGGCAGGCATAGCATTAACTTCTCTTTCTCCTATAGAACCTAATGCCCATACCGCAGCAAAACGAACCTTTACATCCTGATTCTGTAATTCTTGCATCAGAGCAGATACTTCACCTTCTACTGCCTTGATTGCTTCTGGTGTTCCTATCTGACCTAATGCCATTGCTGCATTAGCATGAACCTTTGCATCCTGACCCTTTAATGCCTGTATCAAAGCAGGCACAGCATCAACTGCCCCTTCTCCTATTTCTCCTAATGCCACTGCCGCACTACCACGAACCTGTGAATTCTGATCCTGTAATACTTGTACTAGGGCAGGGACAGCATCCTTTCCTATCTGACCTAATGCATACCCCGCATCCCAACGAACTTCCTCATTCTGATCCCGTAATTGTTTGATTAGTTTTTCAACCTTCTGTTCTTGAGTTTCACATCCTCCCATCCAGATACCAAACAACCCAACAAATAAGAACATTACAGTTGTCATTCTCAAAACACCTTTTTGGTCATTCATAATCAACTCTCCAAGCAGACAGTTCCATTATTCGGCACATACTGGTTTGGTACATGTATCGGTATATTATTATCGGGATTGATATTCCTCAACTGCTTTCAGTGCTTACATCAAATAAGTCATAGTTTCTAAACAGCTAAATTTGTTTTCTTAAGCAAAATAGAAATCGTACGTTGGTTTTTGAATAATTACGCTTAACAGACTCCACATTCCTCCAATAACGTACTCTCCAAGAATGATTCCGATAAAAAAAGGTATCGCTTGTCGATATGCTTTTATCCCACCGTAATTTAACACTGCCCATTTAATTATCGAGCTGATTAAAATACATGACCAGATATAATCGATACCATTGTTAGTTGATAGTGCGTAACCAGCTGGGTGCAAAGGCCACCACAGGAATTTCACACGAAGCAATGTGAACCAGAGTGTGACAACAAAACCGGTTCCCATAAAAAAAGTCGCCCAGAAATCCCCTTCTGTGGGATGCTTGATTCGTGTTGCTAGTAGGCGAAAAACACCAGAATCATGACCAATTGGAATAACACCAAGACCATCCCGGAACGACAGATGAATTAGTGCCCAAAAACCTGATAGGCTACCGACAATCATAGCAATCATCATCGCCAATGGCAAAAAATTTGTATTCATCTTTGCCTGTTCTGCCATTTTAAAACTTTCGAGTTGATGTGGCATCAAGTGTCCTCGGTAACCACGTCCGGCGAAGAACCAAAATAAAGGGAAGATCGAAAGATTGTTGTTGCCAATTTTTCTGGTGCCAATGACATCAACCAACATATTGCTCGGGTTCATACCAACTATCTCATGAGTTGGCGGGCCGAGTTCTGCTCGGACACGTGTAATGGCTATAGATAGAACAAAGAAGATGAGGAAAAATGGTGATATAACCCAAAATGACATTCCAGCTTGATAGCAGAAAATCACAATGAACCCAAAAGCAAAAAGAAATCCGCAAAAAGCGAGGCGATACTTTATGGGTTCAATACTGTCATTTATTTCTCGATTGTTAAACAAAATTTTGCTTGATACTTCTTTGAAATGTGATCTGCCGAGCCAGATGCTGACGAAAAACAATCCAATCCAAGCTCCCGTCGATTGCTGGTTCAAATAAGGAAATCCAGGCATTGATTTCAGACCGATGACCGCAGAAAGTATCTGCTGTCCTTTTCGGAAAAGATAAAAGAACCAAGTGGAGAAGGCGAGATCAAGCGGCAAAAAAAAACCGAGACCAATGACAAAAGGGTATAACGGAAATGGCAGATGACCGACTGCATTCCACGGTGGTGAGGTGAAAAACTTTCCCAGATTATAGTCACGATATGTAACGGGAAAGTATGGTAAAGCTGGAATGAAATGGTGGATTCCGTTAACTAGGTCAAGTCCCCCTCCTATTGCAATCCCAATCCACAACGAGCGCCTTTTAAAAAATTTCAATTCTCCTCCATTTACTGTGATTGCGAATGGAAGTTGAATGATCGGATAACTCAGCTTTTCGTTCTGTGTCCACTGCTTCCTGATCAGGACATTGAGGCAGATCATCCCAAATCCCAAGACGGTGACGAAAGCTGTCCACCATAGAACAGGCTTAAGAAAAAAAGTAAAGTGCTTTTGAGTGTAGAGTGATGATTCACCTTTATAGAACTGTTTGAGAGTTTCCTGATCTTGAATAGTTAACCAACTTGGCAGATGATGGTGAAACAGGGCTTTCCATTCATTCTCAGGAGTAGCAAAGGAAAACGGCCACCCCATCACTGGAATTAGGATCTGGAACGAATCACGTCCTGCAATCCCTCCTGCTAAGGCCATCATCGCATAAATGGTGATGAACTCACTTTGTGTAAATACCCATTCTGGGAAAAAACGTTTAATTAAAAAAATATTAATCAAAATCAACACCAGTAGGTTTATGACTACATGCCACATCAGGGAAAGACATGTAGAGTGGCCAGTATTCCAAACGCCTTCCACCTGCATAATCCAGTAGCTGTTCGGTGGAATCAGCAGAATTCCGATCAGGATAGACCTAAAAGTAACAACATTTGGTGTTTTGAGTCGATTATCCATTTGTTCTCGTGAGTATTGAAAATTGTGTGAAGATAACTAAGTTTGTCATTGTTTATCAACGCTATGCGAAATTATCAATTTTGTTGGACAACCCAAACAGTAGGAATATAAACTGATGTGACAATAAAGCCCTCATTCTACAGTATTTTTAATTTTTATCACATTTACAATACGATTTTATGTATAGTAATCTGATAGAATGCTAGTAAAAATCGAACTCGGCATCATTCGAATCGGTTGGATATAATCTTCTTTGTTTGCTATTGTAAAGTTTATCTGAGTAGGTTGGTTCCGTCAACTTCTCAGATACCCTCAGCTTAATTGTTTTCACCTTAGATGTGTTATAGAAGAGGAAATGGAATTGAAGCAAATCTCCACCTGTTTCATATTGTTTTTGGTGTTGGTATTTCTAAGCGGGGACGCATATACCAAAAATGAAAAAGCAAATACAAATTTTATTGATTACGTTGGTTACTCAAACTGCATTAAGCTAGAAAATAAAAACACACGAGTGATACTTGGCCCTCACTGCGGTGGACGTATTTTGGAATACTCATGGAAAAACAAGAACACTATTTATCTTGATCCTGCACACGATGGTTGGATGTACCATGCCGATAAACCTGAAATTGACCCTAGCGGGGGGAGATTTGACATTGGTCCTGAAAATATCATTCCTAAACATTCAAAGTTGTGGTTGGGGAAATGGGAAGCTGAAATCATTGACTCCCATAGCGCGCGTCTCATCAGCCTCGAGGATGACGTCACCGGAACGCAACTGACCCGGGAATTTCAACTGGACAAATTATCTTCACGTCTAATTTGCAAACAAATCATTAAAAATGTGTCAAATGAAACAAAAACATTTTGCCATTGGGGAAGAACGTTCGCTGTAGGAGGAGGAATCTGCGTGATTCCGTTGACGCAGAATAGCCGCTTTCCTAAGAAATATATCATGTATGGACCCGGCCCGGTTATGAACTACCAACCAAACGATCCAAATGTTAGAGTTCGGGACGGGATACTAGAAATAATTGGAACTCCAAAGCGGCCGAAATTGGGAATGGACACTTATACAAACTGGTTCTGTTATTTGATGAAAAACGACTTGATGTTTATTAAATATTATCCGACATACCCAAATCGAGTTTACAATGAAATGGCAGCCCTAACTATCTCGATCTGGTATTACAAAGACAAAGTATGCGAGCTTGAACCAATCGGTCCGATGGAAAAGATTTCACCTGGACAGTCAGTTTCGTTCACTGAAGAGTGGAGAATTATCCCGTATAAATTTCCCGATCAAAGAACGAAAGTCAATCTAGAAAAAGTTAAACAGAGAGTCAATTTAGAGTTGCAATAAAAGACAACGCATCCACGGCAGTGGGTTTAACCACAAGCTGCCTCAAAAACACGCAGATGGTTTTCTCCAAGAATTTTTCCGATATCTGCATCGGAATACCCACGTTGGGTTAATTTCTCCGTAATTCGAGGATACTCAGTGGCATCAGTCAGCAAGTCTCCTCCACCATCAAAATCCGATCCAATTCCGACATATTCTATACCAACAAGATCTACAATATAATCGACGTGGTCAATCAACCGGTCTAACGTCTGGCGGGATTTATCCCGTTCAATAAAAGATTCAACAAACGTTACCCCAATAGATCCTTGATTTTGAGCGATATGTTTTATTTGCTCGGAAGTCAAATTACGGGCATGATCACAAATAGCCTTACAGTTGCTGTGTGAGGCAATGATAGGACATTCGGAGACCTCCAAGACATTCCAAAAACTGGTTTCACTAATATGCGAAACGTCAATAAGCATTCCTAAACGATTCATCTCCTTAACAAGCTGAACCCCAAATTGAGTTAATGTGCCACCGCTATCTGATTCATAAACACCCGTTGCTGCCCACGTGTTGAGGTTATGCGTTAAACCAATAGAACGAACACCAATCTCATGAAGCATTGCTAATATATTTAGACTTCGCTCAATAGCTTCGCTATTCTCAATCACCAGAACAATCGCAACTTTACCGTCTTCCTTTGCTCGACGAATGTCACTGGCGGATTTGACAATGGTTACCTGATGATTGTTATCTTCAATTTCTGCTCGAAAGTAACCGAATGCATCAAGTGCATATGCCAGATGATTTTTCCATGCCATTGTTACATCAACAGCACAGAAAACCGCATTAATTCCCCCCGCTCGGAGTTTGGAAAAACTGGCTTGAACTTCCTGTTTTCTCTGATCTTCGCTCAACAAGCCACGCAGAAAACTGACAGTTCCAGAATGACGGATCCTATCCGGTTTAGGATCATCTGAGATACTCTGATTGCCACGTCGGATATGGGCCACAATCAAATCATTATGTGAATCAACAACCAGAGAATCTTTATGAACTTGGATCATAAGTGTTTCCTATATTTAGTTATCATTTAACAATCTGACCATCAATTTCAAAACCTTCGACTTGGTGACCAAACTGATTCAAGACCGTGGGGAAGATGTCAACAGACCTAATAAACTCAGTTTCTATCGGGAAATTAACGGCAAGCGGTATTAACATTTGTCCTGCGATCAGCCCACCATGCGTCGCACGGTGCTCAGGGTATTCATATCGTGCCCGCAAATCGTAGCCTGGTTCCGCGCTTAAGACTAAATCCCCTGCACGAGAGCTCCTAAATACCTGTGAAATTTGAACCAAACCATCTGGATATTTTGTATCATAGGTCTCAATTAGCGCTTCCCGTGAGGAGAGATTATGATAACAAGTGTTATATCCCAATGGGTCAACGCCATCAAACTTATAAGATATGGTTCCATTGACAGCAGAAACTTGGCCTTTGCCTAACCTATTCCGAACAATAATGCTTCCATCTTCACTTTGCCCAGCAATCAACCCGATCCCTTCAAACTCAAGCAAAAAATCAACAACCCCTCTCCGATCGATTTCCTCGAAGGGCATACGTTCTCCCCAATCAACGGCATTAGCTTTAAAATAAAGGTTAGCCATACCATTTCCAGAAACCATACTTGCTGATTTTACATTTCGTCTCCAAATCAGCGGGTAGTGTAGACACCGATGGCCGGATCGATCCAAGCAACGAGCGATATCTATATGTGTCTTTGTATTTGTCATACCATGATCACTAGAAATTAAAATCATTGTCTTATCTAGATCACCCGACCTATATAAACTTTGACAGACTTTTCCAATCGTTTGATCGACAGATTTATAGCTTTCAATCACCGCTTTCGACTTGGTGTGCGAGAAATGGGAATGACCATCCACAGCAGAGAAAAGGCACGAAATGAACTGGTCTCCCTCCTCGACAGCTTTAATTAATTCCTGAGATGCCACGGCAGTAATATGTTGCCATATCTTATGAAAAAAATGTGCGGCAGCATAGGCCAAAGGCTTTTTCCGACGCGTTCTATCGTCTACGGGAGAACATCCTTTAGTCAATAAATTATATATATTACTAACTGGTGAAAAATAATTAAATAAAGTTGGCTGCTCAGGCAAATCAACTAAAAAATTAAGCCCGTCAGCTCCCTGATAACTACACAATCCAGGTCGGCCATACTTGTGTTGGAGGATGTCCTTTTTTGATAACCAACGGTATCCCGGGACGTTAGCTGTCCCAGGAAAAAGCCCCATAAAAAATGGGATAAAAGCAGGACCTGTAGTAGAAGGAAAAACTGAGACAGCCTTTTTGAGGCATCCTTGATTAGTAATAAATCTCTTTATATTAGGAAGCTCATTATTTTCAATCAACTCGTGGAATACACTATACGGTGCCCCATCGATTAAAATAAATATAAATCGAGAAAACTGCATTTTGAAAACCTTACATTATTCATTTTCCAACACGAAGCTTAAATTCTAACATATCTTGTTCTATCCATTACATATCTTGTTTTAGGTACTGATCAAAAAAAGATTGGACTTGACAAAGAATATCTTGACGAAGGTTAGCACCAACTCCCCAGAAATCATGAGCCACATCATCAAGAAAAATTAATTTCGAGGAGTTTCCTTTTTCCTGCAAGGCTTGATGTAGCAATTCGCTCTGGTTTTTGATCACTGTTAAATCTAGCTTGCCATGCATAATCAAGAATGGGGGCGCAGCCGTAGAAACATAGGTAATTGGATTTGCCTTGGCTACTTTTCCCTTGTTTTCTTGAATTAAACCGCCGATTAATTGTGACTCTGGAGAGTTAAACGCATCATGATCAATTTCTCCGGGAACATCGTTCATACGCAAGAAATCGGTTGGGCCAAACCAATCGCAAACCGCTTGGACGCAACTCGTTTGATGGAGATTATCTCCTACTTCCCATGAGTCCACCCATCCAGATGTACCCAGTAATGCGACCAAGTGACCACCAGCCGAACTACCCCAAGCACCAAATCGGTATGGATCGATTCGATAGTATTCGGCATTTGCCCTTAGCCATCTTACTGCTGCTTTGCAATCCTTGATCTGGGCTGGAAAAATTGCCTGATGGCTTAAACGGTATTCGATGCTGGCTATAGCGTACTTTCCTTGCCAGAAAGAGGTGGTCCAAATAGGGATATCTTTAGTCCCATTCCGCCAAGCCCCACCATGCACCCAAATAATCAACGGTACCGGCTCCACGGCCTCTGGGTACCAATACAGATCTAACCTAAGCTGATGTTTATCTGTATGAGCATAAATCAGGTCTTTATCTGCACGAACATTAGTGGGTAATTCTTGTAGTTCGGTAGAATACAATATCTAGTTTCCAATCGAAATGAGATGGTACCCACAAGCACATTTTTCTGTATTGAAAAACTTATACCTAATTAGACGGCAAGCCAACGAACGACAGATCGATAGCTTTGATACATTCCAATTCTCTTGTTAACTCCAACATTAAGCTATTTTCCGGGGAAAAAACCTAAACTGAAAAACATACTAACAGAGCAGAACAATATTTGAACTTTGGTTGCTCGATTCCGCTGAATGTTACTGGCGGAATCGTCTAAAAAAATTGCTAATGTCATCTGTGATAGCATACAAATTTGGCATCACAAACAATGTCAGGAGTGTGGAGAAGAACAATCCAAAAATTATAATATATGCCAATGGTACCCAAATCGGAGATTTCCCCCCTAAGCCGATCGCCATTGGAATAAGTCCTGAAATTGTTGTTACGCTTGTCAGAATAATTGGACGTAAACGCAAACCACTACCAGTTATAATAGCTTCCACAACATTTTCATTGCCTGATCTCCTTTTGTTGATAAAGTCAATCAATACAATAGCGTCATTGACTACAATACCAGACAAAGCCACAATCCCAAACATAGCAATGATACTCAGTGCTGCACCAGTGCATAGCAACCCAACCATGGCACCAATCACACCAAATGGCACAGCAAACATGATAATAATAGGCTGGAGAAAAGACTTGAATTGAGCTCCCAAGATGGCATACATTAGCAAAATCCCAACCATAAAAAGTTTGATGAGTTCTCGGAACGACTCTTGAATTTGATCAAAAATGCCACGGAGATCAAGCCGATAGTCGGGATATAGTGGTTCAATATCGTTGAATTCTTGGATAAGCTTCTGGTTAACATCGAACGCACTTATTTGTTTTTTGTCGACTGTCGCAGAGACAGTGACTGAGCGTTCATTTTCGAATCGATGAATTTCAGCATAGCCGCTTTCCTCACTTATCTCGGCGACATCTCTAAGTGGTACGATTCCACCTGCTGGAGTGGTTATTAACAAATTAGACAGTTCCGTAACTGTTTTTAACAATTTGGTGTTGTATTTAACTATAACATCGATGGCTTCATCCGCATCTCGGTAGGTAGTACAGGTGTTGCCTTCTAGGGCGTTGCGAACGCTATGAGCAATCTGAAAAACACTCAGTCCATATTGGGATGCTTTTTCTTGTTTAACTCTAATACGTATCTCTGATTTTCCAAGTCGGAAATCATCTTGAATTTCGCTCACACCATCAATCTGCCTCAGCTTGGATTGAAGCAGGGAGGAAATCTCTCTTAGAGTTTCAAAACGTTTTCCTTTGATTTTAACTTCGACATCTTTTCCCTGCGGAGGCCCTCCTTCCATTTTGGTAAAAAGGATGTTCGCTGGTCCTCCAAAGTCCTTCAACCGTTCTCGCAAATTGTCAATAATTTGGTCGGTTGTGTGTTTCCTACGCGGGTCATATTTAGGCACAAGTTCTACTGTAAGTTCAGCGATGTTTGATCGCAGACTGCTTGATTGCATTACTGTAGTCGGTGTGTGCAATCCAATATTCGTTATAGCCGCAATAATCTCATCGTTTTCTGGAGAGCTGATTACCTGTTGCTCAATTTCCTTCATTACTTCCGAGGTTTCCTTGATTCCAAAAGAGGTTGGCATTTCAACTTTGAGTGTAAACTGTGGGAAGTCTTCACCAGGGAAAAAAGCCTTATCGAGCCGAAGAAAAGCTGTTACAGAAACTATTACAGCAAAAAGAATAACGCTTAAAACGATGAAATACCGCCATGGTAAAGTTTTCTTAAGAATTTCCATGTAACGTTGGCGGACACGTTCGAACCAGACTTGGCGAGGGTTGGATGAGTCTTGGCGCTTACCCCATTCGGCAACATGGGAAGGTAAAATCATAAAAACTTCAACAAGGGACGCCACAATCACTCCAATAGCTGTAATAGGAACAATACGCATAAATTGTCCTGATGTTCCTGACATAAACATCAATGGACCAAAGGCGGCGATCGTCGTCAAGCTTGCGGACAGAACGGGCCACCCTACTTCTTCCGCACCCAATATTGCTGCATCTTTTGGCGACATGCCTTCTTGGATGTGACGATAGGTATTTTCAATGACTACAATTGCGTCATCAACGACAATGCCAATCACTAAAATTAAACCAAAAAGTGAAGGGCCATTTAACCCTTGGTCAATTTGATTCAAAAACCAGAATGTCGCCAGGAATGACACTGGAATTCCCAGTGCCGCGAATATCGCGTTCCGCCCCCCCATAAAAATGTAAAGCAGAATAATCACCAATATCAAGCCCAAAATGGCGTTATTCTGTAGGATACCAATTCTCTCCCGAAGAATAACCGAATAGTCGTTCATAAGAACAATTTCTACTTCACCGGGAAGATCTTTTTTGAAATTCTCCGTCAGCGTCCGGATCTGATCGACTAGCTTGATAGTGTTACCTTTAGATTTTTTTTGCGGAGTTAGACTTATTGATCTAAATCCTTTGAGATTTGAAAGTGTGCTTGGTTTTTCATACCTATCAGATATATTAGCGACATCACTGATCCGCAATGGAGTACCTGCAGGCTTGACTTTAACAATTGTATTTCTGATATCACTGAGACTTCCAAACTCACCCATAGTCCGAACGAGAAATTCCGATGATCCGACCTCAAGTGTTCCAGCTGGCAAATTGAGATTCCGTCCTCTTAAAGCTGCAACAATCTGATCGATTGGCAGGTTGTGTGCCTTTAGACGATCCGGATCAACTTCGACCCAAATCTGCCGGTCACGGATACCAACTAACCTAACATCCGCAATATCGGGAATTAATAAGATAGCATCCTTTAAATTCTCCGCTATTTTTTTCATTGAGCTTTCATCGGTTTGCCCCGCAATTGCAATAGTGATCAGCGGAATTCTACTTGAAATCTCAACTTCAAGGACTTCAGGATCATTAGACAACTGTTCAGGGAGATCCTGAACTCGGTCGACTGCAGTCTGTAGATCTTGAAGTCGCTTATCAAATTCGCGGTCACTCATATCTTCAAACTGCACCGTGATTTCCGACCGTCCTTCCGATGAAGTTGATATAACCAAGTCAATTTGATCTACGCCTTCAATGGACCTTTCAATTGGAGCGGTTATCAGTTTCTCCACTTCCTCGGGAGAAGCTCCAGGATAAAAGGTTACAATTCGAGCTGAGTAGATTGTGATCTCTGGTGCTAGGTCTCTCGGTAGTTCAATCCAAGCAAATACGCCGAATACAATAATCAGTATCATCAGCAAATTCGATAGGACAGGATTCTGAACCGATATTTTTGGAATTGTCAAATTATACTCCCAAGATTACATCCAAGCAGTTACACAGAAAACTATTTACAAAACACAAATGCGAATTATACCATGTTCTATAGTTTTCAAAAACAGGATGTACCGAATTTTCTGTCATCTTCAATTGCTAATCAAGCTATAATAGGAACAAGCTATAAAGAAGACAATGTCAATGTTAAACACTGGAACCGATTACTAGGGCAGATCATGTACATTCAAGATTTACTAAGCTGGAATCAGTTTGATGACGAGCATCTCAGTTTTTTCAGAACCATAGGCATTGATTATCTTTGTCTTGACATCCGATCGATGCACCGGATGGACGGTGAACTGGATTTGCGAGAAAATGGAGATAATACCAATTTCTTTGAGGTAGCCAAGGCTAAAGTGGAATCGCACGGGATGTTACTCCACAGCGTTTTTATGGCGGGTTGGGATGAAATCACGTTGGCTATGCCTGATCGGGACGAGAAAATTGAAGCCTGGTGCCAGATGATTCGTAACATCGGTTCTGTAGGTATACCAGCACTCGGATACAATTTCAAGCCGATGGGTAACTTCCGAACACCACCAAAAACAGGCCGAGGTGGTGCTAAGTACAGCACCTTTGACTTCGATGAGTTTGACCGAAATCGTCCACAATCGCGTCAAACGACTGTCTCTGAAGACCAGATGTGGGAGCATATGACCTATTTCCTAGAACGAGTGATTCCAGTAGCAGAACAAGCCGGAGTACGTATGGCTCTTCATCCCGATGATCCCCCGATCCCCGAACCTCTGGCCGGCGTGGCCCAGATTGCTTCAACTTTGGATCAGTACCGCCAGATTTTTGACATTGTTCTTTCTGAAGCTAATGGTATGCTGTTTTGTCAAGGATGTGTGACTGAGATGGGAGTGAACGTTTACGATGCAATCGCAGAGATGGGATCTCAGAACAAAATCATTTTCGTCCACTTCCGAAATGTTCGCGGTGTCCTACCTTATTTTCAGGAAGTTTTCTTGGACGAAGGGGATATCGACATGCACCGTGCCATGAGAGTGTATCGGGACGTAGGTTTTACAGGGCCCTTTATGATGGATCATACTCCACAGTTTGCACAGCAACAAGCTGGTTGGGCGGGACGTGCCTACGCCGTCGGGTATATTCGAGGATTGATTCAATCAGTGTATCGATAAAAAGAAGTTAATTGAAATGACTATCGAATGGAATAACCACATTTTCAGTCCGGATTTACAACGTTATCCCTTTCATTCTCGGGCCACCTACCACCCAGATTTGTCACAGAAACCGATTGACCCTCTTCAAGATTATTTGGATCATATGGAACGGGAAGGGATTGATCGAGCAGTATTAGTACATCCGGAACCCTACGGGGATGATCACCAATTGATCCTAGACTGTTTGAAAAAGGAAAAAGAAAGATTTCGAGGTACCTGCCTGTTTTATCCTCAGGATCCTGATGCTCCATCAAAGCTAGAGGTCTTAGTAGCACAGGTACCACAGATTGTCGCTATCAGGTTTCATGCACATCGTGGTAAAGAGACATACTTGAATAGTTTTGCTGAGGTAGGGATCCGAAACCTTTGGAAGAAAGCATTGGAACTCAAATTGATAATCGAGTTGCACATTGGACCAAATTACGCCCTTCAGATAGCAGAGGTATTGGATAACTACCCCGAATCTACTGTGCTAATTGATCACTTGGCAGAACCACACATGGGTGATGCGGTTGAATACGCTCACGTGTTAGATCTTGCTAATTTCGAAAAAGTCTATATGAAACTTTCCGGATTGAATCACTTCGCTCAGGACGCACCCTTTTATTTGAGTGTCCGACCTTTTACTGCCAAAGTGATTGAAGCTTTCGGACCGGGTCGAATGGTATGGGGAGGCGGCAGTCACCAGATTGTTGATGCTCATATGAACGGTTTTTCAGCTACCGACAAACTAAAAGTCAAAGGGGAAAACTTGGTCGAACTTTTAGATTTTTCTTAATCTAACACCGTTCTTTTTTTAATCCACTTGAATCGAAATACGAACTAAGTCAAACCCTAATGTTTTTCAGGAGGGATCACAAATGAAAAGTGTCGATGCTGTTGCCAAAATATTAAAATTAGAAGGAGTAGAATACCTATTTTGCTTTCCCGCAAATACGCTGATCGACGCCGCGGCCAAAATTGACATACGCCCTATTATGACACGTACCGAACGGACACTCATCAACATGGCAGATGGATTCAGCCGAATGACTAATGGGAAACGCTTAGGTGTAGCCACCATACAAGCGGGACCAGGTAGTGAGAACGCATTCGCCGGTGTAGCCCAAGCCTTTTCCGATTCTGTACCGATTCTGGTCCTCCCAGGTTGTGTCAGTCGACACAATATGGACATACCAACCAATTTCGAATCTGTTAAGAATTACGCTGGAGTAACTAAATGGGTAGCTCAGATCAACCTTGCTGACCGGGTACCGGACATGATGCGAAGAGCCTTCAGTCTATTACGTATGGGACATCCTGCACCAGTGATACTTGAGATGCCAACTGATGTAGCAACAGAAGATATTCAGGACAACTTCGAGTATCACATCCCACAATCATCCAGACCATCTGGTGATCCACAGTCTGTCAAGGAGGCAATCAAGATGCTGATGTCATCAGAAAATCCAATTCTACATGTCGGACAAGGGGTCCTTTACGCTGAAGCAACCGATGAGTTAATCGAGTTTGCCGAACTAACTCAGGTTCCAGTAATGACAACACTAGCTGGTAAAAGTGCTTTTCCAGAAAATCATCCTCTATCTCTAGGTACCAGCGGTTACACTGGTACTGGTATGGTCAAGCATTTCCTCCCTAAAGCTGACCTCATTTTCGGATTAGGATGCAGCTTTTCAAAATCCGTCATGTCGACAAGAATTCCTAGCGGCAAAATTATGATACAGAATTCGATTGATGAATATGATATAAATAAAGATTATGCTATAGACCAAGCCATCGTTGGAGACGCCAAGTTAGTTTTGAAACAGCTAATCGATCAGGCTAAGACCCAACTTGATATAGAACCTAGAAACAACCCCAGTTCAAAAATTCAACAAGTTAAAGAGCAATGGTTGTCGGAATGGATGCCGAAACTTACCTCGGATGAAGTTCCCATCAACCCTTATCGCCTGATCTGGGATTTGATGCAGACCGTTGATAAGGAACAAACTATTATTACTCACGATTCCGGAAATCCGCGTGATCAGATGGTTCCGTTCTACGAAACTGTGACACCCCGCAGCTATATTGGGTGGGGTAAGTCTACCCAGTTAGGCTATGGACTGGGATTAATCATGGGTGCGAAATTAGCTGCACCAGAGAAACTGGCTATCAACGTCATGGGTGATGCTGCTTTTGGTATGGCAGGTATGGATTTCGAAACAGCCGTTCGTGAAAGAATCCCGATCTTGACCATCATTCTCAACAATTCAGCACTTGGCGGCTATGAACACCACTTACCGACTGCTACGGAAAAATACGGAACCAAGTTCTTGTCTGGAGACTACACCAAAGTGGCTGAAGGATTAGGAGGGTACAGCGAAAAGGTTGAAGCTCCGAATGACATCATTCCATCCATAAAACGAGCACAAAAAGAAACAGAAGCTGGACGCCCCGCACTACTCGAAGTGATTACACGTGAGGAGGGCGCATTTTCTAGAGGTTACTAAACCACAAATCCTGACGAAGAATCACACTTGATCGGTTAAGATCTCGAATACCTCCATGGTTCAGTAATGCTTCATAAATATTGTTTAGTTAGCAAACTAGTTTAGTTTGCTAAAAACGTGTTAAACTAGTTGTTATAACAGGTAAAAACAAGTATACAAGCAGGTCGTATCTAGAATATAACTCTATAAACCAGCCTAGTCACTTATATAATTTATCAACCGATAGAAATGAACGACGTTATTTTTGATAATGGGCAGGTTAACCGCCAAATCGGCTAATTTAGGTGAGATGAAAACTTTACATCCAGAATCCAAGATTGTTAATTCTTGGAGTATACTAATAGTATTGACTACTATTTATAATTATATCTTTGTTCCATTTCAAATGGCGACTAAAGGCAGTATAATTAGTAATTCCGTTCTAGATCTCGGCTTTTTTCTAGATCTTGGATTCGATTCAATCTTAATTTTTGATCTACTCTTAAGGTTTAATGTTGGTTACATTGAGAGAGGTCAATTCATTAACGACAAAGCACATGTTAGAAAAAATTACCTCCAAACTAATTTCAAAAGGCACTTACTTTCCTGTATCCCCATCGATATCATAGCCAGATTAGTCTATCCAAATCTGGCAGTATGGATAATCGCACTTCTCAGGATTCCACGCTTATTACGTGTTTTTGACAGCCTCTCCGCCTCCAAGATTTGGGAAGATAGTATTAATTCCAACCCAGTTATCGTTCGATTACTAAGGTTACTGTTCGTCATTTTCCTAGTTGAACACTGGGTTGCTTGTATCTGGTTTTTGATTCGCAACATTAATATTAGTTTTCATGGTTACCTGCAGGCCTTGTACTGGTCTGTTATGACATTAACAACTGTTGGATATGGCAATATTGCTGCAGGCGAGCAAACGGTACAAGAACTTGGGTTCACCATATTCGTCATGATGCTAGGCGTAACTATGTATGCATTCATCATTGGTAACGTAGCTTCTGTAATCACAGATATGAATGCGAGTCAATCACGGTTCCGTGAGAAATTAGACAGAATTCAAACTTATTTGCGAGAAAAGAAGGTCCCCCAAGGGTTACAAAAACAAGTTCGGAGCTATTATCAATACATGTGGGAATATAATAGAGACACATCGACAGATTTCCTGTCGGTCGAGCAATATTACCTGAATGATTTACCTCGAAGTTTAAGCACACAAATATCCCTGTGCCTAAATCAGAAGCTGATTGAATCTGTACCTATGTTTAAAGGCGCTGAACCCCAATTCATTGAGCAAATATTGGCAAGACTGCGGCCAATTGTGCTTCCTCCTGAAGATTACGTGATTCATGAAGGTCAAATTGGTCACGAAATGTATTTTATCAACCATGGTGAGGTACAAGTCTTTTCTAGAAAGGACAACAAAATTATTGAAAACATGGAAAGCGGGTCATTTTTTGGTGAACTCGCGCTACTTGATTCAGTCAGACGGACAGCATCTGTTAAGACATTGACCTATTGCGAATTATTTGTATTGGAAAAAAGCGATTTTGCCCAAGTCATGGCCGATTATCCTAATTTCGCTGATAAGATTGAGGAAATCGCAGAAAAACGTCGTCAAGAGAATCAACTAGACAGCATTGGGTAATCTATACCTCGATAGGACTACAAACGTAAGTTACAGGGAATTATTGCTAGCTAAAACGCGCGAGGTTCAAAGACAACACGGGTAGTAAGAAGATCAGGTATACGTCTTGATTTCGATCGCTTTGCTTGTGCATCGGAGAAGAAAATGGGAAAATGGCCAGAGATTTCTCTGGTAACAAAAACCACACCAACCTAACAACCTGTTCATGTATAGGTATTCTAATTAATACCCTTTGTATGATGATTCTACTCACCAAGTTCAAACGCGTCTAAAAGAAATTACTCATTCATGACACCCATGCGATCAATAATAGTTGGGATACTTATTTCATTTTTTATCCTCTGTCTCTGCAATTTTTCGCCAGCAGAGGATAACGAAAAAGAAAATGAGATTGTCCAAACAATAACAAGATACCAGCAGACTATATTGAAGAACCCGGATTCTATCGAGGCAAGGCTCTCTCTGGGCTTAGCTTATTTTTCCCATGATCTTTTGGAAGAAGCAACTCTCGCATTCCATCAGGTGATCGAATTAGATTCGAAATCCAGAGAAGGTAATTACTGGCTCGGGCGAACTCATCAATTACAGAAGAAGTACGAGAAATCTATTGTGATATTCCGAGAATTAGTCCGTCGGTTCCCAAATTACAGCGACATCTATATCCAACTTGGACTGTCTTACTTTCAATTGCACCAATATAAAAAAGCAGAAGAATCCTTTTTACGATCGATACATCTAATGAAGCCAACAGAAAATCCCCTCCAACATTTTCTGCCATCATCCTATGTCAAAAACAAAAGCTGGGATCGGATTGGTAAAATAACGGCAATATCAAAGGCTGAGATATATTACTATCTGAGCCGAATTTCGTTGGAGCAAGGATTATTGGAGGAAGCAGAAACGTACTGTCTCCGATCCATTCAAATACAACCTTTGGCCGAAACTCATTTCCAGCTTGGTCTTGTATCAATCTGTAAGAAAAAATGGGAAATAGCGGAAGAGGCGTTTGTTTCAGCTATTCAACAAGATCCATCGCTACTCTATGCTCATTACCAATTGGCACTACTATACTTTAAACAAGGAAAAAAAGCAGAAGCAGAAAGAGAAATGAAGACGTTTCAACAGCAGAAAAAAGATGAGACCGATCCTTTTTCGCATCAGCGCGCTATACTTGTTACCAACTTAGGTACGCTTTATTTAAGTGAAGGGAAACATGAAAAAGCAATACAATATTACCAGAGAGCGATTTCCTACAATCCAAACTTGGTCGAGGCCTATAATGGACTTAGTCGAGCTCACTCTTTGCTTAAACACTTCAGCCAAGCTTACCAAGCCCAGCAGAAAGCAATCCAGTTGAATCCGAAAATGGCTGAAGTTCATGCCAGCCTCGGTTTCATTCGATTGAAACAGGCGGAGAACTCCAAGAACGATAGCGATTATCAACTCGCACTCAATGCCTATCGCCAAGCCAGGGAGTTACAGCCAAACTCGACTGGAATCCTATTAAATCTTGGCAATATTGCATTAAAGCTTTCTCTCCTCCAAGAAGCTAAAGATGCCTTCAGCACCTTATTATCTCTCTCTTCTAATTCTACTAACCAAAAGCAATCCAACCCTTACCATGAAGTTTTGAAGGACACACCCAATCCTGTCATAGCACATTATCATCTAGGAATTATTGCTTCAAAACAGGACAAATTTGATGAAGCTATTAAACATTACAAAACCGTTCTACAAAGCGCCCCAAATATGATTGAAACACACTATCTGATAGGTAGAATCTATGCAGAGCGAGAACAATATCAGCAAGCAGAAATCGCCTATCAGAATGTTATTAAAGCAAAGCCTTCATTTGCTGATGCTTATGAGCGTTTAGCACATTTATATGGGAGTTGGGGGAAATATCAGAAAAAAGCTTTGAAATTAGCTAAAAAAGCAGTTGAACTTCAACCTGATTCAGCAGAGTACCTTAATACACTATCTTGGTTATATTACCTGCAAAAAAATTACGATCAAGCTGAAGAAACAATCAAAAAAGCCTTAAGTTTAGAATCCAATAATCGAGTTTTCCAAGAAGGCTTAAAGGCAATTCAAGAAATTAAAAAAACTAGAATAAAATGATGTCATCGAATAAAAAAAACAAATGGGGAATTTATGCTTCTTGGATCGTAAATTGTCTAGCCTTTTGCATAGCAAATTTTCCGATCAACTCGGCTATACATTTCACTGATGTCACTTCCGAGTCAGGAATCCTATTTAAGCATGAGGACGGTCGCAGTGGTAAAAAGTATTATCTGGAAACACTGGGGTCTGGTGCAGCTTGGTTTGATTACGACAGAGATGGAAACCTCGACATTTACTTCGTAAATGGTACAGCTCTACCCGGAACATCTACAACCGGAAAAAACGCCCTTTATCATAACAATGGTGATGGCACTTTCACAGACATAACTTCAAAAGCATACACTGATGACCAAGGATATGGATTTAGTTGCGCCATTGGTGATTATAACAACGATGGCTTTTTAGATCTTTACGTAGCAAACTATGGTCCAAATGTTCTATACCATAATAATGGTGATGGCACTTTCACAGATACTACAAAAGTGGCGGGCGTGGGAAATAGTCAATGGAGCGTGGCTGCAGCCTTTGCTGATTATGACAATGATGGCGATATTGATCTATTCGTTGCCAACTATGTGGAATACCGATTAGAAAACAATCCGGTTTGTAGTCGATCTGGTGTTCAACTTTACTGTAACCCAGAAGTTTTCACTGGTTCACCAAGCACCCTCTATCGCAACAATGGAGACGGTACTTTCTCCGACTACACTCAGAAAGCTAACTTGTTTAATTCCAACGACAAAGCCATGGGGATTTGCTGGTGCGATTACGACAATGATGGGGATAGCGATCTGTTTGTGGCTAATGATAAGGTAGCAGACAGGCTTTACAAAAACAACGGTGATGGTACATTTACTGATGTTGCATTTCAAAGTGGAGTTGCACTTAGCGAAATTGGGGTGGCTGAAAGTAGTATGGCACCTGTTTTCGGAGACATTAATAATGATGGTTGGTTTGACTTAGTAATCACAAATTTCCATGACGAGCCAAATAATGTTTATCAAAATGACGGAAATAGTTTTTTCTCTGACATAACCTATCAATCTGGAATCGGCGGACAAGGATTGGCTTATCTATCTTGGGGAGCCGAATTCGCGGACTTAGATAACGATGGCTATTTAGACCTCTTTATTGTTAACGGACACATTGATGACAACATCCGACTAGTTCGGCCAAGTATGACCTATGAACAGCCCAACCAACTGTTCAAAAACAGTAAGGACCAAAGTTTCGAAGATATTTCAGGTCAATCTGGTCCAGGACTAGATCTGAAAATGGTAAGTCGTGGGGCGGCCCTGGGAGATTATGACAATGACGGGGATATCGATATTTTAGTCACTAATTCCTATCAGTCGCCGAATCTCTTGAGAAACGACACGAATAGTCAGAATCACTGGCTGGTCTTTGAAATGGTCGGTACACGAAGTAATTTGGATGGGATCGGTGTTCGTATCAAAGTGGTGACATCAGAACACTTTCAGATACGCGAAGTCAAAAGTGGTGGTAGCTATCCTTCCCACAGCGATATGCGTCTACACTTTGGATTGGGACAGTCAACAGTCGTCGATCTAGTAGAAATTCGTTGGCCGAGTGGACTCACTGAACACTTTAAAGGAATTAACGCCGACCAGTTTTTACGAGCGGTAGAAGGGAAAGGACTAAGCCAAATTCCAAATTAAAATCGGCAACCGGATTTGATTTTTGCCGTCTAGCCAGCCCCCAATTACTGAGATTGAATTTGGGATGGATCTCATGCGTATCTATCACGTAATATCTCGGCCGCTCTAGCCTCGTTCTTGAGCTTTTGATAGGCTTCATCCAAAGGTATATCTGCGGCATTCCCCGGAGCAAAGCCACAATCTGGGTTCAATACTATTTGCTGCGGTGCCAGATAACGAAGTGCATTTTCAACTCGGGCGACTATTTCATCTGGTGTGTCAATATGCTCACTACGGCAATCAACACAACCGAGTCCAACCATTTTATCTTCAGGAATGGCTTTCAAAATCGAGACATCACCCGCCACAGGAATGGTAAATTCCATTACGTATTGATCCACATCAAGACGTGCTAAATAAGGAAGTAATGGCTCATAACCACCCTCTCCTATCCATCCATCCCGCCCTTTATTTCTTCGGCATAGGTGAATTGCAATCTGAATGCCTTCAATGTCTGCGATAATTTGGTTGAGTAGTTCAACACACAATTCCATTTCAGCTTCTGGATCCTGATACGTGGCTCGAATACTATCATCGACAAACAAACACAGATGCGGGTCATCAAACTGCGCAATAGTTGCGCCAGCATCCTTCAATAAACGCAATTCATTGCGTAGTATCGGCACAAGATCGTACATAAAGGATTCACGGGTAGGATAAGCGTTCCTTGATTTTTCTTGATCCCACATGCGTTGTCCCAGAAGGTATGGTGAAGGAAGACAAACTTTTGTGTCACAATTTGTGTTCTGAGCCAAAAATTTAGCTTCTTCGGCAATTACCCCCTGTCGCTTAACCTCAAGTTTATCCACCACTGTTGTCCAATGCCTACCGTTACGTATAGTTAGTTCAAAACCATTAGCTATGTCTGCGATGATACCAATATAAGACCGACGACGCCATTCACCATCTGAAATAATATCAATTCCACTGGCTTCCTGAAGTGCAATGATGTAGCGGACAGCAACATCAAGATTATCACGTTTATCCAATTCATTTCGGCCGTCTCTGTTTTCCAACAAAAAAAGGTCCTGTACAAAATCGGGTCTCGGCATACTACCAACAATGCTAGTAGGAAATAATGGTAGCGTTTTTTTCTTGGTCAATGGGTTGGAGCTTGTCATTTTTTTTTACCAGACTTTGTTTGCAATTTTGTAATCTTGCGTGGTGTCAATCTCATGGTAACCACCGGCAACCTCAACTTTGCAGATCTTTACATTTTCTTTGATCATTTCCTGAAAAAGTTGAATTAAATACGCTTTTTGTAATGAAACAGCACCATGAAAGGGCATATTGCTATATCTATCCACCGCACGGTGATAATGTTGACACAGGATCTTTGCCCCTTCTTGACTAAACATTGCCACCCCTATATACTCTCCATCAGCCTCTTCAGGCAAGATTTCACGGCTTATTCTAGTGATGGTGTGTCCTTTTGTTAAAACCTTTTCAGCATCATCTTCGGGGTGCATAGTACGTGCCACATATCGTTCTCTCCAATCAACATCAACAACTAAACTGATATCGTGGTTGGTTTTCAATAGTTGCTCTGTTACCCATGGACGATAAATAATATCAGCATAGGTGCAGGCAAATGGAGAATTCATCTCAGCTTCCGCGCAGAAGAGCGAAGCTAGGATATTATTGTTTTGCCAATCATGGTTGTAATAAAATCGTAGATCCGGATATTCCTTTTGTATTTTTTCGATTTGATATCCACCGATAAACACAAAATCCTCAACATCCACTGTGCGCCAAGCCTCGATAATCAGATCGAGTATGCGTTTCTCTCCAATTTTCGCAAAGCATTTTGGCGTATCCTCTGTCAGTGGCATCAACCTTCGGCCACGGCCAGCACCGATAATAATGGCTTTCATCGAACTAATAGGTTTGCATCTGTATTGGACACTACTCCCGCCTACCTCGCACCGCAGGTTTGCAGGCAGGCTTGCATATGTCCCCGGGACTCAGCGGCAATGGTACAACACTGCTCCAATGAATACTCTTTGGCACCAATGACCTCTAAGTTCAGTGGACCTGTGTAACCGTTCTGATGCAAAACAGCGATGTAACCGACCAAATCGATGTCGCCTCGGCCATTAGCCTGCATTTCAGGTTTTCCAGGTGCTCTGTGACCAGTTACAACGGTATCGAACTGTTGGCCATCGGCGGCCGACGCTTGGTTCTGGAAATTGCCTTCACAGTCACGAATATGCACGTGCTTAACCCGTGAGGCAACCGCGGCGATGGCTTCGACTGGATTCTCACCAGCCCGATGGATATGTGACGGATCCATGTCAATGCCAAAAGCAGGTGAAGAAATGGCTTCCATTGCTCGGATAGTAGTTGGTGTGTTGTAGATGCTGCCTCCAACGTGTGCTTTGACACAGAGCGTAACGCCGTACTGCTCAGCTCTGTTAGACAAATTGCCCAGTGAATCAATCATTTCTGGCCAAGCGTCTTCGTCGTCGCTCTTACCGCCGGGACCACAATTGACAATTGGGATACCGATTTCGACCGCCGCTTGAAAGGCTTTCTCCATTTTTTCTATGTCTCTTGATGGTTGCTCCATAGCTAATAGATCAAGCTCGTAAGTTTTTGCCAACTGCTTGATTTCGTCGGCCAATTCTTGCCAACGGTCGAGGACCAAATGTTGGCTCATGCCATCGATAGCCGACAGTTCGATACCGTCGTAGCCCGCCATAGCGATGTGCTTGAAAGCGGTTTCCATATCGTAACCACCGAATAAAACTGAATTTGCACCAAGCTTCACTAAATAACTCCTTGTAATTTTAAATGTTAGTGATTATTGAATCCAGAATGCTATTTCTTATATTCTACCCATTCTGAGTAACGGGGTTTCCTTTGAGGGTCGGTAATGGGTGGGGACGAACCAAAATTCCGCCTTGCTCATACGATTCTATCGCCGCCCAAGTGTATTCTAGCGTAGCCAGTGCGTCTCGACCAGAAGCCCGAATTTGGTTGAGTGGCACTTGGTTAGTAACATCCTCCAAGAAGGCGTGAATCCGCAAGGGGAAAGTGGCTCCAAAATCGGATTGCCCTGATTCGTGTACTACTGGCCCCGGAGACGCACCAACACCTAGTTTTTCTGGTGCCGCGGCACCTTCTGTTCCTGGAGCTGGCCAGAAAGTCACCTTTTCGATACAGTTTTCGATACAGAATGTGCCGCGTGTTCCACCAACTTCCACACTCCACCAGCCACCCAAACCGAAGGTAGTATCACCCCGTTGACTCAACAGATAACCGATAGCACCGTTTTGGAATTTAACATGGATGCTATTGATCGACACCATCACATCACCCGCTTTTTTGCGGAAACTGGGCTGACTCATGAAAGCCTGCACATGCGTAATGTCGCCACAAAAATGACGCATCACGCTAAACGGATGGGCTAAAAATGCCTTGACGTGAAAGTAGGGAAACCCCTTGACACGCGGGGAATTTTGCGGACCATACGTCTGTTCACCGCCAGCAAACCCCATTTTGTGTAGGCAGTAGGCGACCTCTCCCACGTGCCCTTCGTCCATATACTGCATGGCTCGTTCGGCAGGCGGGGTGAAATAGTGGTTCAGGTTACAGGCCAAATAAACACCTCGTTCATCCGCCTTAGCCACCATTTGTCGAGCTTCGTTAATATCGTTAGAAATCGGCTTTTCCACTAGAACATGTTTGCCAGAATCCAAAGCTTGCATAGTTGGTTCATAATGCCAACTACCGTTTTCGTTTCCACCAGTACTGACATCAACTATATCTAGGTCTGGTTCTCCATCTATCATATCTTGAAGGTTATAATAAGCTTTTACCCCGAACTTTTCGGCAGTACCATCTGCCTTTTCTTTCACGAAATCACAAACAGCAACTAATTCTGCCAGATCGTCTTGTGTATAGCAATTTGCGTGATTGTTACCAATGCCGCTTAGGCCAACAATCCCAACTTTTAAAGCCATCTTTCACTTCCTTTTAAATATTCAAGTTGATTTAATTAAACAGTATTCCAACAAATGTGCATTGGGAAGATGCAATAAGCATTAACTAATTTCGGCTCTCAAAATGCTTGTCCGTCTATACATCCAATTCAGAGATTCCTAAATAAACCATACCGCTCTAATTATATCCTAGCAGATCCAATATGTGTCAACTCTTAAACAATAGCACCCTATTGATAAAACCGCAAAAACTGGTAAAATAACCTACACAGCAAGAACAAGAGGATAGTAAATTGTTCAAGCGTTTGATTGTCTTTGATTCATAAATGAATTTGGAGTTTATTATGCCAACAGTTTCAGTTAATAAACATCATCAAGTATTAAGTGGACCTTCTATTTGGTTAGCCGGAGATCCAGAAGATCTAAAACAATGGATGTTATCAGGAATAGCTGGAATTGTCACCAATACCGTTGTCCTGAGCGAAATGACAAAAAAATATGGTCAAATCACTGAAGTGGTCAAGCGCTACTTGGACATAACAAATAAAAAAGTAGCAGTCGAAATTGATGGTCACTCAACTCAAGAACTTCTTGATGTGGGCGAGGTGTTTACCAAGCTTTCCAATAGGATAATCCTGAAGATCCCGATGACAACATATGCTTTGGATGCTTTCTCGGAACTCGAAAAAAGGGGGGTCGAAACCTTTTGTACTACGATATTCACTTTGCCCCAAGCAGCTGCAGTAGCACGAGCTGGTGTCACGCATGTACTACCATTTTGCGATCCTTTCTTGGCAGTCAATGGCGATCCTACGAAATTGATTCGAGAGTGCTGTGCCATGTTTGAGAACTGGGAGAACCGTCCATATATTACGGCCGCACTGATACGGTCAGTGGATACCGCTTACCGTGCTTTAAGGGACGGTGCAGACGGAATCATTATTTTCTGGTCGGTTTTCCAAGATATGATGGTTTCTTCACTAACGGATGAATGGAACTCTCTTTTTCTGGAAAATTGGGATCAAATGTACGAGGCAGGTTTGTTAGAGGGAATCCCATATAAGCAAAAAAATTGAGGGCGTACTAATTAATTAAGTCTATAGAAACAAGTCCTTGTAAAATTGTTTTTGTAGTTGAACCACTGAACTTGAATGGGACGGGACAAGATCTATATTCAATTACATCTTATCAAGGGGCTGAAAGATGCTGGGCGAAGACATGCCTAAACCAAGAATTTGGAATAGGGAATCGGACCTTTTTACTTTATTCCATTATAATTTAAAAGGTGAGACAACCCAATTTCCCCTCTCAAGAAGAAGTCTTCAAAGCTTCGTCATAGGATCATAATGGAAGGGCCATTTCAACTTGTAGAAAGTGTTATCGATACAGTCGTAACCAAAGCAACTCCCGCCGTTTTTCTAATTCGCCGGGTTGAAGAAACAGAAAAATATGCTTACTACAAGGGGCGACTTGGGCGTGCACCTCATGGAACTCTAAGGCAAAACCTCAAACGATGGCTTTCTTCCGACTACCGTGTCTTCTGCTTTGAATATGTGCAGGGGGAAAATACCATATTTGATCGACAATGCATACTGTGGCACAACTTGGGAGGCCCCGTAGGTAAGCTTGACAATAAACAACATCCAGAACCAAATGAGGGACAAACTACCAAGTGTCCTGTGTGTTTTTCGAACAACTCTCGACATAATCCCTAATAACAGCCAAATTCGGCTGTTTTCCCTTACCTCGGAAGTCTGATATCTGCAGATTGCATAAACGAATCTAAATCATTTGGAGGCATACTACCAATATGTGGCTCAATAATCAGCAACTTAAGAACCTGCAGCGTGCATACTACAAAAAAACGGAATGTCCGGTTCCGACACAGGTCATCTCCAGTGGTGAATGTTTCCCCCCCCCGCAAACCAGACAACAAGCACAAGTTGAATCACTGATGCAGGAAAAAGCAAACTTTTATGCCGATCAACAAGGCATGCCCCGTCGATCGTACCTGCGTTCTCAAAGTGGTATGGCTGCTGCGTTTCTAGCCATGAATCAAGTTTTCGGCAACATTTATAGCGTTGACTCCACCGAAGCAGAAGATCAGGAGGCTGCTCAGGAACTCCATGACGATACTAAAGACCAATTCATTTTTGATGTCCATACACATCATGTTCATGATGACTATAGTTGGGAAGGCCAACTCTGGCTACGTGACACCGCTCGTGGCAACAATCAAGACAAAACACCTTGGAATCCAGAACTTGTTGGACAAGAACTTGATCTGAAGTACTACAAGTTCGAATACTATCTGAAGGATATGTTCTTTGATAGCGACACCACAACTGCACTACTCAGCACGTCGCCATCGGTTGATCGGTATAAAATATTGTTGTCCGATGACCAGATGGTGGCCACACGCAATCTGGTGAATCGGTTGTCAGGTACGCGACGAATGTTCGCCCACGGTATAATCTGGCCATCGATTCCGGAGTATCTGGAATCGATGGATCGTGCCAGTACAGAACTCAAGGTGGATTCTTGGAAAGGCTATACTATTGGCGATGTGCTGGGGGCTGAACCGACTTTCGACAACCCATGGCGTATGGATGACGAAGATTTGACCTATCCGACCTATGAAAAGGCTCGTAAGTACGGAATCCAAAATATCTGCGTCCACAAAGGAGTATTGCCAGTCGACTACAAGAAGATCCCAAATTGGCGTTATGCTTCATTGGATGATCTTGGTAAGGCAGCTCAAGACTGGCCAGATCTAAACTTCCATATTTATCATGCTGGTTTGAAAATGTGGCGTGATGGTCACGGGGTGAGTGAGGCCTTCGAACGGACTGGACGCCTAGCATGGATCGATGAGATGGCTGCCATCCCAGAAAAATATGGAGTATCGAATGTATATGCCGACATTGGTCTCTCGTTTGGTGCGCTGGCCATTACACATCCTAGGCTGGCTGCTGCCATGTTAGGTAAGTTAATCAAGGGCTTAGGGAAGGATCACGTGCTGTGGGGTACCGATTCGATCTGGGCAGGCTCACCACAATGGCAGATCGAAGCATTTCGCCGTATTGAGATCCCAACTGATCTACAGGACAAACACAATTTCGAACCGCTGGGGCCAGCAAATGGCCCAGTTAAAAACGCAATCTTTGGCATTAACGCCGCCGAGCAATACGACATTGAACTGGACATCAACGGTTGCCCAGTTGAAAACTATCAAAACGACGAGATTTCACGCCTGAAAGCTGAGTATTTGACGGCAGGCAACCAGCGCGATAATCTGTACTGGGGCTGGATCCAAAAGCAACAGGCTGATTAATCTCCTAGACAATGGTTTCATTGGATCTGGAATATCCCACATTTGTCTAAAAGAGCTATTTGAGTTGCTTTTGCGCATGGAATTTGTTTTTTCTCCTTCGTAATAGGCTATTAATGTAACACTCGGCTGTTGGGAAATTTTTATTACTAAGCCATTCATTAATTCTTTACCCTTTATTTGTCTAAGCTGGTCAACATCTAATCCGACACACAATATTAATGCGTGCCATTTAAAACAAGAATTAGTTAAAAAAACAGCGTGTGCAAACATGTATAAGTTTTGCAAAAAAACAGCAAAATTTGGTCTGTAGTATTTTAGGGGATTCACGCAAGAATCATGTTCTGTTTTTCACAACTGGGTAGAATCTTGTTGAAAACACGAAGTTTCACATTGCTAATGATAGCTTTAGTATGTTTACGATGATCACAGCCGGTTACAGTTTTTACCAAACCGCCAAAATATTGTAATATTTATGTGAGGAACACATGGTAAAATACTTGTGAACTTCCATTTAAAAATTGTGTGTAAAGTGAAAAGTAAATGCCTTCCAAAATACTGATAGTTGAAGATGATCCGGATATTGTTGATATCTTGAGTTATAACTTGAAACAAGCTGATCTTAAAGTTAAATCAGTTCCTGATGGTAGTTCAGCATTAGCAGAGGTTAAGAGGCGTCTGCCCGACTTGATTTTGCTTGATCTTATGCTACCCAAAGTTGATGGGTTAGAGGTTTTTCGCCTCCTCAAAAGTGAGCCGGAAACAAAGAATGTTCCCATCATCATGATAACTGCAAAAGGAGAAGAAGTTGATCGAATTGTCGGATTAGAGCTTGGAGCGGATGATTATATTACCAAGCCATTCAGCCCAAGGGAGGTAGTTCTCCGAGTACGGTCAGTTCTGAAAAGATCTGTTGCCGACTTCCAAAAAGAAATAACTGCGAAGATCGAAGCCAAGGGTGTAATTATCGACATTGATCGACGACAGGTGAATTATAAGGGAAAGTCGATCGATTTAACAGCAACTGAATTTGACCTGCTTTCGATTTTGGCCAAAGCTCCAGGTCGCGTTTTCACTCGAAATCTATTGATGGATATGGTCTGGGGGCAGGATTACTACGGTGTTGACCGGACCGTGGACACACATATGAGTCGTCTACGGCGAAAACTGGGTGATGGTGGTAAGAATCTTCAGACCGTACACGGAATTGGTTATCGTTTCAAGGAATGATTATAGATTGATCGTTAATCGCAAGCCCTTTGACTAAATAACATATCTGTTTGCTTATATTCTCTGCTAAATAGTTTATTCTTTCGAGATGACAAAAACATCAAGTGCATCTTTGACCATCTTCTACGCTATATCTGATATGACTAAATCTATGTACTATCCATTAGAATTCTATGGTTTTGAGTCACCTTAGTCCTGTTGAACATGTGATTCAAAATCTCATAACTTCAATCTCTTTGGTTTGTGCAAGAGGACCAATAGCAATTTATATAAATTACTCTATGCACTTTTAACAGAAATATTACAACTCTTATTTGGGCCTTGGTTAAATCCATCCTCAGCAATAGGCACCCATCCTTTTTGGGGAAATATAATGCACAAGCTCTCGTATTATTGATAGTAATTCTACTTAGATAAACATTTAAAAGCTAAGAAATAGGGCATCTACTGCCAACAACGTTTTGGGAAATAGCATCATGGACTTCGACTCTAGCAAATAGTGCAGAAGTCAGATTCTTAGTGGGAGGCTTTATCTCAACTATTAAAAAGAGTTCTTATTATCAGAAAAAAGATAATCGACATTCCCGCGCCTGCAGGTAAAGTTACAATCCAGGAAGTGAATATATCACGAATTACACGCGGATTTAAGCTTCCAATCCCTCTAGCAATCCCAACACCTAGAACACCGCCAACAAGTGTATGTGTCGTAGAAATAGGAATACGCAACCTAGACGCAAGGACAATTGTCGTCGCTGCTGCGAACTCGGCTGAAAAACCACGTGTCGGTGTTAATTCAGTAATCTTTTTACCGATGGTTTCAATAACTCTCCACCCCCATGTCGACAAACCGATTACAATGCCAATACCACCTAACCCCAAAATCCAAACAGGAACAGGTGTTTGGTCGACAAGTGCGTTTGCTCCTCCATTTACGATGGAAACAATCGCAGCAAGCGGACCAATAGCATTGGCAACATCATTGGCACCATGGGCGAAAGCAACAAAACAAGCGCTCATGACTTGAAGATGAGTGAAGATTTTCTCGACAAATTGGAAATCCCCGCGTGTCTGCATTTGTGCCTCGCTTCGTTCGACCATATTTGTTAGCAGTTCAACATGTTCTTGGATATCTCCTATATATCCCTCTGCCTCCTTTGTTGCCTTAGATTGAATTCGGCGGGTGAGTCTAGCCATCGATCGGAGATCTACCGATATCGCGGCAAGAGGAATTGTCGTCTCTTCATCGACTGATGGTGATATATACACACATCTAATCAGCAGCCATCCAATAATTGCAGCGACCAACCCAATACCAGCAGCAATCAGTAGCGCTTCGGAGAAACTCAAATTAAGGTGAAGATTTTTCAGGCCTTTAAAGAGAATTACAAGAGTCAAAATAGCAAAGACCAAAAAGATAAAGGCAGGTGCCCATCGTTTTGTAGCTTGAACAGGATTAGGAACATTAATCATTGAATGGCGAATGACAGAGAAAACGACGAAAGCAATCGTTCCACTCAACAATGGGGAGATAGCCCAACTCATAACGATTGTGCCAATCTGTCTCCAATCAACACCTGCAGCACCGCCCGCAATAATCCCAAAACCAACGATTGCACCAACAATCGCATGCGTGGTTGAGACTGGCCATCCAAAGTAGCTGGCAATTTGCAACCATGCTCCGGCGGCAAGTAATGACGCCAACATCCCATACATCAAAATATTAGTGCCATTTTCCATCTCGGTGAAGATACTGAGATCAATTATTCCTTTTCGCACAGTTTCGGTGACATGGGATCCAACAAGGAATGCCCCAGCAAATTCAAAGACAGCTGCAATAAGAATGGCTTTTTTCAATGTTAACGCCCCGGAACCAATTGAAGTACCCATGGCATTTGCCACGTCATTAGCACCGATATTCCACGCCATATAAAATCCAAACCCCAAAGCGAGAGTCAGGATGATGATTGATTCAATTCCCATTTTTTCTTTTCTTGTAAAAAACTGTTATATTTATAATTACACAATACCGCGAGAAGCTCGAAGCAGAATGGAAGATTATATTTCAGATGATATTTCTGTTTCGCCTCTTCCTCAGAGTTTGGAGTAATTCCTAGTCAAACTAGAGAAAATGTGGCTCTCCACATGAAATTTAATAACTTTGCAAATATGTTACAGATTTAATGTTACAAACATATTGCGCTTTCTATACATATATGTAACAAAAATGTAAAAACTCTCAGCTAAAATTTAAGTTCTTTCGTCATAGGACTACAATGCAATATTGACCGAGGCTCTCAAAAAACTTGATGAATAATGTAATCGTACTGGTACAGCCTGCACCGATTACATCGCAAACGTGGGCTTGATTAGCAGGCAGGATTGTTGACTTGGGTTTTAAAAATAACATCTGGGAAAAGGGTATTCTAATGAAATTAAAAATCAATCATTCGATTAAAAGGATTTTGAAGAGTTACCAGTGTCTGTTATTTACACTGGTTATTGTAACATTACTAAGTTCCGTCTCACTCTCATGGAGCCAAAACGGAAAAATTAGTGGTTATTACATTGGAGATTATTACTATTTAGCTTCGGCACATAACGAGGATTGGCAAGGACGGCATGGATTCCAATACCGGCGCATCTACCTCAATTACGACAAGAACGTTGCCGATGACTTGGCTATCCGCCTACGATTTGAAATGAATAGTCCATCTTTCAACGCCAAAGAACCAGGAAAAATTGCACCTTTTGTTAAACATGGGTACTTGAAATGGTCCGATTCGGATTGGAGGACAACCAGTTATTTCGGCCTTATCGGCACACCCACGTTTGCTACAGTCGAGCAAATCTGGGGTTACCGTTCAGTAGCCAAGACGCTGGAAGATCTTCATAAATTGGGTAGTAGTACCGATTTCGGTGTGGCTATCAAAGGCAGTTTCGACACAGATAAAAAATTCAGCTATCATGCTATGCTGGGAAACGGGGCCGGGACCAAAGGCGAAGCCAACAGCGATAAGAAAGCTTATTTATCATTTACTGCTCGGCCAGTTGAAGGATTGATTACTGAAGTGTATGGTGAATTTGGAACGGGAGCTAATCAAACCAGTAACTACATGTTCCATGGATTATTAGGTTATCAAAAGAATCGACTAAATCTTGGCTTGTTGATTAGCAACAAAACAAAACAAAAAGGCAAAGACAAGGAGGATGAAACGCGTTTAGCTGGATCCATCTTTGGCTCCATGCAATTGGGAGATAGGCTGACGGCGCTTGCACGTATTGATAGAAACTTTGACCCACATACCACCGGGGAGAAAATTTCGTATCTGCCGCATGCGGCTACTGCGACATCTAACACAATTATTTTGGGGGTCGACTGGTCCCCAACGGCAAACACTCATATTATTCCGAATCTAGTGGCGATCCTCTATGACGAACCGGAGAAGGGTGACAAACCAGATATGGATCTACAACCCCGTTTGACACTTTACTATAAATTTTAGCATCTTTCCAAAATTTTAATTTAGGTTTAATTGCTTCTTGATAGCCATTAAAGTATTTCTAGCAAATAAAAAACAATATCATATAATACAAATAATCACTTGCTTTATAGTAGGATAGTACGTAAAACAACATAACATTATGGGTTTTCGAACAGTTTTAGTTTTCAGTCAGCTTGGAATCGCTTTAGCTTTCTGCTTGGTTGTTGTTTTGGGTTTTAACAATGTTATCGATACATTGGAGGACCCATCTTTCAACCTGCCGAAACCTGTGATCCTCAATCTGCACAGCCAGCTTTCAAGGTATCTACTGGTTGCGATTACCATCAGTGTGTTTTTGGCTATGGCACTTTCATGGGCAATAGCTAAACGTACCTCTCGATCAATAGAAAGTGTTAAACATTTTCTAGAAGATCTTATACACAATCAGTCTCCTATGGAACAATATAGTGACCCTAATTTAATCGAAGGTTTCGCTGAATTTTCTGAGTTATCAACTCACCTAAGTAAATTGGTGGCGTTCTTTCAGAATGATTTGAATACAACACGGTACTCTGCGCAAATGAAGCAGTTAATATTAGACAACATAGCTGAAGCCACCATGTTGATTGATCAGAAATTTATTATTGAATATGGCAATCAAAGCGCATTTGATTTATTGGAAATTGATAATGAAAATAGCATAGGCTTGTCACTTTTTGAAATTGATCGAACTTCCAAGTTGAATGATATTATTAAACGATGTGTAGAGACTCAAAAAGCGCAGTCGGATGAAGTCCAATTGAACAATGTCAGTGAAGCTGTTGTTTCACTTGTGGTAATTCCTATCTTTCAGAGTTTTAGTTCTCTCTCTGCATCGAAGAACCAATATCTTATCGTGATGCAAGATATTAGCATGCTCAGGAAACTTCAGCAGGTCAGATCTGACTTCGTTACTAACGCATCACATGAGCTGCGAACCCCTTTAACAGCAATCCAAGGATATGCTGAGACTTTATTAGATAAAGAAAATGGCAAGAAAAAGCAGCGTCAGCAATTCATAGTCAGAATTTATGAACAAGCCATCTATCTATCAGGTTTAATTTCAGATTTGCTTAATCTTTCAAAAATTGAATCTGGTGGTCTGCAGCTTAATTTTGAAAACTGTAAAATAGCTAACTTACGAAAGAAAATCACGAATTTGTTTGAACCGCTTTTCTCGGAATCAAAAATGAATTTCGAATGGGAAATCCCAGACAATTCAACAGAGATCTATGTGGATCCAGAACTTATTACCCAAGTTTTGGTCAATTTGATAGACAACGCGATTAAATACGCTGAACCAGGTGGTACAATATCCGTATCGGTTCAGACTGAGGAACACAACATCATCTTTCAAATTAAGGATACGGGTATAGGTATTCCAAAACGAGAGCTTGAAAGAATTTTCGAGCGATTTTATCGGGTGGACACCGGTGGAGCTAACCAAATCAAAGGAACCGGGTTGGGACTGTCTATTGCCAAACACATCGTATTGCAACACGGTGAAAAAATTTGGGTAGAAAGCGAAGTCGGTGAGGGAACGAGTGTGTTCTTTTCCGTCAAAAAACAACGAAATACTGCCGTACCTTAAGACAAATTTACCCTTTATCTGGAAAAGGAATAGCCCCATGGTGATAAAACCTAAAATTCTTTTTATGTGTGTGGCTAACTCATGTCGCAGTCAAATGGCAGAGGTGTTAGGTCTCCACTATCTAGGACACGAATTCGATGTTTACAGTGCCGGCTCAAAACCGACGCAACCGAATCCGCATGCGTTAAAAGCCCTAAATAGTTGTGGGTATAATACCTCTACGTTGTTTTCAAAATCTTTCGATCAGATCCCCGATGACATAGACTATGCCATCAGCTTATGCCAAGAGCAGGAGCTCACTTGTCCTACTTTCCCAACTACTGTAACGCGATTGGCTTGGCCAACACCCGATCCAGCCTCAGTCTCAGGCCAAGAAAACGAGATACAGGATTTTTTCACTGAAACACTTAGATCAATAGAACAAAGAATTATTCAATTCCAACAACAACTAAGCGACAGCTGATTGCCAGTGAGATACTCGACGCCAGCCATAATCCTCTGCGAGTTTTTGGGTTCCCTTTTTCTGGTCTTATCCGCAGTTTCACCAATTATTCTTTTTGATCAAGTTCTAGAATCAGGTATAGCTATAGCAGTACTTGCTGACAGTCTGGCAGTCGGTTTTGTTTTGTTCGGTTTAATTGAGATTTTTGGTCCAATCAGTGGTGCGCATTTTAATCCCGCTGTTAGTGTTGCTTTGGCAATTACCGGACAAACCAAGTGGACAATTGTCCCAAGCTACATTATTTCACAGATACTCGGTGGCATAGTAGGTATTCTTTTTTCACACCTTATGTTTTATCACCAAATTCCAAAAATCTTTTCGATCTCAGAAAAAGCTAGGTCGGGTGGTAATTACGTGGCAGAAGTATTAGGCACCTTTATCCTACTGATTGCCATTTTATTGTTGATACACCACCAATCTGACAAGATAGCACT